>Ga0307513_10005559_pt1 | contig 16624 bp, 12 predicted proteins | sample 15_EM_MG_FD_202174 | JGI IMG/M metagenome (GOLD analysis project Ga0307513, IMG submission 202174) | Populus trichocarpa ectomycorrhiza microbial communities from riparian zone in the Pacific Northwest, United States - 15_EM | ecosystem: Host-associated > Plants > Roots > Unclassified | place... | reverse complement strand
TTTTTTTATTAATATTAACAGATTAAAATAATAAAGAAACATAAAAAAAAATATTAATTTGATATTTTTTTAAATAAAATATACTTTTAAAAAACATCAAAAAGTAAAAACTTGCCCACTCCAAGACATGATGAAAATTCTTATTGTTAAAAACAATAAAGGATAAGTAACAAAATAAAATTTTAAAAGAAAAATTTATATATTTTTCAATACTAAGAATACAAGACAAATAATTAATTTATAGAAAAAAAGAATAAAAATATTAAAAGACACTAAAAAATCCAAATGTTATAAAAAATTAAGAGATTAAACTAAAAAATTATAAAGTCTAAGAAATTCTAATTAAAATTCAATATATATAATTACAATTTTATAACTCCTAACAAATTTTCTTTAAAAACATGAGAAAATCTCAGCCTTCTTACATCCAAGTTTTAAAAAATCATAAGAGCCGGTAATAGATCACATGTTGTAGCATTACTATAATAAAAAGAAATAACATCTTCCACCTGATAATTAAAATACTGTTATTTTCAAATCTTATTTAATTAGCAAGTTTTCCCTTTCCACAAATCATGGTGTTTGCCCGTCATCCTTTTCAACCCATGTCAAAGACGCCATCTTCATTGTTAAAAAATGGAGACAAACGTCAAGACTCAAGAGGCAGACCTACGAAAAATACGGTGCTACTCACAAGCACCAGTCTTATTTGCAATGGCACCGTAACTACCACGCATCATGGTCTATCATGCAAACAACTGTGGGACCAAGATCAGCCCATTCCTCCAAAATCACAGCTGGCCACAATCTAAGTAAGCCTAGAAAAATCAATGCCCCACTTAATCACAACCATCCATAATCTCTCAATAATAGCTGCAGCGCCATATCAGAGTCCCCTCACTCTCTCTTGCAATATCTTTGTAGTCTCAGGACAAAGCTCAAGAGTTTTGTTTTACTGAAAATCAAATCTGTTGACTGAAATGATGCAGAGATGGCATAGAAAAAAATCCCATTTTCCTTTAGTAGCATTTATTTTTCTTGGTATTATCGTTTGTTCAATTCTTTACAATGAAAGTAGCATTCAGCAGGTCCACGAAGAAGACCCATCAAACCAAGGTCCTAACCATCAACAACATGCCACCACAGTAACTTACGTTAAGCCAAATCTTGGTACCCACTCAAATTTTGCACCAGGTATGTAATATGTTTCAAAGGTTCAATCTTTTTGTGTTTTTCACTTTCTTGAATGTAAGAACTGTGTAAAGTTTTGATCTTTTACCGGTTTGCTGTTTTGGGTTTTGTTTTCTTAGTGCTTTTGGATAGGTTTAGTACATGTAACTCAACTAGTGAGTACAGTGGCAAGAGGATCAGATGGGGTGACTCGAAAGTGGAAAAGGGGAGGAGAAAGAGCTTGGAAAGTTGTGATGTTTTTGCAGGCAAATGGGTGTTTGATAGGGAGTCATATCCGCTTTACAATGAGTCTGATTGTCCTTACATGTCTGATCAATTGGCGTGTCATAAGCATGGAAGGTCTGATTTGGGGTATCAGCATTGGAGGTGGCAACCTCATGATTGCAACTTGAAGAGGTACTTGTCTCTTTTAGTTCATTTTCAAGTATGTGTATTGGATGTGCTTTGAAGCATGAGAATGAAGACCCTCGAGTTTTAGATTTGCTTATTGCCTGTAGCCTTCTTATTAGGTGTTGAAGTTGGAATCCCATGTAGTTTAGATAGGTGAAATCAAAGTCTTAGTAAGCCTAGAATTGAAGATTCTGTAAAATTGAAGTAAAGAGAACTAAAAAGAACCTTCTAAATTCGCCCCATCAGCTGTGGCCTGGAATCTAAATACGGTTTCTTAACTTTGCCTGTCTTGGTGAAAGAATGCTCTTATTCAAAGTAGTTTTTGTTGAGCCGAACCATTCTGTTTATTGAACATGATATGCAAACCTGTTAATTTTGGGTGTTTTATGTTAAATGAGATTTGATTAGTTCTCATTGTTGTTTTCATTTGGTGTTGTAGATGGAATGTGACTGAAATGTGGGAGAAGTTGAGAGGGAAGAGGCTAATGTTTGTGGGGGATTCACTAAATAGAGGGCAGTGGATATCAATGGTGTGTTTGTTACAGTCAGTAATTCCAGCAGATAAGAGATCCATGTCACCAAATGCCCCTCTTACCATTTTCAGGGCAGAGGTAAGCACAAACCTTGCATGGAGTTTAAAGTAATCTTAATGTGCAATAGAAGAAAAAGTTTGGTGAAGTTTAGTTCTACAGTTTTGTTATGATATGTTGCAGGAAAATTTCAAAGGTATTCTTCATTGATTTGTGTTTGTTTGCAGGAATACAATGCCACTATCGAATTTCTCTGGGCCCCTCTTCTTGTTGATTCTAATTCTGATGACCCAGTGAATCACAGATTGGATGAACGGATAATGCGCCCAGATTCAGTTCTAAAGCATTCTTCAAAGTGGGAGCATGCAGACATACTAGTTTTCAACTCGTACTTGTGGTGGAGACAAGGCCCTGTCAAGCTTTTGTGAGTGCTACGCCATTGAGGTTTCATCAGTTTAGAAGACACGAGTTGTAATGCAGTTATAGAATTGGTTATGAATTGGTGCAATAATCAAGCTTTGTGACATTTGCAGATGGAGTGCTGAAGAGAATGGAGCTTGTGAAGAATTAGACGGGTTAGGAGCTATGGAGTTGGCTATGGGGGCCTGGGCTGACTGGGTGGCTTCTAAAGTTGATCCCCAGAAGAAACGAGTCTTCTTTGTTACCATGTCTCCAACACATCTCTGGTGAGTATGATCCATTGCCTGTGAACTTAATTCTGACTCTATGACCGTGAGTTCTTTCTGCATATACTTCATGGTATTTAAACCACAGAGCTGACTACAAATGCCATATAATTATTCACCAACTCTCGGAGAATTCTAACCGTCCTTTGTTAGTGACTTGAATTCAGAATGAAGTTTAGAGTTATGTGAATCATTTTAATCAAGGATTGTCTGCTGACTCAAATGTAAACTGTTAATACTCCAGTTTGGTTTTCATTTGTAAACTGGTGATCGGAGCATGGACTGTGAGATTGTTCACTATAAGCTTGTCCTCCCTTGCCCCTGTTCTTCTGCCTTTGCCTGCCACCTTTTTTCTTTTAATCTCGAAAGACTGAATTGTTACTTGTTAATTGTGGCTGTTATCTGAGTAACCAATTTTGTTTCAATTCTACTTTAATGACCAGCATTAAGCAACATATCACTGGGCACACCTTTTTGCCTAAGCTCCACCTCAATTTTCTTGTATCAGACATTCAGACATCCATTGCCGCTCTTGTTACGCGGGGCATGAACCATAAGTAACAAATTTAAAAGAGGAGGGTCCAAGAAGTTTAGCTAGTGCCATATTTGGTGCATTTCAATGTCCTAGAAAGAGGCTTTTAAGCTGCCTTTGCAATTAGTCTCATACATCCATGCAGGTATACATGTAATAGACTGGCAATCTCAAAACTTGTTTGAAAGAAAAAGATACAAGTCGTACTTTTTTGTGATTTAAGATTGTCAAGCTTCTAGCATATGCACCTGGTCTAGGTTATAGTAGTTTGTCACCCTTAGCAAATTTGAGAATCCACCTCTCATGTTCATGTTAAACTATTTGCATATTTCAGGAGCCGTGAATGGGAGCCTGGAAGTAATGGAAATTGCTATAGTGAGAAGATGCCAATTGATTGGGAGGGGTACTGGGGAAGTGGTTCTGATATGCCTACAATGCGCATGGTGGAAAAGGTTCTTGGCAGATTGGGATCAAAGGTTTCAGTTCTCAATATTACACAGCTTTCAGAGTATCGTAAAGATGGCCACCCTTCAATCTATCGAAAATTCTGGGAGACATTGAGCCCTGAACAATTATCGAACCCAAAATCTTACTCTGATTGTATACATTGGTGCTTGCCTGGTGTGCCTGATGTCTGGAACGAATTACTATTCCATTTGTTGTAAAAGCAAATGTACCTGTCCACATTGCAAGTCATTTTCTGTAGCAATTGGAAGAGAATCACTGTAGCGATATGTATTTTGGAAAGGAAATTGCAAAAATGCTTGCCAAGGACGTCATTCATTAAAAGAAAAGCTGTGCAAGCTTACATATTTTGTAATTTTAGATAAAGGTTAATCAATTTAGCTCACATGATTAAAGATAAGTTTTGGTGGATGTAATCCCTTATTCAGATCATATAATCCTAATTTCTTTTGGATTTTCTGCATAAAATTTCGTAGATCGTTTCTGAAAGCACAATTTGTAACTTTCAGTAAATGTACTTTTTGAATAAAGGATGGGATGGTCAAGTTGATGCTGAAGGAGGAACTGCATGCCCAAGAATATAAAGCTGCCTTCAATCCGAAGTTAAAAGCTAAAAGCACAAAACACATTTGATACAGGGATGCCCAACGTCAGTATTCAAGAACAATGGCATCTAAGAATATGGAGCTACTTGCATGCAGAAGTTGATAGCACAAGAAGCACATTTCATTCAAAGGATGATCATGTCTATCAGTTCAACAAAATTGGCACCAGAGCTGCCTGCCTTCATAGGATAGGCTAATTAGAACATCCTATTGATAATCCTAGAACTGTTTACACATTTGATGTTTTTACAAGTACTATATGCTATTCCTTTCTTTTGTGGCCTCTACATTGGTTTTTATACGAGCAGGCTGCAGGAGAAGCTGAGCTGTACCATCCCATCCCAGTCTTGCCCAAATCCAAAAACCATCTTGATTTCCTAGTTCCTACTCTCTTATCTTTCTCAAAATGAACTTGAAAGCTAGAGTGAAAGGATGAGGTTGACATCATTTCCTCCATGGCACTCTTGAATTGGTGAGCTGGTGCTCAGTGGAAATGCTCCATATTCTGAATCCAAATGATTGTTGCAGGTGCAGTAATTGTGATCTTCTGGCGAGGCATCATAGGAGCTTGCAACATTAGCTTCATGATAAGGGTTATGAAGAACCTGTCCAAAAGAAGAAATGGAATGAAGAAAATGTACTAGAGCAAAAACATATCAGAACTAAAGATTAGAGAAGATCTGCTCCTTTAGCACCTGAGGAGCACAGCAAATAAAAACCAAGCCAAAGCCAAACTAGAAAAACAAAAGATTCCCATGGACAAGAAAATGCACTCGACAAGCACAGAATAAGATTCAGAAAATTTTGTGGCCTGGGAAAACTAAATAAAGGAACAGAGCATAACATTTAATGAAATCAAAGCAGTACAAGGAGAAGAAGCTCAGGAACCAAGTAAAAGGAGAGTAAGAAGCAAAAACAGACATTGCTTGAAGAGGCAAAACAGGAAAGCAGCGGTATTTGACGAAACAAGAAACTCAGCAGCAACAAATAGCATCATTACCAAAACAAAAATATGTAAGCTGGAAGAATTTCCTAAGCAGTTCAGATTGATTAGATTATAGGTATGAAAGAAAAGGTTCACCATCCTACAAATGGTGCCATCCTCCTCAACGAGCCATCCTGCTTCCTCACAGAGAGCCTTGAGCAGGTCATTGCTGTCTGCATGTTTCGGAAGCTTGTAGTTTCCATGCTTTCGAAGACCTTCAAAAATTTTCTTAGCCACTGCTCGTCTTCGACGCTCCCTCTGCTGGTTCGTTTGCCGTTCCCTATCAGAAGGATAGCGAAATTTGGTGACAATGCGGCCATCTTTTGTAGCTCTATGTACTCTCCAAGGCCCCCTGCTAGTCTTGATGCAGCCACTTAACACCACCTTCTTTTCATCTACCATATTTTCTTCCTCCCTTTCTCCTCTTCAGTCTTCAGTTTTGCTAATGCTAGTTTTCTTTTCTTTTTCTTCTCCACTGCTATCTGCTAATATATACAGAAAACAACATAAAGGTAAAAGGAAACAAAAAGGAGGGAATCAAAAGTGTAAGACGCTAACCAGGCTTGTTTCAGTTTGACCCAGAAAATCATCCTTGAGATTAGCAAATGGATCGGAGTGTCATTTGATGGATAAATAAACGGTTTGATGCACCATATTTTTTCTTGGATACTAATCCCACGAACCCTAAAATTAATGATTATATAAGTCTCTAATGATTTTGAGCTCCAACTAGTAAATGGATAAATATCATACTTGATAGCAGAGATGCCTCCCTTTTTAGCCAATTCCAATGAATATATGCATGGACAGTCCAAGAATCAAGTAGGGTACGACATGGGACAAACATGCAAAAGCCACAGCTACTGGAAACAGAACACTTTATGCCCTAAAATAGGAAGGACAGTAGACAAAGATGAGCACCTTTTTTTTCGTTTTTATTTTATTTTATTTGAACCCCAGATGAGAAGCTTGCTGCTTTACATGACCAAACTCAATTATCCATTGCATTTATCATTTGATAATCCAATTAAGGACATGATCAAAAAAAATTATTCACCAAACAGTGAAGGATGGAATCAATTGTTTGATTACTTCATCTGATTACAGGGGTCAAATCAGTTGATTAATAACTCCGTTGATTTCATGTAACCTATGGGGGCACAACAAATTTGATTTGAACTTTATAAAGACATGATTCTTGTACTGTCTTAAGAACGTGTTTACAAACTCTAATTTTATAACACAGCATGCTAAATTGAGTTTTGACATTACATAGGTTTTCAATCAAAACTCACTTGTTCTTAATTATTTACATAGATGTTTCAGTTGAATTTAATGATTGTACACTAAACCAAAAATGTTACAGCGTGGAGGGACCATCTCCCTCCGTTGAAAGCTAAACCAATTCCGAGATGCTTGACCCATGCCCTTCCCCACTGTGCCCAACATTGAAAATTAAGCGATGGGATGGTCTGGAACTGAGGGAGCCTTCATGACTTCGTTGCATGATTGATATCTACAGATTTCTCCTGGAACTTCAGCTGCTCAAACATTGGCAATGTAGCACAAATCTATAAGGAGAATGTAATAAATTCATAAACATGGAATTCAGGTGGAGAGGCTGACAAATCACAAATCAACCACAAACCAGTGGTATTTCAAGGATTCAACGGTTTAACTGGATGAGCTCGCTGGCTGCTTACAATAAGTATCCTATCCTTTTCTGCATCTGTACTCTTCCTATTGTCAGTAAGGATAAATCCATAAGGCCTAAACTATTTGATAAAATAGCTCAAATAAGTAATAAAACAATAAGAATAAATCAATGGAAAAGCTAGCAGAATTATTCACAAAGAAGATGAGTGAATACTGAGCTAAATCCATCAGCAATTTGTTTTCCAATATTAAGAAACAAAACCACTGTCATGAGTGGATTTTAAGATCTTACTTCTACAACTAAGAGATTAACTCTCCCTAATAAAAGTCAATTGACACAAATAAGGATCATTTGACATACAAGGAGGCTTACTTGTCAGTTCAAAGTGGCCTCTTCCAACTTCTAGCCTTTTCAATCACCAATTATAAATAAAACCTTCTTCTTGAACTTATCAATAATCAGCATAAAACAAGTAAGGTGGTAAATAATAGCAGGCATCATATACCAAAGCTGAACTATCATGATCAAATTCTATATTGTTCACCAAGGTAGAGATCTAGGCCAGCTTTGAGTAGAGGAAGCAGCATTTTTAAGGTGTAAAAAAAATTGTGAAATCAAAACTCAAAGAATAAGTCGAGTTTTCTGTTGCTTCAGCTATCCAGGGATGATTTAGTTGATCCTTTGCTCTCTTTATAAGATCAAAGAAGACAACCTGCAAAGATAACGACTTGCATTCACAAACTTATCCATCCTTCTAATTTCCATTTGGAAATTTTCACCATGAATCAACTCGTATTAGATTATAAACTAATGCATTCTAGGGCTGACAATAAAAGTACCTAATACACTCAAGGATCCAGCAAGATTATAGTTGGTTGGTGTAAATGAATCGTTATCTATGTATGGTGAGCAGAAGCTGATGGCAAGTCAGGACTTTGACATTACCTCTGAATCCAATGTAGAAATGGCAGTATCAATCACAGACACACACTGTTTCTTTTGCAGAGGAGCTGTATAAACCTCTCCCACGGGCAACACAAGTGCAGCGATAATCAAAAAACAATGGGGAACCAAACTGGTCGAGTCATGAAATTTGTCATTTTGATCAGCATGGCTGCATGTGGACTGGGTTTATTTGTTTACCAAGAAAGCAGAGGTGGGATCCATAAAAGATAGATATGTGTAATTTACCAACAAAGAGGAACTTCACCCAAATTTGACAATAATACTGATACTCGAGGGCTGAAAAATGGCTTAAAAGGACAGCCTTTAGTTAGATTCAATTGTTAAGATAGGAGAAAAGCAAATAGAGGCTTACTGAAACTGTTGCATTGCCAGGACAAAAGTTGCCATTTGGTTGTAGATCCTCTTGCTTGTAAGCAAAGTGTATTCGAATCAGAGTTCACAAGTAACAGTCCTGCTATAGCATGGGCCTGTCCCTCGAGAAGATCACTTGGCAGTTATTTGAGTACGCTGTGCCATTTTTATTTGAAATATCAACCAATGGCACACGCAGTAGCCTTTGAAGTGGATTCATCCTTGAACCAGTACCACTATCCAGAGAATAGCAACTGTTGTATCTAATGAACACAGTCCATTCCTTAAGCAATTCTGTATACAAGTTGCTTTGTTATTAAACTCGCAGGTGCTGTCATTGTGAACAGCATCAAATTTCTCCAACAAGTTACCCCTGAAATGACTTTTTTTTTTTTATTAATGGATGGCTAGACATGGTTCGCAGATAATTTAAGAGGTGAAATGAAAGTTTTTGAGATATGTTTACTCTTTGAAGCTTCTGGATGGGTAAATGCAGAGTAAAAAGAATTTTCCTTGTTTGATGAAGCCTCATCAAATATAATATCTTCAAAAACTGAGAGACCCATATCAAATGCATCCCCCTCATTTAAGAAAGCTCCTATGTCTGGGTCACCAAGAAGACTCCTTGCACGGAAAAGGATCTTCCACCAGCACCAGTAGTGTGGAATTTAAATGGTGGTGGTTTGGGAGCAGAATATTGTGCTTCAGGTTGCAACAAGTCTGTATCGACCTCCTTTACCAATTGGCTTTTTAATATACCAGACTTGGAAACTAAAAGAGACCTGGGAACTAGCAGATCATCACCAATAACCCCATTATTTCTCACACCGGCTATCATCCCTGAATGTGATAAATCCTGCCACACAAATTGCTCAACAATGGATGGTTTCCACGCAAATTGCTGAACAGAAATCGCTTTTGCAATCAAAGATTGTCTCAATAGAACCGATTTACCTGATCCTGTATGGAAAATCGGTGCATTTCCATCATCTTCATTCCCTTTCTCCAAAAGCTACAGAAAACCAAATTCGTTATCTCCCCCACATGCTTCACCTGCCAAACAAACAAAACTAAACAAAACCATTTCCACAACAGTACAATAGACAACCAACAGAACGCTAACAAATTATTTCACTATCAATTTTAGGTGCTTAACATATGGCTTAAGCATTATAAATAAATTTAAAACGCTAAATCTAATAAAATAAACAAATACTTAAATAAGAAAAAATCACTGAGCAATTTAAATTCCTTAGGGTTTGTAAATAAACTAATACCTAAAATGAAAAAAAAAAATCATAGAGATGAACACGCACCGTCGTCGTCGTCTTCGCCACCGCCGAGGACAGCTAACGCTTTCGCAATCGAAGATTGCTTTAACGCAACTGATTTCCCTGATCCTGTGCGGAAATCGGTGTATTTCCGTAAAGCGGACATCCTTCACTCAGACAAAAACACAATCCATACGTGAATTCATGTATTACACGCGTATTTATACAGCTATACATACCCATATTGAAGAACCTTGGCGTAAGAGATCGGCCATGGAAGGGAGGTCAGTTTTGGTGCTGGGAGTGGAGTTAGGGCTCCGTTTGGTTTAGGTTCGGGTTTGGTGTGGATGATTTGACCGGGTATTTCCCATCGGATATTTTTTCCCGGCGTCGGAGAAGATTTGTCACGTCTACATTTTCCGTGAAATTAGGGATTTGTTTTTCTGCTGAGCGAGATGGTGCCCAAGTTTTTAGTGTTTTTTTTATAAAAAAAAAAACAAATTTGGGTGTGTGAAGAGGGCGGGAAAAGTGAAGAGTGTATTCGGAGGGGGAATTGGATTGAAGACACACTTGGGCTTGGATGTTTGGGTTATTTAATTGGGCTGGACCGGGGGAGTTGAGGCCCGTTAGCACAAAGAAAAGGAGTTTACTTGTGTTTATAAAAACCATTTAATGATTCTCATGTTTTCCTAGTCAATGAATTATTTTCATGTGTGTCATTAATTTCTTGCCAAATTTTATCCATAGGTATTGTTGAGTTTATTTTAAAAAAGAAATAGAGTAAATTCTAAGCTTTTATTGATGAGTTTGGTAGCAAGGAATATAACGGTAGGAATGGAAATGCAAGTCTTATTTCTATTTTTTATAGGAGTTTTGTTTAAAGAAATAAAATAAAAATGTGAATAAACAATGGAAATGAGAATAAAATCTCATTTTTATGGGAGTAAGATTGAAATAAATAAAAAAACAAGAATTATTTTTTAAGATAATATTTTATTTCCATTCATAAGAATTATTTTTTAAAATAATATTTTATTTCCATTCATTGTATATGAACTGCTTTTATTATATATTTTTCAACTCTTGATGTATATTTTATGAAAAAATAATATTTTTCTTTCCTAATAAATTCTTCAACTCAACAATAAAAAAAAACCGGGTTAACACATGATTTTCTAATATATATATATATATATATATATATATATATAAAAGGGTAAAAAACACCTCGGCTTGACTTTTGATTTAATATTTAGTTTAATCATAAAGCTTGTGATCTCCATAATAATATCAACACGTGTTAACCAACTAAATCACCTAATAAAGTTGATGACACATATTCCAATAATATATTAAGGTTGTTTTTGTTTTCAAAGAAAATAATGTGTCGTCCACAAGGCTACACATGCTCTAATTAACTATGCCACCAATCAAAATTGATGACAAATAATTCAAATAATATATCAAGCTAGTTTACTGTTGAGTGAAATCAACTCTTATTATTTTAATTGTGTTTATAATAAGCTAAAAAAAACTAAATTTATGATGATCAGTCCAAATCAAGGGATTATTTAATTATTTATGATACCAAATCCACTAATTAATTAGCTATGATAAGCTAAAAAAACTAAGTTATAATCTCTCTCCTGATGGATTAAAAAAGGAAAACGAAAAAAATTGTGTTTTTGATAGCAAAGTGCATAATACTTGTCTTCATATTTTAAACTCATGGGGTAAAGAATTACGAGTAAAATTAGAAAATCGGAAAACATTTAAATCTGCGAGAGGTTTTTTCTCCATTATTGGAGAGAACCAAGGTGGTGGGGGACCCACATGGGAAGATTGTCCCTCATTTCTCATATGGACAATTTCAACCACTTCGAATTTCAGTCCTTTCTCCCTTTCTTTCTTTCCACGTTTTATGCAGAGAGCATGGGGTCAAAGATTTTAAAGGTAAAAAAACAGAAGAATTTTTACCTTTTCTTTCTATTCTTCTCTCTTTTTTGTCTTTTATTTGATTTTGTACCAAGAAATTTTTGGCATTAGGATTTACAAATCTTATTTATATATATATAAATTCGTTCTTAAATTCAACTTTCATTTAGGAATGAGCAAAAAAACTGAAAATCGATTAAACCGAAAAAATAATAAAAAAACCCGAACCGTGAAAAAAACCGATTAAAAATTTGAAAAAACCGACCGGTTCGGTTTCGGTTTTACAAGCCTGAAACCGAAAAAACCAAACCGAACCAAACCAAAAAAACCAAGCCAAACCGAGAAACCCGAGAAAACCGGAAAAAACCGAGCCAAACCGAAAAAACCAAACCGGTTTGAACCGGTTTTTTTCCAAAAAAATCAAAACCGGTCGGTTTGAACTGGTTTCGGTTCAATTTTGGTTTTTTTTAAATCAATTTGGTTATTTTTTTAATAAAAACCAAACCGAACAAAAAATGATCACTAGGCTTGTTGAGCACTTTGATTTTTAATCTCTTACTAAATATCTCTCAATAAAGATTATATTTAATAAAAAATTTAATCTCTTGCTAAATATTGCGTGGAGCACTTAGAGGGTGTTTGAAATAATAATAGTATTAGCTTTTTAAAATATTTTTATCTGAAAATATTTTTAAATTATATTTATTTTAATTTTTTAAAATTTAATTTTTATATCCAGACATTAAAATATTTAAGATTATAAAAACATAAATAAAATTCTAATTACACACGCGGGATCTTCCTCGGCGCGCGGCAATGCCTCAAGTGCACAGCTGGATCTTGATTTCATCAAAGTGGAAACTTGAAAAGTAGTCGGACCCTCGTAAAAGTCAATCCCTTTGTCCTCTCCAACACACTCCGAGGAGAAGAAAATTATAATAATTGCTGGAATTACGTATCGTCAAGGTTAAGTATAATAGGAATAACAGGACATACCTCACACGTATCAAGGATTTTGGGGATTGAGAATCTGAGTTACCTCCTTAACTCGTCCAGTTTTGGCAAATACAAAATTGATCGCATTTACATCGAAGCAGCAGACAGCTGGCTATGTTTGTTTCTACGGCTGGTGTGATAAAATGTTTTAATCTAATTATATATTTTAAAATATTTGGTTTCCTAGTGTATAATATAATTTTGTATGGGTTTTATTAAAAAATTTGTTTTAAAATATCGATTAAAAAACTATAATTTCCAACTTTTTTTTAGACTTTAAAACTATCGTAAGATCCAGCATACACTCAACTCTGGATCCTCAAAATAAAGAGTTGGGATTTAGATATGATGAGAGCTGCTATCGTTGTTGTGTAACTGAAGATCCATTAGCCATCGGATCTTTCCATGTTATAAAAAAAACACACACACAAAGGCTTTTATTCATTGATATTCAACATTCTTTTAAACACTTTCTTACAATTTTGCAAGTATTTATCCAATATTGCAAGCTCTTATTATCATAATCTAATAAGGATTATAACTAATTAATTCAATAAGGATTCTAATTAATTAGTCTAACACAAATCTTTTTTAGACAATGATTCTTTCTTAGACCAGGATTCTAACCAATATCTAATAATCATTCTGTTGAATTGATGTTTTTAAACACTTAGTTTAACAATAAAAGACTTTAATTTCTTTTAACCTTGTCTTGAACATCAATCCAGTAGTCTTTTATCATTTTGAAAGCTCCATCATTTCCCACATGTTGTTTTTTTCAATGATATCAATTTCATCATCATAATCTTTTGCCAATTTATTTCTTTTATGGCATTTTTAGAAGTTATAGTATCGCAATATAAGAATATAGCAAAATGAGTAAATAGATCATTAGATTGTTCGATTTCGGTTACCTCATAATCACTCTTTCAAGCTAGTCTTTTTTCTAACACATTGTGATCATTAATCATTTTTTAGTGATGTGACAAGTGAGATTTGATCATTTACTAGTTATAGTACATTTTCCATAGGCTTCTCCCTTTTTAAAATAACTTCTTCAAACTCTTTTTCTATAAGAGAAGCAATACATTGAAGTTTGCTTTTGTTTTCTAGCTCAAAAGCTTTCTATTTATCCTTTTAATAACTTTTTATCTCTTCATATGCTTTTTTATCAACACACCTCTTCAATCCTCTCTTTTGCATCTCAATGCCTAACAATAAGTATACATGTTCATTCTGAATCCCGTTGAACTATTCAGAGTGTTTTTGCTCCATTTTATTTATGAAATTTTCACGTTCATGATTAAATGACTCAACATCTTACTTATGTTGATCTTGTATTGCTTTATTCTCTAGTATAAGGTTATGACGCTCATCTTTGAGCAACCTATAAACAACTTCTCTGTCCTCAACTACATGTTCTTCCTTCCTTAAATCTCCTATTTCATTTGAAATCTTTCCTTCTTATTTTTCAGTTTGTCTTCCTCGGCCATAAGTTCTAGCTTCATAGCCTTAAAAATGTTTAAGTACCATAAATTTTGTTAATATTTCTTGTTCATATGACAATATATTAATAAAGATGTTTCTTCTTCCTTTTCTGTATTATGGGTTGCTAAAAACAAAGTCTTAGAAGCATATTTATTAGTCTTTATAAATTTTACATGCATTTTTCCATTATTTGAGTTTTTTAATCAGCATCGCACTGATATGACCAAGCTTTTTGCAGGGAAGACATTGAATATAAGACTTACAATCTTTTTGAAAATGGTCATACTTTTGAAATTTATGGCATTAGATTTAAGACTTGTTATTCTTATTTGAATCTCCACCACCTCTATTATTTATACTTATAATGTATCCTTGATGCCGATCAAATCTGTTATTTCTTTGACCTTTGCCTCCACTATTTTGACCACATTAATTGTGCTTAATCTTGTTTAAGATTTCCTTTTTAGTCATCATGTTTAATTGAGATTGCAATGCTTTTTTAATGGCTACCGCAAACTTTTTCGAATTCAAGCAATGTTCATGAACTGTTAATAAATCTTGTAATTTATTAATTAACATATCACTCAAATCTTTTGATTATTCAATAGTTATTATCATGTACTTAAGCGAAGTGTTAGACTTTAAAGACTTTTCTTTATAACTAAGAGATCTGTCATTTTTTTTCCATTGGCTTTCATCTTATTAACCAATTTATGTGTTCACGAGAATACTCATCAATAGTCTTATAATTGTTTATTCAGATAAGCCCAAACTCTATGCATAAAGTCTACAACTTTACTCTTTTTGCCTTGTCTGAAACTTTGTAAGATTTGTCTAAAACATCTAAAGCTTCTTTTGCAGTTTCAAAATGCATGACCTTCTCAAAAATAGATAATTTAACCTTTTTAAAAAATGTGATATCGAGCTTTTTTTATTTTTTTTCTTGGCTTGATTTGTTTCTTGCATATTCACTAACTCTAGAACTTAATTTTTTACAACATCCTAAACATCAATATACCAACAAAAAAGATCGCATTTGAATTTTCCAGGGTTCAAAGTTGTTTTTGCCATCAAATTTGAACACTGAACAATCTATAAATTTTGTATTGAAACACATTCTTTTATTTGAATGGCTCCGTTACCAATTGTTAAAAACACTAAATCCAAGTTTTGATACCAGTTGTTATAAACAAAAACACACAAGTATTTAACCTCTCAATCTCATATTCATTTATATTCAACACTCTCTTAAACACACTTTCATAACATTTTAAATATATTAGCTCTTATATTTATATAAAAATCACAAGTTTTGACTGTCATAATTTATAAGGATTCTAACTAACTAATATAATAAGGGTTCAAATTAAAAAGTCTAACACAAATTTTTTTTTAGACAAAGATTCCTACTTAAACTAGGATCCTAATTAATATCTAACATTTCATCATGATTATGTCATTCAAGTGCTTTATCTTGATACTATGATTTTGTTTTGTGGTTGTAACTAAAAAATCCACATGCATAATCAACTTTGATCAACAAAATAGCAAACTCATTTAGCAACTAAATAGAAATTTTAAAAGTTTTAATTCACTTTTTTTTCTATTCCCATTACAATACCTTAGGCCTTATTTGTTTTATAGAAAGTGTTTCCTGAAAATTACTTTTCAAACTTTTCAGTGATTGTTTATCAATGAAAGACATCTTTCAATTAAAAAAAACACTAGTTTGGTTTTCAGAGAAGTGTTTTCTTTTTATTTTGAGCGAAAAACATTTTCTAGAGAGTTGTGAAAAATTCAAAAATACATTTTTATTTGTTAATATTATAAAATGTAATCCTCGAACTTTTGATTGCTATATATTCTGTTTTGAATCATTTTTTTTCAATTTCATCTCTTAAAATTTGATTTAATTTGATTTTTATACTAATTTTGGTCATAATTCTTTTTATTGTTATTTATGTTTCTCTTATCCTTTTTTTAATTGAGATTTTTTATCTATCAAATTTGATCTTTATTCTTTTTATTGCTATTTGTTTTATTTAAAATAATTTATGAAGTCGAGATTTTTTTTTCAATTTCATTCTCTTTCATTTTTTTTATTTGTCAAATTCGGTCTTGATTCTTTTGATTGCTATTTGTTTTATATGAAATAATTTTTGAAATTAGATTTTTTTTTAATTTCATCATCCTTCAACTTTTTTATTTGTCAGAGTTGGTACTCATTCCTTCAATAAACTTGAAAAAAAATATTAATAAGTTATTTTTCATCTTATTTTCAACTTCTTTGAAATAATTTATGAAATTAGATTTTTTTTTAATTTTATCATCGTTCAACTTTTTTATCTGTCAGATTTGGTACTCATTCATTTAATAATTCTTTGAAATAATTTATGAAATTAGATTTTTTTTTAATTTTATCATTTTTCAACTTTTTTATCTGTCAGATTTGGTGCTCATTCATTTAATAAACTTGAAAAAAAATATTAATAAGTTATTTTTCATCTTATTTTTAATGTCATATCTAAACGTTGAAAAGTATTTTTGAATTTAATTTTTATAATATTATTAAATAT
>Ga0307513_10005558_pt1 | contig 16626 bp, 15 predicted proteins | sample 15_EM_MG_FD_202174 | JGI IMG/M metagenome (GOLD analysis project Ga0307513, IMG submission 202174) | Populus trichocarpa ectomycorrhiza microbial communities from riparian zone in the Pacific Northwest, United States - 15_EM | ecosystem: Host-associated > Plants > Roots > Unclassified | place... | reverse complement strand
TCACTCGCCTCAACGTGCCACTCTAGCACATGCGTCCAAATCAGTCCACACATGACTCAACGTGCCATCCGAGTCCATGCGTCCAAATCAGTTCACACATGACTTGCCATCCGAGTCCATGCGTCTAAATCAGTTCACACAGTGCCCACCTTAATGCGTGCCAAGCCGTGGGCCTAACCTCATACCAATGGCAATCCAAAGTCACACTCTGTCACTCGCCTCAACATGCCACCCGACCACATGCGTCTAAATCAGTTCACACATGACTTAACTTGCCATCCGAGTCCATGCGTCTAAATCAGTTCACACAGTGGCCACCTTAATGCGTGCTAAGCTGTGGGCTTAACCTCATACTAATGGCACACTGTCATTCCACCCGAGCACATGTGTCCCAATCAGTTCACACATGACTCAACATGTCATCCGAGTCCATGCGTCTAAATAGTTCACACAATGCCCACCTTAATGCGTGCTAAGCCGTGGGCTTAATCTAGCACGCCTACTCATGCGTGCATAAAAACAATCCAAAGTTACATTGTCACTCGCCTCAACGTGGCACCCGAGTCCAAACTCGTGGAAATATGAACGATCCCCCAATGCGTACCAATTCGCCAATGATACTCCACCACTAGCATGCACACCTAAGCGACCCAATACAAGCAGGAGACCACTCTGAGTGAATGGCTATATGTCAATTCGTCCAACATGAAAATACATGCAATACGCTAGTTGTCGCTCTCCTAATGCCCAAATCTGTTCTCTTCCCCACCATCAACGTGCATATAGAATATCTATCCCGCAGCAATTCAACCCCATGTAATCCTTCCTCCTCAAAGTTTCCCGCCCTTCCGTCATACCCGCCGTGCTCTCAGGGTTCGGCGGGGACGGTCCGATATCTCCGAAGGGGACTGCGGAGTCAGCGTTAGCCGGTCGGTCACAAATTCTTTACTCCTCTCAGAATACAATCCCTCTACCTCTTTTTCATTATGAACCTTTTTGATCCCTAAACCCGAGCCGTGTCTTGAGTTATTCCCCCCTTGAGCTTCTAGTAGTCTGGCTGAGGGGTTGTGTCTTCTCCCCGAGCGGCGGAGACCTCGTGGACTGTCTGAAAGCGGCTGGGTCTGAGTCGCCCCCCTTGGTCGGCGCTGAGCTCGTGCTAGCCTGGGCTGAGGAGACTGATTCAGTGTCAGTATTCATCTATATACTATAGAGTCATTAGTGAGTCTTACAATCTGTGCTTCTTCCTCACGCTGCAGAGTCTGAGTGTCGCAAATATGCAGTTGCCCTTCCGGCGGCCTGGCTGAGGGGTTGTGCCTTCGCCCCGAGCGGCGGGGACCTCGCGGACCGTCAGAAAGCGGCTGGGTCTGACTCGCGTTAGTCGCCCCCCTTGGTCGGCGCTGAGCTCGTGCTAGCCTAGGCTGAGGAGACTCGGTGTCAGTATAGCATCTACAAACAATTATGGAGTCATTAGCGAGTCTTACAACCTGTGCTTCTTCCCCACCCTGCAGATATGGTGTGTTAGCGAATTGTTCACAACGATTCTACCCTCTCGAGCAATAGATGAAAGATGCAGTTGCGCTACCTCTCGTGGATCTTTAATTTCCTTGATTTCTGGGCCCCTTCGCTTCCTCAAATATCTAACTCGACCGTCCAAAAACTTTTGCAGAACTCTCCGACCTTCACCTTCGGTTATATTTAGTTTATTAGACACAGCCATCACTGCCTCTTTCACCTTCTCCTTATCGTACTGGCTAATCCGGCGATCGTATCCCTCAAGAATATCGGCGACTATCAATCTAACCAGTTTATCTAATGGAAACCAATTTTTCAGTTATAATGTATAAGTACCTTTTGAATTTGACACTTACTCTTACTTCGTACAGCAGTTCTGTCGGGGTTGGTTAGGACATTCGCTCTACTTTCCTTGTATTTGACAGCGTTTTGACAAATAGCTTGGAGAACCTTCACTATCTCGCCTTTCGGCATCCACAGTAGAATCCCCGTATCAAGTTTATCCACGGCTGATTCCACCAAAGATGTAGAAAAATCCTCAAACTTCCTGTCCAGTCGACCAAGAATTGGAAAAACATTTTCCCTAATCGCATCGTCTGTGAAAAACGCATTAGCCAGTGATTTACAAGAGAGAGGATAATAACACTCACAGAGATCTCGCGTTTCTCGGAGGTGAGTCATCTGGGGCAATGATTTGCTAGCTGTAGGCATGCCTCTGGCGAAAGCGTGCCTGAAGCTTTTATAATAGAGCAACTACCAGTATTAGAAATTTGGATGCCTTACTGCAGGGCACAAAGTTTCACCGCTTGCACATCCTTTACCCCTTACCCCCATGGTGACAGGACTTGAACAAGGCCTAAGTTGGTTTGATGTGCTCCGGGCCATACCTTAGTACCCGCCCCGGCCATGAAATACCCGGAAACGGGAGGGTCTATTTTGTACTCCAGTACACATCCCAACAGGGGGTAAAATTTTGTATGGCGGATTGTCTGTGCACATCTGTCTATGACAGAACAAGTTCCGGAAGGTGGGGGCTGAGTTGGGCGATGGACAGGGCGTTTATGGAGTGGAGGGAGATTAGCAAGGGAATGTAATTGTGGAATGTAATTGCTGGATAGGGGAGACGCTTTCTATCTGTGAGACCGATTGGGGAGTACCGTATGGTGCCAGCATGAGGACTCCCAACGCACCTCACTTCAATACGCTTGTATCCGTTATTTGTGTGGAAGTACAGCTCCCAGGTTTCGCAGGCAGCCTAAAAAACTTAGGTGCTATACGCGAGTGCCTCGGTAGAGAAAACTTGTGCTAAATGAAACATGAACCCCCGGGATGATTGTCAGATTGACAATAGATTAGAGGGGTGAACTATCCTTAGCCAAAACGCAGCAAACTCTAGAGCAAGCCACTGTGTTTATCCTTTCCCTCAGTTTTATGATGGGGTAAAACAAATGGTGCAAGGTCCAGTCGTCCAGTCTTCACCTTGCTTCTACCGTCATTGCAACCAACTACGGTAACTACAGGTACTTAAAAAGAAAAAAAGAAAAAAAGAAAAAAAGAAAAAGGTTGTAGTGTGTTACCAGTAGTGTTGCCTCCCCTACTCGAGTACAGTAGGAAGACGCATATTTCTTTTGTCTTGTCCTACCGGGCCTGCGGCATTTTCCCCGCATAGCTGAGAAGGGGAATTCTAACGTCCAAGGTTGTACTCGAGTACTCCTCCCAGGCAAGAATTATCCGGAAACAGGGATTAAAAATATATGGTAAAACCCCTGCGGTTGTCTGAGCGCCCATACAAACTCAAAACTCGTATTTTCGAATACTTCTTCCCTAGGACGAGTATGGTACTACAAGTTACAGGCATAAAGAACCCGAACATTTGAGTCTGAATTTTGTATGGGCGGTCAGACACGCACAGACATTTTGCCATACAAATTTTTCATCCCTGTGTTCGGGTTCTTTATGTCCGTAACCTGTAGTAGCCACATCATCCACTCTTTCACATTGCACTTTCACCACAAAACCAATACCAGACTATCACTTCACAAATGCGATCTTCAAATTTAACCTCAACACAAGAAAAGCACAGGAGTAAAGCAAACATGAATAACGTGAAGCAAAGGAAAACGAAAATAGTGGGAGATCAACCCACTTGACCATCACATCACATTAGGCCGCAAACCAGCTGTGAAAACCATATAGGAGTACACTTATGATAAGAAAAACCAATCCACCACAGAACAAGTATTCCTGAAATAGGATACACACTGGGGAATACAGGGGTGATAAATGTCTGGGGGGATTGTCGGTCCAAGCACATGAACAAGTATCGGAACATGAACACAAAGAGGGTGGAGGAGTTGGTGAAGGTGGTGAGGGCGGGTGTGAGGTTGAACAGGGAGGAGGGAATGCCGATTGAGTATAGGAGGGAGATGGTGGAGGAGTTGGTGAAGGTGGTGAGGGCGGGTGTGAGGTTGAAAAGAGAGGAGGAGGGAATGCCGATTGAGTACAGGAGGGAGATGGTGGACAAGAGGATGAGGTCGACGATGAAGTCTATCTTGAGGGTTAGCCGGAATATATGGTTGAGGGAATGACAAGGGAGGATGAGGTTTGGAGAGGATGGTACAGAGGGCGAGGAAAGAGAGTTTGAGGGAGATATGAAAAAAGGCCGCATTAGATTTTAGGATTGTACAAGGCACAGGGGGTATGTTTTCGCACACACCACTTTGTGACCCACCAATTTTCTAGTGTTTTTTGCTGGTCAGCCACTTTGGTGTGTGCGAAAACATACCCCCTGTAACTTGTACCGTACAAAATGAAAAAAAGTAGCCGAACGTGAGACATCCCCAATACATGGCGCACTAACCTGCATCGGACGAGTACCCCAGTGATTACAATCAAAGGCCACAACCGAATTTGGGGGGAGACCCTCTCTGATGTAGTCCTCTAATCTGTCCAAGCACTGATTAAGGTGGCATTTGAGCGTACTCGAAGCAGGGTATACTTGTGATTCCTTAACATCGTTGTCCGTGTGATTTTCTGGGTTGTTCCCAAGATTCGCTGGAAAGACAAGTTGTATCTCTTGATTTTCTGCATGACTCGTATTTCTGAAGCTGACTTTTACGTACACCCCTGAATCTGGAGGAAAGCCCACCGCGAGCAAGCCTTCAAATCTCCCGAAGCACAGAGCAATGTGGTGTTCTAGCGTACCCACAGGATTATCTTCTTGTACTTCTTGAGCAACGCTGCCGGTTCGATTCCCCGGGTCGTTCCTAAGATTCGCAGAAATGCTAGATTCTGGTCCCTGATGTCCGAGGGATCTAACATCTTCACCCCCGGCTGCCTCCCCCAGATGGCTATTAGTCTGAGTATCGGATGGGCCTGGTGCAAGGTATTCCGTCGTGGGTTTGGACGCGGGACATTGAAGGGACCCCTGATCATCATCGTTTGTTACCTCCTCTACCACGCTGTCTCTCATGTGGGATAATGGAGCGATGGGTGCCCCTCCACCAACAATGGCCTGGGAATGGTGGGCTCTCATTATCATCATCCTCAGCATCATCACCATCGCAGGGTCAAGGTTACCAGAGCCTGGGTGTAAGCTCCCATATTCGATACCTCCGGGGCAGGGCGCGGGGTATGTTGTAACAAGGGGTCTGGGATCACCATCCGGAATACGCTGAAAAAGAAAAGGCGTCAGGGATATTGTTGTGAGATGGCTGGTCAGGTGCCCGCTCCCACTCGAGATCGGGGATGGGTGGCTGCTTCCTTTTCGAGACAAGTCCGGTGGCATGCGAAGAGTATGGTTACTCAAGCGCGATGGGGCCCCCCGTCCGAACGAATGGGTATCATAGACTCCCTCTGAAGTGTATTCAGTACTGGAACTCTGTTTCGTTTTCCTACTAGGCCTTTTAGTATGTGTTCGAGCCGTGGATGTGGCAACTCTTACGCATTGACGTTCATCCAACCGTCACTTCCCCTGCCGGAGCCTGAAGCGGAAGCTTCAGGTTCACTGTATTCTAGTACACCTCCCCCAGGAGACACAGTGGAAGAGGGAGCTGAAATCTTGAAAGGGAGAGTTGGCGGGTCAAATGGGGCAAACGACGCAAAGCTGGCGTCAACTGTGTCAGATTCACTGTCTTCTCGTACACCCCCCTCAGGAGACACAGTGGAAGAGGGAGCTGGAATCTTGAAAGGGAGAGTTGGCGGGTCAAATGGGGCAAACGCAAAGCTGGTGTGAGAAGCCATTGCAATAAAGAAATAAAAATCTTTTTTCTCAGTATGAGCGTGGATGCTGCTTAATTTCTCCACCCATTACGCCAAAGCCCCTCTGATAAACTTATACTAGACCTCACAAGCTATAAGCACCATCGTTTCGCTAGTATAATGAGCCAATGCCTAGAAGAATGATCACTCCACCTCTCGAACTCCCATTCAAAGCCCAGTTCGTGGTCGCTGGATCAGTTCGTGACATAACTCCTACTACTCGAGTACAGTTCTTAGATCTGCGGAATTCGATTCCAGTCGTAATGAAAAAAGTACGATAGATTGAAAGATTTGTGGACGCCTAGATTTATTACAGCAATCGGGCGAGTAAAAAGTCTGGGTGCTTTAACCACTGCAAAGAGTAGCCCAGCTAACGATCCCGAAAGATCATACCTCTACTTACCGTACAGTACAGGATCGCTAGGCTCTGGCGCTGATTGAGTCTTGGGCTATGCTATGAGTACGGGTGTATTTTTCTCCACCCATCGCCGATCCCGTGATAAGAGGCCCCGAATACCCTAGATTGGCAAAGGTTCTGTATCACAGAGGGCACAGGTGTATGGAATAGTAAATTGAAACGCATTGATGTATGAGACTTTATACGAGAAGGAAGGTTGACAAAAGGAAAGTTGAAAAAAGGAAAGTTGAAAAAAGGAAAGTTGAAAAAAGGAAAGTTGATTATTTGCGGGTGATAAGGTAGTCGGCGAAGGCAAAAACCCCTTACCTGAGTCAGACTGCTACATGTGGCATAACAATTGGTCGAGGACTGCGGCGGCAAGGAAAGTTGACACGAGGAAAGTTGACAAAAGGAAGGTTGACAAAAGGAAGGTTGACAAAAGGAAGGTTGTCAATGTATGTTTAAAAAAGGAAAGTTGATTATTTGTTGGTGATAAGGTAGTCGGCGAAAGCCCCTTACCTGAGTCAGACCGCAAAATGTGGCTTAACAATTGGTTCAGGACTGCTGGGACAAGGGAGAGTTGACAAAAGGAAGGTTGACAAAAGGAAAGTTGGTCGAATGATGCATTACTGTACCGGTACTGTATCAGGGCGGGACGGTATCAGGGCGGGACATGAAATTGACAAAAAGAAAGTTGACAAAATTACCCCAGTGCCCAGCCCTTCCTTCGAATAACCTCTTCATAATCACCCTCCCTCCTTCTGTTTGTGCCACATGTTTCTGACCCGTGGCGAGAGGGGGTAGGTACAAGTAAAAGCAGCTATCTTTTTTTTTTTTTTGTTTGCCCTCCATCTCGATGCCCCCTCCTCGCTTCCCAATTGGTCCCCCACAAGTCTCCTAACTACCGTACGATACTCGAGTACCAGAACTAGTACAAGTACCCCACCTAACTCTACCGATCTATGTAGGTGGGGCAATTTACTCGAGTACTCGAGTACTAGTACTATATTGATACACAAATCATTTGCCACATTTAGCGCTTTGACTCAGTTAAGGGGTGATTGCACCAAGCTCGCCAAGGCTCGATCAACCACTCTTTTGTGAACGTTCCTTTTGTTAGCTTTGCTTTTATCAACTTTGCTTTTGTCAACATTCCCTTTGCAAACCTTCCTTTTGTTAGCTTGCCCGGCGAGTCCTTATACCCACATATCAATACCGATGGCCTATCGGCCTATCTCTGGCAGGATCATTATCCGCACATAAGCACAGCACAATCCTACCTTCGCATCCTTAGGTAGCATTCAAGTGCGAAATTAGCACTTATCTAATTCGCACATCACAGCCTTCAAGTGGGAATCTGGCACCCTAATTTCACTACCTCTCCTGCTTATGACATGGGGTCGTGTTTTCCATTCCGGATTTGGGCACCAGTCCGCCTTCATGTGGTAAGTGAAAACAAGCAAAAATAGTCATCATGGGACTGGTTCTGGTAAACCTCGGCGCTAATTGACCACACAACAGCCCGCTAGAATTCAAGCGCTATTTGAACCAAGCCTACCAAAAAAGCAAACCCCACCGGTATTTATACAATGTACCTGTACCTTAAATTTCGAAGACAGTGCTAACTATCAAACTTCCCAGGCACAACCAGAGTTCACAGATTCAAAGCCCGAAACAGAGAGCAATAGAGACTACGAGCGAGAGAGTCCGGATATTGACGACTTCCAGAGTTCGGTATCTATAAACCCGGATTAGAAAGGAAATTGGAAAGGAGATTGGAGGGCTAACCATCCGATTTTCCAGGCACCACCACCGCCCACAAGCGAGAAGGATATGGATAACCCAATAGAGAGCCCCATAGATCCACTTGGTTCTTGTGTCAATGCCAATAGCCCGCCGCGGTGTACCTGTGTATGTTCTGTATACTTTAGCTTGGAGAGGAAAGGGCTAACTATCCAATCTTCCAGTCACACCGAGAGAGCCTTGTTCTGAATCACTACGCGACCATGGTGCATTGTGTATGTACTATATACCTTGGATTGGAAGGGGAAGTGCTAACAACTTGCGGACAGGCGCTACACCCTCAGCGCCAATCCCTGAACCTGGTTCCTGAGAACACCCCTCCGCAGAAGGGCGACGGGGAAGGAGACGAAGAGAGGGAGAGGGAGAGGGAGAGGGAGGAGGAGAGGAGGAGGAGGAAGGAGCAAGAGGAGATGAAGGAGATGGAGAAAGAGTGGCAGATTGCGAGGGAGAGGAGGGAGAGGAGGGAGAGGAGGGAGTTGCTCGAGTTGCTCGAGCAAGATTTCCTGGCTTCCAGGTTGTCGAGGGAGCAAGCGCAGCAGGGATAGTGAGCCATGTTTTCGTTGCTATTACAGGAATCAAGATTCGCCCTTCAGCTAGTTTTCCTTCTTGTTTTTTCATTTCTCCGCCTCCCTTGTGTTTTATCCCGTCTTGTGCGACCCAAATTTGAACTGGTTTGCGTCATTATCCAGAAAGAAAGCACCAGATGCCAGTAACGAAAAGGCCAAGTAATAGGAGAGGGGGACTCTCCTACGGCACCCATAACAACCGTGGCATCAATGTCACAATTACTTTCTATCACTATTGAAGTACGTGAATGCTCCCGACACTATTTAGGCTCCCCGCTATTTAAGAATTCTACCCATGCTGCAATATCAAAGGAAACAGTGCTATCAAACCCGGGTATATGACCGCCAGATAGTATTCCTATTCCACAAACTCCTCTCTGTCCAACTAAGGTCCACCACTAATCCCAGGCTCTTCCTGTTGAGCCTCCAACGTAGTCGGGGCAGCATCTGGGGATCCCAGCAGGTTTTGGCGCTCGCGGTTCTCTGTGTTTATCGCTGTGTTTATCAGGCATTAGCATTCTTCCGTCATGATTGCTGGGCAGGGACGGTGATGTGCATCCAACTTACCGCGGGCTTCAGCCTCAACAGCCCTTGCATATCTGATTTTGATCAACTGGGGGGCAAGCCAGTGTTGGCGCTCAGTGACCGAGTCCTTCGTGCGTGATGTGACCGAGTCCTTCTCCGACCACGCGCGAAGGACTCTGTCACTGAGTGTCGCCTCGCCAACTAATTTCCAATGGAGTTGATGTTCCCAGGAACGAAGCGTGGGCGTATCCCGGAGAGCCGAATATGATAGGAGAGGACTCTCGAGTTCTTTTTTCATTGTTTGCTCGAAGAAGTTCGAAATGCATTTTTGCACAGTGCGTATCTCGGCAGAGGCACGTATGTTAGCGGCGGAACAGATTTTAGTGTAGCTGCGCATGTCTGTCGAAGACGGTTGTTGGACTCCTGCGCCTCGGAATTCGGAGGCTGTCGATTCTTCCATGGCGGGGTGAGGAGGGGAGCGAGGTTTAATATCGTGTGACGTTGTTGGCTCCGATGGGAAATATTGTCTCAGGGACAATGGTATTGTGTACCGTAGGTATTTTCGTTGATTCTCCCGAACAGCGGCTGGCGCCCTCTTATAAGCGATGACTTTATCCACAGCCTTCTCAGCTTTAAGCAATGAAAGTACAGTACCGTACTTAATGTACCGTACAGTACTGGTAGGAAAGGGAGGAGAAATCGCAGAGCTTTCTTTTTTCGTCTCTCCCTATCCTACCGCACCGATGCCTTATAGTACGCCCTCACAGGTGGCACACCAAGCCGGTTTGAGTTTTGTCATCTCCCATTTTTGCAGGACAACAAGGCTGAGACGAAGGTTTTGCAACAAGTCATTTGCAGCCAGATCTATCTTCTCATTCGATTGCTCCGCTGCTCCATAGTTAAACAAAAGAAATCCACCTCTGTCCAATGCCGTCCCTCTAGTATGGGATCAACCGCACCTCCTCCCAAAAGGTCAGCAGACTCTCACCATTTTCCACCATCCCCGGCCCAAAGACGCAGCACGTCCACGTCAGATACAGCTCAACGTCACGCTTAATTGGGGCCAAGCCTCCACCACGCGAAAATAAAAGTTGTAAAGGAGGGGAAAAAAATGGAGAAATCCAAAAGGACCACTGTACAAGTCCCCCTCATGTGCGGAGCGAACACAGGGGGATCGTGGGGCTGAGTTTCCGTTGCCAAGGACACTGAATCGTGTTCGCTCCGCACATGCGGGGGACTTGTAGTTCTTAAATTCACATATAAATAAAATCTGACATCTGGTTAAACCCAAGTTGATGAAGCCCCGAGGTTCGGGTAAAGTTGTACTGTACTCGTAGCTCGGCGGCCCGGATACTCGCAGGCTCACAACCGGGGGGCACTCTAAAGAGTGCCTGACAGCTCAACGGAACTTGGGGGAGGATGGGGCAAGTGGAGCGGAATTAGATTTCTACGATTTTTCTCCATGATTTAGTCACGTGTACCCGGGGGTTGGGGAAAAGTCCTCTCCCCCGCCCTACGCCGACATCCTCCAGAACATGGCGGGCCCGACAGACGTTTATGGGGGAATACAAAATAGTTAGTTAGAATAAGGGTTAGGGTTGTGCTGCCTACCAATGAACGAAGGCTGCACCACTATTCTTTACATGGAATATTTGTGACTGGTCACAAAAACAGCATCCACATCAACCAGTACTCGAGTACTTAGTCCGGAGATACAGCCTCCTGCGGAGATAGTGAAAGACAAGAGTTTTTACGGTACCCACCAGTCGTTGGGGCTTGTTTCTAGTCCGGGAACCGCTATCCAGGATTTACACCTACCCCAATTCACTTCCGTCTCCTCTCCATACCGGTACCCCCTTTATGACCCGATCGGCGACTGGCAGGTACTCCGGTGTGAATACGGCGCTTTTTGGTAATCCTGTGGATCTCTGGGCCTGCTTGTAGGGGGAGAATCCTATCAGAAGAAACAAGTACTTCGTCTGTTATAATCATGAGAAATCACTCATATTCCTAATTTGTGCTGATTCTCTACCGGTGCTCGTAGGAGACACGCAGATTCCGCACCTTCCGTATATGGATAGAGCTACTGTATACGGAAGGTGCGGAATCTACGTGTCTCATCATTCCATGGGATAGCACAAAATACGATGTCTCCTCTTTCGCAGACTGTTGGTGCTCTGGCCACCTTGTGTCCTTATCCTCGCTTAGCCTAGCAGACAGGCATTGCTACTCGAAAGGGTGGAAAATCCTTTGCCTCTGAATCCCGAGATTAGCGACCCACGGCGCTAGCGAATCGACCGAAGTAGCAGCACAAATGGGCTCATTAATGTAGCATTTGAAGAGAGGGGTGAGACGAGGGTGTGGGATGGGACGCGAGGGTGTGGGATGTGTTAAGCACGGGCAAAGAATCTGGAGATCTTGGGGGGAAGCCCAATACACTTCTGGTTGGTGTTCCCTAATAATGCGTTAGAAAATATTCGATATATATGCTTGGAAAAGTTCCCATGAGATAGTATATATTAAGCTTTCCTTCCTTTTGTCAATTATCAAGACCACACCCACAATGTCCCATCCTAACTTCACCCCTCTCCCTATAATCGTTGTATTATTCTGGCATTTTATATCGTTGACATTTTTGGGCCCTCGCCTGTCTTCGTCTCGCAGGTCAACTAACACATTATATCACTGCGCGAAGGTTGCTAACGTTTTACTGTCTGCCATAACTGCGGGTATGCTGGTAGTGATTGTGTTTCAACCTAGACCGGTCGTGTTGGGGTCCTTGATTACTTGCCAATTCCTCTGGACCTTTATGCTGGCAGCGCGATATGTGAGCATTAAGGTATCCACCTCGACCTACTACTCTAACAAGAATATAGTTTCTTCAATACCGGCTTTGCGTGAACAATTCCTATATACACCTGGTTCTCGTACTCGGGATGATACTATGGACTGCAGGATTTACGCTTAGGATGATCGAGATAGTGTAAGCCCTCTACTCAGGCTTCTCTTGTTTAAGTATTTACGGTCACTCAGGACTTTGCACACCTTACGCGGTGATAAAATCCCTCTTTCATTCGGGAATGTGGCCTTTCATTTTTACATTGGGCTGGTCTGCTCCGATTGGCTACGGCAGGCACTGCAGGATCGGACATCTGATGCTAGCTTATATTGTCGACTTTTGGCCCTTCTCCAGATAGCCGGCTTAACTGCTGATATCCCCTCACTTGCTGTTATAATCACACAAAGGATTACTCCCGAGGAAGGAGATCTTGCTTCCCTTGGCGTTATTGTTGTATGTATCGTATCTCCTGGTAGATAAACAAGTGGGTAAACGGGTGGCTAACTCTTGACAGTGGGAGGTCGCATACCTAGCTGTGATGGATTGTGTGACACTGCTAGCCAGAGATTTTCACTCGAAAGTGCGGGAGGGACCAACCCGCGATCTGCATGAGTTTGTTGAGATGCCGATTGGAAGCGTGGGAAGTACGACTACGAATGGAGGGGACTCCTTACGAATAGGAAATGGCGGCGGCACCTCCCAGGCAGCTCGCGGTGCCGGTAACGAACGGACTATTTACATCCATCGCAAGGAGAGTATACCCTCCGGCCGCCTTTCCGGCGTGCATATATTTTGGCGGTCTGGGAGCCCATCATGCCTAAGCGCGAATCAGGCATAGGTGTCATTCTGGACTGGCAAGGTATGGCGTTTTGAATGACTCATGTTCGGATACTTCTTGCCTACATCTGGACTTATGCAGCCTTTCACTTTTTGATGGTTATGTTCTCATTCTTGTATACGAGTACTTGTCAAATTTAATATACAATGGCCTAGGGATTCCCTCCTACTATTTTCTCAGGGGTTTAATTTCTAATTATAGCAGCTTTCCGCTTGGTGTGGATTAAAATAAAAATAGAAACTCGATTTTCTCAGCTAAAAAAAGAAAGTAAAAAAAACAAGCGGAGAGATAAAAACGGATATCGGAGGTAATTTGGGAGAATTGAGAGTGTAGGATAGCATTGCCTAAAGCTGGTGAATATAAAGCCTAAGCCGTGGCAGTCCGACGACAGAGCAAACAACCGACTATGACTACCACTTTTCTTGGGGTTAAGGGCTTCTGGGAAAAGAGTAGAGCATTCAAAGAAAGCCTTCGAGAAGCCCCACCGGAGGTGATTTCAGCAATAGCTACGAATCCTCAAATCATCGATATCATAAACCAATACCTCAAGAGAGCAAGTGACACAGACTTAGAGAAACTCTCTCATCACCTGGTTGATTTCAAGATCAACAAAAAGCGAAGCCCACGGAAACGACGCGTTACACTAGCGAGGGGCGGTGGGACCGAGCCAGCCAACCCGGTGGGCCCGGATCACAGTGGCCAGCTATTGGAGCAGGCACTTTTAGTAGCACAGGGTTTTGATATTCTACTTGCACGGAAAACACTCTCTGAATGGGAAAAACATGGGATCTTCAACCACAAATTAATTCCTTGGCATGGACCAAAAGGGGAGACAGAGGAGGGAATGGCTCGGCGCTTTCATCGAGCTGTGATGCTCACAGAACTTGAACAAGAGTCAGCAGCATCTCATCGAAGATTGTCACTATTAGCACTAGCGCATACTTTCAAGGGGTTAAAAAAAAAGAGGTGGGAATCATCTCCTTTGGACATGATGCTAGAGATAATCTATGGCACAACGTGGCATGAGAATGGGGGTGAAAAAAGGAAAGCGCAACTAAAATACCATATCAAGGCGGGCATGAGATGGTATGATCTAGCTGAGGAATTTGGTTCAGGAGTCATAGCACTTCCGGGTCCCGGGTTTGCCCATTCACTGTACGGCTATAACACAAGCAGACCAGAGAATATGCTAACAATTTTAGATTTGAGCAGAAGCTTAGAAATGAGGGAGTGATGATACTGAAGGGCCATCTCAAAAAGCAGCGAGATCTAGTGGATCTCGCCCATGAGGGGACTGGGGTGATATCTAGGAGTCTAGCTCAGGCGGGGATTGGCACTTGGCAATACTCACCAGGCGGCAGCTATGCTTCCTGCAGTCCGGGGTCAAAATCACCAGATTCCATCCAAGGAGGGGGAGGGGATTTTGATGGTCAGCAAGCATTTGAAAAGACTAACCTGTCAAGCCCAGCTCGATCTCAGGTAGGATTGGTGAGAGTGTTTGAGGCACCACAAGCAGCTCCGCTGGCAGGTTCCAATGACGGCACTTCTTATGGCGAGCACGAGAGGTTGAATTTACCTAGCTTCCAGGCTCCGTATTGTGAGCCTCAGTCTGTTTCAGGAAATTCACCCGTGATTTCTATAAACAGTGTAGACCTTGATAGCGATGAGGAGGATTCCTTCTATTATAAGTACGGGCCCATTCCAGATAACTCCCTAGCTGGAGAAATACTTCTTCTTGAGTCTTCCCTGGGGGTGGGAGAAAAAACCGAGGAAAATAAAGCTACTACCTTTAGTGAATTCCCGAATATAGGGGGTATTGACGGCTGGGGACGGGTCAAAGCGGCAGATCATCCAATTGTGCAAAATCTTGTATCGGCCCTACCTGTAGAGGGGTTTTGGGAAGATTGGCAAATGAAGGCGGAAATGGGCATGCGAGGATTTGGGCTCTTTAGATACGATACAGGATCCTTGGAGCGATTACATCCACGGGTCTGGTTGAACGAGGAAATTATTCATGGACTCATTGCCTCATTTCATGAGGAGAGCCTGGGGCACGAAGAATTCCACTTGAAACAGCGAGTTGAGACGAGTTGCCCCCCAGCTGGGGAGGAGGAAAGGAAGGAGAACCTAGCGGCGGCAGAGAATAAAATACTTATATTTCCCTTCAACAAAAACTCCTCCCAGTGGGTTCTAGTGTCGATTGACCACAAGGGAGGGATCCTTACAATTTATGATCCCGGACAGCAGTACAGTGTGGACCAGGAACTTTGCCGGGTAAGTATTCCAATGTTGCTTGCTTCCTGGCTGCACTGACTGATGGTTGGCAAGAACTTAAGTATTGCTGTTTTTGGCGAAGAAACGGGGTTGCAGTACAAGACCGGGGTATTTAATTCCCTCTTTATCCATCAACCTCACCATATACTAACTACTACAGAAATGCCCCCGGATGGCAGGTTACGCCAATGATGGTATCCACGCAATCTGGAACGCTCTATGTATTTTCAATGGTCTAAGCCCAATGGGAATGGTCCAAGGTGGATCCGCCACTCTGAGGGCAGCTTTTGCCCGCAAGCTATGGAACATAACCGTACCTATTAGAACCTGAGCGGGTATCGCCGGCGTTGAACGGCCAGCGTGCAATATTTTTCCTTGTATCCTGTATTAAGTAATGTCTGTTGGTTTATAAATATTTGGAAACCTCGCGGCTGGTGCTATCGCCATTGCACTGGTTTTCGTTCCTTCATTGCCTTAGAGGCTTGTTTCCACACTCATGAGCTATCATCCGTCAATAGAGTGAGCCTCTATTACTGAGCAGGGGCATGTTTCATTCTTGGAGAGAAGTGCTAACCAAATTCTGATAGCATCCAAGCTTATGCGTCAGGCATACTATCTATCCCTTACCTTGTGGCCGAGAATATTTATGGGTGAGTAGGGCGGTCGGTTCTCGGCTGACAGGTCCATCCCAACCAATTTAGGTTACCCCACGCTAGTCTTAGTATCGGCCATCATGCGGTGTACCGGTATTAGCTGTTTGTTTAGTTAAATCCGAACCAAACTGGTGTGTGGGCATTGCTTAACACTATAAGTAGCTTCGTAGCTTCCCCGACCAGGTTGGTTCAAAGGCAGGATACCGGAATTGTGTCTAACAAAAATCTATACTTCTTCAGTCCCCTTCTATGCCAGAAGAAAAGACCCCATCTGTGAGGCGGTCGATGAGACTGTATATCTTCCTATCCTCCTGTGTTGTGTGTTGTGAACAGAACTGATGTGCACAGAGCGCTGAAGGAACCAGTCTCTTATGGATTGACAAGACAGTATACTCGGAAGCACACCCGGAAGCAAAAAAAGAATGGCAAGCTTAGGAACTCTAAAGGGTATGTTGGCTGAATCGAACTGCCTGAATTGCACTGCTAACGGCTGCGAAGCAAAGCCAATGATGAAGGTCTCGAGGGGAACAAGAGGGGAGAGGTTGAAGAAGAAGAAGAGTGGTACGAGGCAGAGGAAAGGTGTAACGAAAGGTTTTATGAGCTTCTGGATCAAATATTGGCTGGAAGAGAGCAGCATTGTAGGACTGGAAGAGGGTTATAATATTTATCACTGTACCTAGATCAATGATCTCCCCATACGTGAAAAACCCACACGGGAAAAAACCTATACGGGAAAACCCATCCATCACCCATACGGGGAAAACCCATACGGAAAAACCACCCATCACCCACACGGGAAAAACCCACACGGGAAAACCCACACGGGAAAAACCCACACGGGAAAACCCACCCATCACCCACACGGGAAAAACCCACACGGGAAAAACCCACACGGGAAAAACCCACACGGGAAAAACCCACACGGGAAAAACCCACACGGGAAAAACCCACACGGGAAA
>Ga0307513_10005557_pt1 | contig 16627 bp, 26 predicted proteins | sample 15_EM_MG_FD_202174 | JGI IMG/M metagenome (GOLD analysis project Ga0307513, IMG submission 202174) | Populus trichocarpa ectomycorrhiza microbial communities from riparian zone in the Pacific Northwest, United States - 15_EM | ecosystem: Host-associated > Plants > Roots > Unclassified | place... | reverse complement strand
CGACATGGGGCTTAACCTAGGGTTCCCAATGGAGGCAGCGAGGCTGGCAGGTTCTTATGTCAACGAACTGCTCCCACGTGCATAGCCCGACTCCTCTGACAGTGGTCCTCGGGGGCGGTAGGAGCTCATATGAGTTCATTTTGAATATCTTCCAGGATTGACGGTGGCGACGTGAATGGCTATCGACGCCGCGTCTCAACGTGTGTCATCTCATTAATCCTTCCTGAGCGAGAACTGGGAACTCCGGGACGATCCGTGGTGTTGTTTCATATCCGACACCGGCTGCGTGCATACGCATACGCTGGTCGTGGTGGGCGCGATCAATGGTGTACGTACGTGACGAGAAGAGGGTGGGCGAGTGAGGGCATAACCACCCTTGACTAAGATCGAGAGCCACCTCGTTATTACCAAGACCCTGAGTGCTGATTGCTTGTGGGTCAGGCCGTCAGCTGGACCGGACCAAGCTTGATTCCAACCATTGCCGCACGGTCCCTTCAGTTGCCGACTAAGTCCGGCTTTCCCCGACAGAACTTCAATGGAGAGTCGTTGAGTTTATGACAACCAAAAAAATTCGTTCGGCGATTCTTTTCATTGAAGGGCACCCAGATGGGTCGATGGACATTATAGAACCTCGGCTCCATAGTTGGTACAATACACGACTGCCTTAGTCGAGGCCTTCAAAGTGTGGTCTTTAACTCGCTCGAATGTGGGACGGCCATGAGGTCTTCCGCCACTAAAGCTTGACCCGCGGGCCTTGCCATGATGGGGATCAGTCGTGACCCCCCGTATTTAATACCCTCCTTGTTTGAGGATAGACGGCCAGAACCCTCGAGTCCTGCATTGCGAGCCCCTGTGCCGTCTATTGAACCAAATTAAACTGGCAGTGAGTAATACGAGTTCTGCAATACTCTCAGCAACACAGACCCTTCTCGCTCCCTAGGGTTCCCGACAAGCACTGATAAACAGTATTGATGAGACGCTAAACAAACTTAAACCTCAACCCCTCGACTCAAGTAAGGTATTACTGAACCCCTCCGAGGAACCTCCCTGTTCTTGATCGATGGTGTCCCGGTCGTCGTACATGACTGCGTCCCAGCGATGTGCCAGGTGCCTCATACCCATTTTTCGTTCTGGATCGATCCACTCTATCATTCACGTCATATCATCAGGGAGACTCAGCAACTTTTGAAGGTACGGACTCAACGCCAGCCATAAACGGGGCGCTGGCGACAAACAGAGGAAAGGCAGGCCGGTGAGAGACAAGAATGCCTCACCCAAATTTAGCACAATAAGCGTGGGCGGGGCCAATTTGGGCCATGGATTGAATCTGATCGGAGGGTCTGCAGTTGCCAGCCCCACTCTGTCGACATTTCCTCTCACACCAAATAACTCGTTGACCCCGTCCCCTCCGAGTGTCTGCCCCATAGCCTAGCTTGAGGCCGCATTGGGGTCCACACTATATAAGCAGGACACTCCGGCCATCACTCATCCCCGTAAAATATCTCGCCTCTCGCTCAGCCTATGCTACTCCGACCATTTCGCTCTCCCCTTACACCCTCGGTGCACCCTCACGTGCCACCGCCCAAATGCATTCAACCCGGCCCTCCTAATATGCTCAACTTGCCAGATATATTTCATAAGATCGCCAAACAGCATCCATCGACCCTTCCAACGGTTTCGCGCGAACCTCGCAAGGCGCAGGTATGGTACGTGTTCACTCTTCAATACATCTACGTTCGACATGAGTCTGGGGCTGACGACTCTCCTGCGCATTGGCCCTCGCTGGGCGATGGACAGGCGGTGACCTCGGTCTAGAATATCCAAGCAGAACGTATCCCTCTGCAATTGGCTAGTTCGATATTAACTCATCAAGAAGTTGGTGAAACTGTGTAGATTCACGTCTGTCTTCATGCCGAAAGCATTGTTAATCACCCTCCCTTCCTATAATCCGTTTCCTATACGCCTTAATTAATATAATGTCCACCTAGGATTTGCCGCAGTACCCTTGCCTTCAATGATTATTCACACCTCCGCTGTTCCCATGATCGATTTCATTTCGTTAGAGTCTGTCCTCACCATACATACCAAGGTCAAATTTCCCACTATATAGTACGCATACAACGTTGACGGGAACCGAATGTCAGCCCCGATCGGTAGACATACACCATTAATAGTGCCGGGTACTCCAGTGGTGCAACTATAGAAGACCCCTGTAACGTGGTTTAGATGCTGTTCATGTCTTGTCTCTGTGCATCGGGGATGCGTGGCCAATTGCCGAACTTGCACGAAACGTGATGACTGAAACTCGGACATTAAGTCGATGGGTTGCGAGGTGGCATTGTATCTCACCGAACGTTCAGCACAAATACGGATTCCCGATCCAGGTGAACCCACAGTACGAGGTGATTCATCGTTGAGGCCTGGGAGGAGCAGTTGACGATTGACGAGCGGAGCGACCAACGGACCGCGCTCTGTACACTCGGGAATTTTTGAGTGCCATCCTGTGGCATATTCCAGGGCTGCAAATGGGGTGGTTCGAAGTAATGCGGTGTGTCATCGAGGAAATGGACGCTTGCTCGATTGAACAACTGCGTCGGTGACCCGGCCTACGCCCTTTCCAGTAATTGAATGGATTTACACTCTAGTGGCCCTAACATGATGTATTTTGAGCATTTTCCCGAGTCCACAACAGCGACCACTTCTCAACCCTCTTGTACTCCCAACGCACGACATACAAAGTCGTCTAAGCACTCTTCACGTAGCCGACCTGACAACCCGAACCACCTCCAAGACTTGTTCCGCCAGGTCGCCCACATTCTGCGGACCGGGTTACAAACCACTGTGACGAGGCGGGAGGACACGTATGGTCAAATAAAGGGGTAAGTATCACGATCTTAAGTTGAGACGGGGGGTTAAAGGCTCGCCGTTGCCACCATGCAGCGTGTTCATAGGAAATTGATGCGCAGATGGCGCGGCGTACATCCTCGTCCCTAGCGCACTGATAAGGTCCCATAGGAGTGAGACTCTCTGGGTGAGCCTCAGAGCGAGGCGGGCTTGTCGCAATTGGCGTACCGTCCCAGTCGTTCGTTGAATATGACGTGCGCATCCCATTTCGCCTTATCCCTATGCCGAAACCGCTCTGTAGTAACCAGGTATAAGAACGCAATCACGTATTCCACACTCCTTCCGTTTTCTGGTGCAAACTTTTACCTCTATCATCGTGCAAAATTAAATTGGAGAGCATGATTACCATAGCTCCTGTGATGTAAATCTGAAATACATGTCGAGAAGAGATTTGTGTCACCTCCAGTGGACGAATATAATCCCAGTCAAGGCGCACTTCTCACGCTTGAAGTATGGACCCTCAGGGGAAGAGTTTCAGGGATCGTTAGGAGATATCACAGGTAGTTGTGTGCAAATATCACTAATAGTGGTTCCCATCTTGATTCACAGGGTGGCACAGACATAGAGTTAATTCTATGTCACTAGACTTCGGTGAGTTACGGGCGTAGAAAACGGCAGGTACCAATAGAGTAGATTTGCAGACGGTTAGACTACAACGAAGATGTCACAGCCAGCCTAGTGATACACCTACAGGCACGCTATGCTCAAGAGTTTCCTTGAGGCTATCAAGGAGATCACTTGGCAGTCGCTGTTCAAGTTCCAGTGTATAATGGATAACAGGTTCCGCATCGAGAATTAGTGAATCGCTTAAAATTTTCTTAGGGCTGTGCAGTGACACCCGTGAGCCATCGCTATGACATCCAGTGGATGAGAAGTTGGACTTACTCCTTGCCACTCATGATAATATCCCTTCCGAGCCAGATTCGACTGACTACAGTAAGCACATTCAAGTGTAAACCATGCGAGAGGAACAAGTCCCAGAGTTTGACGACTTGTCCTGGTGGCTGTCCAAATACAGATAAGCCTGTGATGCTGGGTTTAGCATAGTCACCCGTCGAGTAGCCCTTCGATTGGAGATACTTGTGAAGATCACCATCAAGGCGTTCGAGACATTGGCCTAGGAGCTGCGGCACAGCTCCATTAGTGCTTTGTGGCAGCTTATGGGAAGGAATGAGTGAATCGTACCTCTATTCGGAAATCAATTTGCCACTCATCTCGCCTTGTAAGCGCTGGGTATTTTACAAGGAATTTTTCAAGACAGTAGAACGCTTCTGCCTCACTGCTCATGGTGTACAAAATCACGAGAGCATAAATCAGAAGCTCAGGGGAATACAATTCGGTATACTGGTTGGGTGTATACTTGTTGGGTGCATGTCAATTCCAGAGTTGCAGAAGGCAGTAGCAAACATACCTTGGCTTCTTCCCAGCGCCAGAAGAATGCATCTACTAAACGGATCAATGCTTTGCTCGTCCCGTCGGAGAAGTAGCCGGCGAGCAGGCCGCCATCGTAATAGCTAAGCGGCGGGTGCCCAGTCACTAGCCACACAGGCAGAAAGCGGACCTGTGCTCACCTTTCGGTCCATTTTCGAATAATCTTGCCCTTTGGAGACGGTCCTTTGGTGACATAGCGATTATACACATCAGGATCAACAGTATTGACTCCTAGAAGGATTCTCCATATCTGCGGACGTAGTGGGATGTCCTAGAAATAGTGAGGTTAATGTCACGTTCCGAAATTCATAAAGACCACTCACTCGACGGAATCCATGACCCTCCTTGACAAATTTATCGTGCAGCGTCATCAGGAACTCATTGTTATCCGCCTGCGGGTTACCCATCTCGATCGCGAAGCGCCCATGAGGCTTTTGTCGCTGTTGGAGGCGTTGGACAAAAACGGGCCCAATGGATTGCTGGAGAGCGTCCTGGTGGACTGGCGAATCTATGTGATGACTCAAATTATGCCGTATCGCAAACTGACTGGGGCCATCTGGTAGCAGCTCCGGTTCAGATAATTGGACCACATCAATGATAAGGACATTAGAGGCAGACGGTGACGGTGACAGTGGTGATGGAGAACGAGGGGTGCTGCATTGGTCGTTCTTGCTGACAGTCCGCCGCTTCTTCCGCGTTGGTGGCCGGACCTCTCCTCTTGCCGCTGCTTCCGCGTCGTAAAGAGCGACGAGGTCCGGGTCGAGATAGCTGTATTTGTCTCGAGTGGAGATAAGGTGCCGCTTCAGATGGTCATGCACTGGCCAGAAACCATCATAATCGTAGAGACATGGATGTAGTTTGGCGGCCTGGCCAAGGTTCAGAGTCTAAAGGGAGTGAGTAGGGACGAGCGCACCTCGATGCACACTGTAACCAAGTCATCCCCTTGGTTCTCCCTCCATGTCCGTCGGACATCGAGGTACCTTGCGGCTAGCCGATGCACAGTGTCCTGTTGGATTGCCTTGGTGAGCACCGATAGACGTGGAGAAGGGCGTCATACCTGGATCATTGTATAATGCTCTGCACCTACGTTGCTTTCGTGCTTGAGGATGGTCTTGAGGGTAAACCCATTGCGATGACCGGCCTTGCTGTTTACGTTCTTGCGGCCAGCCTCTCCTCTTGGGCGCGGGATGGAACGGGTCGGACGAGATTTGAGTCCGTAGGCCTCAAGCCTCTTATTGAGGTGGTCGCGTCCCGATTGTCTTTTGTCGTTCAAGTCTACAGGCCGAATTTAGCGGGCAAGCAACAATGGACAGTAAGATAAGCGTACCAGTGTATAGGCGTTGTGAAATCCATGTAATACTTTCTTGGTCCTCGTCATCGTTGGTGTCTTCGCGGCGGCGTTTTGGGGCCATCGAGAGGAGAGGGAGCGAGGGTTAGCGAGGGTTAGATGGGACATTGGCTTTGCGGTTTAACAGCTGACAAGGCTAGCGCTTACAGAACCACTGTAATGCGTTGGGATTCAACGCTCCAGGCCGGCAAACGTCCGTTTGTTCCGGATGTTTGCACCGCATGCAGCGAGAGTGACGCGGCGACGACGTTGACAGCGCATAGTCCGTCCGACGGAATCAAGAAAGACCACGTCCTAGCGTTGGTCCAATTCAGCGGGCAGAGGAGCAATCGAGCAATGTGGCAATGTGGCAGGATGCCGAAATACCTGACATTCCGTCAGACTCGGACAACCGGAGCCCTCTGATTAGTCATCATAGTTAAAACCAACTTGTTACAGTGGTTTGCTCTCCCCCACCGGCAGAGTGACCCGTGTTCCCGTTGGTCTCCGTTCCTCCAGCATTCGAATCCAGAGCACTCGGGGGACACGTATTTAGGATACTATGGTATAAAAAGGTGTCTCCTCAGTATCATCCCTCCCCAACAACTCACACCAACCTACTTCGAACATCACACTTTGCAACAAACCCGCAATGAACATCGATTCAGATCTCCACAGGCGCATCCAACGCGGCCCTCCCAACATGTTCAACCTCCCAGACATGGTCCGCGAAATTGCTCATAGTCTCCGCCGATCTTTCCGCCGTGCTCGTGCGTCCTATGCAACGCGCAGGCAGTGTACGTGTTCAGCCCTCGATGTGCTCGTTCATAACACACCACAGTATTGAGCCGCTGCTGATTGCTCTTGCAGGTAAGCGATCCCACCGCCCCGCCGAGCAAGGTGGGCCTACTTCGCTTTACCATATTCATCCCGGGGTACCTCACCTGCCGTCGTCGCAGTCAGTAGAACCTCATTTTATGACCTGGCCACAGGGGCTCATGTCACCACAGGCTTACTTCAAGCATTCATACCCACCAAGCACCCCAACTACCACCGTGCTATCCTATGGTTTCCATGTTCAACACTCCTCCCAATCATTATTTGTCTCCTGACATACTCAAGTTGTACTGACGGTCGTGCCCCGCTCTTCATTCGAATTTTTGTACCGTGTGTTATGACTACCATCCTGGAATATTAAATGGCAGAGCCTTTTACTCTTTCAACTTACAGTGCGTGGAGTGGTGTACACAGTACACCTGCACCATTGGGGGATATCAGGACTCTGGGTGCTTCCGCCAAGCCGTGTTCAATTAAAATATAGCAGACGCGGGAACCAGGCCTTGTAAAATTGGCGTAGGAGGTTCCCTAATGACTTCAGGGCCCCTAAGCGCATTAAAGCAAAGCAAAGCAAATCGTGCCGCGACTCTCCACGGTTTGTCGGCTAGTCGCTTTACTGCATAGCTACAGGTGGACGAAATTTGACTCAGAAGGACTGTGTCTCACGAGCTCGTCGCCACACAGATCGAACGTCTATCTGGAGTCGCGGACGACAGCGACAAGAAGTCCGGTTGCAGTTGGTTGGGAACAAGTTGGAGTCCAACCACCGGGTGTCGGAATTTGGCGATTTGATATTCGAGCGCTCAGTGCGCCGATTGTTCGGGGTGTAGAGCCCGGTATCACATGGACATGTTCTGGGGTATATAAGGTTCAGATCCTCGTTATTGTACCCTTACGTGTTTGTAGCGGATCCCAACAAACACGCGCTTTTTCATCCGAGTTAACAACCAAGCGGAAATTTCAACACCGGGGCCTCTCCAAAGACAATCAATGCGCACAAATATCCAGCCTGCAACCTCTTTAACTAACGGGCTCTTAGATGGCACAAGGAGTTTCAGATATCGTCGCGCCCAGTTAGGGAACTTGGTACTACTGTTTCATTCGATCCAAGTAGTGAATTCGAGGTAGAGGTGAGTCTCTATTGGTCATATTGCGCCTTCTGTATTGTTGGCCCTTCTTCCTTTTCTATGTCCATCATTTTCCTTTTGCCCAGCTCAAATTTGACAATTCGCGGGTCATGTTATCGCATCACAACTTGTCCAGCGCCCTCTGTCGTCCATTTAAAGGCCTCCTGCTGTCCTTAGATTAAGGTGGATGTCCCAACGCTGCAAATACCGTGGGCGGTGGCGTCTTGCACTGCTTGCTCGATTGAACAACTGCATCGGCGACCTGGCCTACCCCCATTCCAGGACCTGAATGCATTGAGACTCTAGTGGTCCTAAAGCGATGTATCCTGAGCATTTTCCCCAGTCCACAACAACTGCCACCACATCTCACCCTGTTACACTCCCAACGTACCCCATACGCAATCGTCTAAGCACTCTTAACGTAGCTAATCGACAACCGAACCACCTGCAGAATATGTCCTGCTATGTTGCCTCCATTCTGAGGACCGGGTTACCAACAACTGTGATGAGGCCGGAGGATACATATAGTTTAGTCGAATAACGGGGTAAGTATCACGATCCCAGGTTGAGACACGAGGCTAAAAGCTCGCCGTTACCACCATACGGCGCGTTCATAGGAATTGACGGGCAGAGGGCGCGGCGCGCACCCCTATCCTTGGCACTCAGATAAGATCTCATAGGAGTGAGACTCTGGGTAAGCCTCAGAGCGAGGTGGACAATTGATGTACCGTCCTGGTCATTCGTTCAATACGAAGTGCGCGTACTATTTCGGCTAAGTCCCTTATGCCGAAACCTCTCTGATCTAGCTAGACACAAGACGCAATTCTGCATTTCGCACTTCCTCCGTCCTCCGGTGCAAACTATTCGTCGCGTTCTGGCTTCTGCTATAGTGTAAAATTACAATGGAGAGGGTGATTACCTTCGCTCCTGTGATGTAAATACGAAATAAATGTCGAGAGGAGATGTATGTCAACTCCAGTGGACGAATCTAATGCCAGTCAAAGCGCGCCTCTAGCGCCTGAAGCATGAAACTTCGAGGGAAGCATTTCAGGATCGCTACAAGAAATCACAGACAGTTGGTGTGTAATATTACTGATAGTGGCTCCCATCCTCATTCACAGGGTCACGCAGACATAAAGCTCACTACCACCGGACTTCGGTGAGTTGTGAGTGTAGGAAATATCAAAAGATCTCCTTGAAAGGTACCAATAAAGTAGATTTGGAGACGGTTAATACAACGAAGATGTCAAAGCAGGTTCATTATGCTCAAGATTTTCCTTGAGCTCATCAAGGAGATCACTTGGTAGTTGCTGCTCAAGTTCCAATGTATGGCGGATAACAGATTCGGCATCGATAATGGGGGATTCCTCTAAGGATTCAGCAGGGCTGTGTGGCGAGACCCATAAGCCAGTGGTATAACGTTCAGTGGACGAAAAGCAGAACTTACTCGTCGCGACCCATGATACCATCCCTTCTGAGCCTGATTCGGCTGACTGGCACAAGCACATTCAAGTGTAAACCATGCGAGAGGAACAAATCCCATAGTTTGCCAACCTCTTCTGGTGGCTGACCAAATGCAGATAAACTTATGGTGCTGCGTTTAGCATAGTCACGCGTCGAGTAGCCCTTCGATTGTAGATACTTGTGAAGATCACCATCAAGGCGTTCAAGACATTGGCCTAGGAGCTGCGGAACAGCTTCATTAGTACTTTGTTGCGGCTTACAGGGAAGAGTGAGTGTATCGTACCTCCATTCGCTGATTAATTTGCCGCTCATTTGGCCTCGCAAGCGTTGGGTACCTTACAAGAAGATTTTCAAGACAGTAGAACGCTTCTGCCTCACTGGTCATGGTGTATAAAATCACGAGAGCATAAATCAGTAGCTCGGGTGAATAAAAATCGGTATACTGGTTGGTGCGTATCAATTTCAGAGTTGCACAAGGCACGTAGCGGACATACCTTGGCTTCTTCCCAGCGCCAGGAGAGTGCATCTACTAAACGGATCATAGCTTTGCTTTTCCCATTGGAGAAGAAGCTGGCAAGCAGGCCTCCATCGTAATAGCTAAGCAGTAGGTGCCCAGTCACTAAGCCACACAGGCAGAAGGCGGTCCTGTGCTCACCGTTCAGTCCATTTTCGAATAATCTTGCCCTTTGGAGACGGTCCTTTGTTGACATAGCGATTATACACGTTAGGATCAACCTTACTGACTCCCAGAAGGATCCTCCATATCTGCGGACGTAGTGGGATGTCCTAGCATGAGTGGAGTTGATGTTAGCGTTCCGAAATTCAAAAAGACCACTCACTCGACTGAATCCATGACCCTCCTTGACAAGTTTATCGTGCAGCGTCATTAGGAACTCACCGTTATCCTCCTGTGGGTTACCCATCTCGATCTCAAAGCGGCCATGAGGCTTTTGCCGCTGCTGGGGGCGTTGGACAAAATCGGGCTCAATTTGAAGGAGGAATTGCTGGAGAGCGGCCTGGTGGACTGGCGAATCGGTATGATGATCCAAATTATGCCGCATCGTAATCTGACTGGTACCATGTGGTAATAGCTCCGGTTCAGATAATTGGTCCACATCAATGATAAGGTCATTAGGGGCAGACGTTGATGGTGACAGTGGTGATGGGGAACGAGGGGTGCTGCATTGGTCGTTCTTGCTGATAGTCCGCCGCTTCTTCCGCGTTGGTGGCCGGACCTCTCCTCTTGCCGCTGCTTCCGCGTCGTAAAGGGCGACGAGGTCCGGGTCGAGATAGCTGAATTTGTCTCGAGTGGAGACAAGGTGCCGCTTCAGATGGTCATGCACTGGCCAGAATCCATCATAGTCGTAGAGACATGGATGTAGTTTGGCGGCCTGGCCAAGGTTCAGAGTCTAAAGGGAATGAGTAGGGACGAACGCACCTCGGCGCACAGTGTAACCAACTCATCTCCTTGGTTCTCCCTCCACGTCCGTCGGACATCGAGGTACCTTGCGGCTAGCCGATGTACAGTGTCCTGTTGGGTTGCCTTGGTGAGCCCCGATAGACATGGAAAAGGACGTCATACCTGGATCATTGCATAATGCTCTGCATCTACGTTGCTTTCGTATTTGAGGATAGCCTTGAGGGTAAACCCATTGCGATGATCGTCATCCCTGTTCACGCTCTTGCGGCCGGCTTCTCCTCTTGGGCGAGGAATGAAGCGGGTCGGACGAGATTTGAGTCCGTATGCCTCAAGCCTCTTATTGAGGTGCTCGTGTCCCGATTGCCTTTTGTCATTCAAGTCTGCAGGTGGAGTTTAGTAGTAGTGCAACGATGGACAGTAAGATGAGCACACCAGTGTATAGGCGTTGTGAAATCCATGTAATATTTTCTTGGTCCTCGTCGTCGTTGGCGTTGTCGCGCCGGCGTTTTGGGGCCATCGAGAGGGGGCCGACGGCCAATGAGGGTTAGATGGGACATGGGCTCTGCGGCTAAATAGCTGTGAAGGCTACGTATTCAGAACCACCGCAACCTGGTGGGTTAGATTACTTGATCAGGCAGATACACCCGACTCTTAGGCTAGGAAGCGAGGTGAGGCGAAGACGGCGTTGACGGCACATACGGAATAAGACGGAAATCAAAGGTTCCGGGAGAGACCACGTCCTGGAGTTGGTCCAATTCGGCGGAGCAATGTGGCTAGGATTACCAATAAGCGCTTCTCCGCCTGACTCCGCCTGACTCCCCGCCAGGCTTCTTGCCAGGCTCCCCAGAAGCGGCTATCGGGCCGAGTGGAGAAGCAAAGCCTTTGGCGGGTGTTGCGGACTTGGAGTCGTAGGCTAGGCTCAGGGTCCCCAGACACCCCGTCATTCGTCGAGTTTTCGCAGCAATCTCGTCCTCCAGTATTCACACCCAAGATGCTATGCGATATACGGCGTCTCCTCAGTCATAACTCTCCCCCACAACTCACACCAACCTACTTCGAACATCGCACTTTACAACGAACCCGCAATGAACACCGATTCAGATCTCCACAGGCGCATCCGACGCGGACCTCCCAACATGCTCAACCTCCCAGACATGCCCCGCGAAATTGCTCATAGTCTCCGTCGATCTTTCCGCCGTGCCCGTGCCTCCTATGCAACGCGCAGGCGGCGTACCTGTTCAGTCCTCGATGTGCTCGTTCTCGTTCATACCACACCAAAGTATTGAGCCGCTGCTGATTTCTCTTGCAGGTAAGCGATCCCACCGCCCCACCGAGGAAGGTGGGCCTGCCCGCTTTACTATATTCATCTCGGGGTACCTCACCTGCCATCGTCGCAGTCAGTAGAATCTCATCGTACGACCTGGCCGCAGGGGGCTCATGTCACCACAGGCTTACCTCAAGCATTCATACCCATATGCAACAAGAATACGGCAAGAGGGCAGCCTGTACAATGGCAAGACCAGCTCTATAATAGTTGGTCAGATGCTTGTGCATAAGAAAGGACATTCAGAGTTCACGTACAACGCGTGCGTCTATAGACAGACGTGGGTTGGCAGAGTAGCTCCCTGTGTACCCAAATTAGCAACCAGAGATAAAGAGAGGAAAGGTGAGTAGCGGAGAATGAGGTTGCGGGTTGATAGACAGAGCCAAAGGACTTACAAAATTTCGCCTGCTAATCGCCCAACTCAGTGGGACAGATCAATCGAGATGACTGTGCGCATCGCAATAGCATCAGGTACGGAAATATATACTCTAGTAGGACATCCTGCACTCACCAGAATTTTTATGGCCTCGCAACATGAGATGGGCCTGCCCGGGCTCATAACCTGTGGGAGGAAGGAAGCAGCTACCACGGCAGACTTGGTGGCAGCGGACGTACTGGACTCACTGGCGATCGAAGGCATGAGAGCGGCGTTGGTACCGCTGGCGCTGGCGCCGGACACAGGCGTACTGGAGTTGCCCTTGCCGGCATTGTTGGTCAACCCGTTGCCGTTATTCTTGTACGGCTTCCAAACCTTCTTGCCCTTGATGTACACGAAGTGACCCGAAGCGTCACCGGACCCCGTGCGACGTGCGACGAGGTTCTTGATAGCATCGCGGCGAGGATACTCCTTCGACAAGTGGCCCGGCATATGGTATGTGAAGCAGAGACCGGAAGCAGCCGTGTTGGCAGATTCGACCGCCGCAACAACCCTAGAGTCCTGATCCACCCGCAGGAATGCGTCCTTCGCGTCGCGTCGAGGAAAGAGACGTTCTTTTGCACGACGAGCTGCAGGCGCATTGGATCGTCCGCCGGGAGACTGCACACAGCAGCGAACAGAACGATCTCGTCCATTTCCTCCTTGTGTGTCATCCTTGCAGGCGTAACGCGGTTGATTCGATACCTGGTGTCAGTGACCCTATTGAGATACTCCGTGTATTTCCCATCTGCTGCCTTGCGTACTCACAGCAAGGACATCCCAGCAGCATACCGTGCACTCGCGTCTTGTTGCACATGGCTGCCCTCAATCGCAACCCATAGATCCCAGGCACCCTTCCTTTCGTGTCGATAGATCAGCTCAAGGTGCAGCTTGCATGCCAATGCCATGGTCACGCCATGAGCAAGACGCCCAGATTGGTTCCTACAGCGCGAGATCGGTGGGGTCCGACGGTGGCGAGGGATCCATGTAAGCGCCCCCCATTGTCCTTACCTGTTCCACCATGTGAGCGTGATCACTGGGCATCAGGTAGGCCTTGACGCCCATCTGCCATTTGAGGAAATTTTCGGGCGTGAGCTGGGGAACGAGGCTTGAGAAGGATGGCATTCGATTTTCGGACATAGTGTGCAGGGGCTGCGCAGCGATGGAGATGGAGGGGATGATGGTATTGCTTGAGGAAGGTGTCGGAGGAATGGTAGGCGTGGAAGAGGTTTAAGTCAAGTTTGGGGTTGTGGGGTTGTGCCAATCAATTGAGACTTGTGGTGATTTGGATGGACTTGTAAAAAATCAGCACTAGACCAGACCTGGCCATCAGCGAAAGCACCCAGATACAAGTCCACCACTACTACATCACCCAAAATGGGTTAGGTATGGCCCCATTCCAAGACTGGGAGTGGCGCTTAATTCTGGCTGGTTGAAGAGGTCGGATTGAGTGTGCGAACGTTGTTGAATTCATGTATTTTATATGTTAGAATTATAAATAAAGCCTATTACATATAAAACCGACCAAAAGTAGCACAAAAGTAACATGGCGAATTGCCCGACTGCCTATTTCGGCCAACGCGCATCCTCCCTACTGGCCGGCCTCCAGCTAGTTATGCAATTGTTGACCATACTATTTTCAGCTGTATTTATATGTAATGGATATATTTATTTCGAATTTCTTCATATCATTATTATTATATTCTGAAAATTCTCCAAGTCCTGTGCGCTTTATAATCCAGCCTCCGCCGAGGCTGGGCCGGTGCGATGGAGTGCGCGAACGCTGTTACTTTAATGTACTTCATACCTTATAATCATAAATAAATCTATTATATATAAAACAACCAAAAGTAGCATGAAAGCACCATGGCAAATCATGCAACTGCCAGAACTGTTCTATGCTTGCCTCTGGATAGCCTGACTGACCTAGATGTGGGTTTGAGTGGGGAGAGGGGCATGGAGAAGTTAACCAAGGGTCCCAGTTATGTTTATTCGCGTGATTTTTCCCCAAATTTCACAATTGGCCTTAGTTCATGCAATATGCCAAAAGGAATGGCAAAAAGGACGCATCTACAGCATATGGCAACCGATGTATGCTGCAAGACTCCCCCCTGGATATGAGCGATGCTGGTGCCATGGCTACGGGAATGGCTGTAGGCTTATCAGGTCGTTGAGGACGCATCAGTATCATGCAAATAAGGAGGGAATGCTTGAATGAAATTATTATTATTTTCGTACCAGCGTTGCGCAATCGTCACATCTTCGAGTGTCCCTGACAGTGAACCAGAATCAGAAGAAGGATTATATTAGGAAGCAACTGCGAAAAGATACAAGTAGTATATACAATAAAAGCACATGCTTTTTACAACTTGCCATGAAACTTCGGCACTGGACTGCTTGTGAGGGGTTGTACTTACAAAAAAAAAATGCGTATACCAGGCTCTCTCTCTCTCTCTCTTCCACTGGAAGAGAGAGCGAGAGGAGAGGTCAGGGGGAGTTGGACCCTGATCAGGTCCAACCACCCAACTGCCATTTTCAGCCAACACATTCCATACCCGGCCAGCATATGGGTCATTATTTCTAGTCATAGGATGGTATACCCTCATCTGGTTCTGTTTCCTCTTCTGGTTCAGATTCACTCTGAGGCTCGACATTGAAGACCTGATGATATCGCGATACATGTGATGGGCCTGGTTCTGGTGTAGGTGTGTATTGACAGTCTATATGGAAATCGACTCCTGAGATGTCATTGTCCTGGGAGCCCGTTATCGCGTTGTGTGGCTGATCTTTGGCTGCTCCTTGGTCAATGTCATTCACAGGCATTTCTGCATCTATCGGCTCTGTACGTATGTTCTATCACTATTCATAGTTGAATTCGTTAAGCTGACCCCTGAGAAACTCTCCCAGAAGCCGTGCTTGATTCACTGGGAGATGTAAGGTGAGTGATCATAACCGAATATGGCGTGCTACTTACCGTAATTACCCTCTATAGTTCCTTCCTCTTTCAATGCATGATGTTGACATGTCCTCAATGACCTGGTAAGCCCATAGCCATTCCCATGGCCATGCCATCAGCATTGCTGCATCCTACTGGCCAGGCTGAGAGATATCCACGCCATTTTTGGCAATATTATTTCGGCCATATTTATATGTAATAGACATATCCATTTCGATTTATTTCAGATTTATTTAATTCTAAATTTTTATGACCGCCAATCTTTCTTGTGGCCGCCCCATTCCAGCCTGGCTTTTAACAAGTAACCAGGCTTTTATCAATGAAACTACATGGGCTACATGCACTCTGTTTGCAGTGATTCCTTCCCTTTTAGTTTACCTGAAAATGTTCCTCTATTACTTGTAAAAACACTCTATATGCTATGTACACATGCTATTGAACATGTTTGCCCATTTGTGCTGCGCTCCCTGACCTTTGACCCAACCATGAACAATATCACCACAAGTACTTGTGGTGATCTGGACTTGTGGTGAAAAACACCACAAGTATTTGTGGTGATTTGGACTTGTGGTGAAAAACACCACATGTACTTCTCTCAGTGTAATTGCCCCATCTTGACTTACCATCAAGGTTCACTGCGCCGTCTCCAAACGTCTTGGGAACAAAAAATGACTTGAAATGGGGATATCAGATGAAATATTAAGAAACCTAACCACGTCGGACCATTGTATAGAGCAAGCAAAGACTAAACCAAGGAGCAGCCTGATACCAAATTTGGGGTAGAGACCTTGCCAGCAGCAATGCCAGACACAGGGGGCATTGTTCGAGAAGATCTATTAATTGAAGGGCTAGTACGTAATGCAGAAGGGTGAGGAACCACATGTTGGATACTATGAACATAGCGAACGGCTGTGTTGTGACTACACATCTAAAAAAAAGAGAAGATACAGTGGATGTAAGAGCTGAGGCCATTGTCGTCTTCTGTGCCAAAGGAGCAAGCTTGATCAAAATGCCTCCGAAGGTGAAGGTTAATTGGTATATGAGCCCCACAAGTCAAACTGCAGGTATTAATGTGTCTGTATAAGAAATCACTCATCTGGGCGATGGTCAGAGAAGGCCAAGACAGCAAATGTTGTACTGGGACTTGGCCACCTTGTGTCACTCGAAGATATATATATATGTACATATATTAGTATCTTGCAATTCAAATTCTATTTGCGCATATGATCACAGGAATGGCTGCTTTTCTCACCGCTGCAGATAAACCTCAGAACAAACCATTCATCTCCTTATCTGTCAGTCAACACATCTAACTCAGTCAAATCTCTGTGGATACTTGGACTGGTGCACAGACCTGGTGGGAAACTGGCTCAGAGAGCCGGTTTTACCAGCTCAAGGACCCAGCTAATACCTGGTCCCTGA
>Ga0307513_10005556_pt1 | contig 16628 bp, 10 predicted proteins | sample 15_EM_MG_FD_202174 | JGI IMG/M metagenome (GOLD analysis project Ga0307513, IMG submission 202174) | Populus trichocarpa ectomycorrhiza microbial communities from riparian zone in the Pacific Northwest, United States - 15_EM | ecosystem: Host-associated > Plants > Roots > Unclassified | place... | reverse complement strand
GCAACCCCCCACTTTTGGTCATTTTCCTTTTTTAATGTTTCTCGCCTAACCCTTTTTTGTAACCCCACCCCCCCCCCCCCCCCGGAAGGCTTGCTGAGCACGGAGAGCTCCGGGTGTCCCTATGGGATAACTTTCTTCGGGCATCAGGAGCCAATATTCCAAAGGGCAGCCCCCCGTATCTCGGGGGAAAACGCGGCAAAAGCCCAGTCACCGGTGGTGTGAACACAAGTTCCAGTCACAAAGGATCAGAACACAGACATCACAAATTTGTATGACAACTTATCCGTGAGTATCTGAGCTCCCATACTAAATGCAGTCAAAATGTTCGGGTTCTTTATGCTTGGAACTTGTATATACCGTATAGCCTGGTGCAATTCGTTCTAGGGCTGTTCAAGGTGTGGCTGTTCTTGATGAACAATTGCCAAGGAGACAGCTTGCTATGTAGCTTAGAGCCAGTACAGTACAGTTGACAAGTATTTCGTGTCGCAGAGAGTTTCAGCTTCCCGTGACATACCATTTTTAAAAGAGCCCACCTGTTGAGCAAACCTTTATTTTACCTCTTAGGGTGGAAACGAGTTTGCCAGATAGTGTGTTATTGGCTGCGCCTACCGTATTGGATAAGAGCCCATTGAATTCGAAGCTGCGATTACGCTCCCATTGGTGTGTTCCAAGTACTACCGTAGGGATTCACCCACCGGTTCAGATCCGGGTGCGTACCATGGTTTGAATAGGTTCACCGCATCACGTAGTGAGGCTCCTCAGTTCCAATTGTGCGAAAAATGAGGTTCACACTTTCCTTCGGCAACCACAGCCACCGACCAACTTTTGCTTTTTAAGGGAGAATGACTGCGCCTATACCTATGAAACTTGTTACAATACATGTTTACATACTCTCCGGAGTGATGAACCCCCGTCTTCTGCCATTATGAGAGCAAGGCATTTTCTCGCTACGGAGCATGGGTTGGGAAAGCGGGGGTGTTACTATACTTCGTTGTGTGCTAAGCTATAAACTTGGGTTTCATTTTTTCCCACGACTGGTTCATAACCTGATTTCGCCGCTGGTCTAATGGAATATGGGCTGGAGACAGAGACTAGCGCTACGGGGAAAAGCTAGTGTTGTTAGCTTGAGTTCCAAAGTGAGAGATGCTATTATCCTGAGGGCTTTTCCACAGTGGTGATCGTTCCATTCTTCACAGTTCTTGTCTGCACTGGGACCGAGTGATCAAAGGTGACAGGAACTTGGACCAGTGATCAAACATGACAAAAGTGGCTGTCCTTAGATTGGGGTTTGTTTTTCCTCCGTAGTAGATTTGTTTTGTTGGGTTGTGGGCAGGTACTAGGGGGTAGGCAAAAGTCGGGCACACCCCATATACGGTAATAGGGTTTTCCACCATATACTGTAAACGCGTTTTGTGGCTTTTTTTTTGTTTGGCAGCAAAAGTCGGGCGCACCCCCAGAATAGGAAATAAACCTAGACATTTCGTGGCACCGCGCCATACTTACCCGAGTACCCGAGTACCGGTACATGGGCCTGGTGGTGGTGGTTTGTTTTGACTACCGTAAAAACTTTAATAATTGGACGGTGTGCTATGAAGTCCAGAATTCCCTTCTCTGGAAAGGGGGCAAAAACACAGCAAAAACACGGCCCCTTTCCCCCCTCCGAGACAGGAAAAAAAACAAAAATTTCTTGACCTTACTAGGAGAGGAAAGTCCAACGACATAGCACACCGTCCAATTATTAAAGTTTTTACGGTATAGTATCAGTAGTGGAAGGAAGGTTGGTATAACTGGTATGATATAAATTTCGGTTAAGGTCTCTAACGCCGCGGCTTTTCATGTTTTATCCCCCCAATGCCACAGCCTCCCTTCAATGCCACAACATCTTGTAAGATCGGACGATAATCTGATGGCTACATAAACTTTTTTTTCACATTTTTTCACATTTTTTCCATAGTGCTAGATCTGAGATATAGGAATGTAAAGAAACTTTGCTGCCAGGAGCGAGGCTGATAGCATGTAGCTCAGCCGTGGCCAATTCCCCGGCATGTATAATCGCGAGGCTGGGAACTAGCTGGATAATCGGGAAGGGTACAGATTTGGTTTGCCAAAATTTGCCGTTGCCTTACCTCACCAACTCTGGTTCTTGCTTTGCCTGGGCGTCCTCTGGATGGACAAGTGGAGGTTCCACATGATTTCCGATCAGGAATTTCTTGCGATCGGGGTAAAGAGTACCTGCAGTCAAATTCACTCCTATCATAGCACCAAAGTTCCTTTTCTCTATTCTTACTTTCCTCTGTCATAGATCTGGAAAATAAAATTAAAAAAAGGTTTATTGGGTTATTAGATCATCTTTCAATCATATAGGATGTTGTGGCATTGGAGGGACAAAACATGAAATGGCGTGGAATTAGAGACCTTAACCGTATGATATAAATTTATTAGATTGAGCACCTTTGAATCATTACCCTTTACCCTATCAACTTGGGTGTCTGGAGGTGGACGTGATGATACCTCTATATCATGCTAGGAAAGCAAACACCTTGAGCAAATCTTATGGAGTTCTATACGCACTGAGATAATGTTGGGCCGGGGCGGTATGGTATATGGGGCGTCGTAAAAACAGCTAATTAAACTAATAGCCCCTGCAGATGGATAGGAATCCCTATCGGTACAAGTGTTTATTGGATAAGACATCTGGGTATTGGAGGGTAGGTCCCTAGATAAGGCTGGAATTGTCACATGTACTAGTGCCTTACTGCCCGAGGGATTGTATCCATAAATATTGGTAGTGGTAATGTAAGTTAGTTCCCATAAAATATGCTAGGAAAAACATTCTCATGTGGGTGACTTAACTTGTGAGAGGCTTGTACTCGGGTGTAAGGGTATTTCGGGCCCGGTTACACAAACACGCTCGCGTAGCGTACCGTACTGTATTACCGGTACTCGGCGAACGAGCGAAAGTGCGTGTGTCACCGGTCCCGACTTTTTACCACCACCAAAATATTCTCACCTGCTATCACTCGAATTCCCTAATCCGGCTTAGTCCCCATACAAATTCCACGCCTTGTAATAGAAGTGGGCCCGGCTTTTTGCTACCCCCGAGGACAGTCCCTCGGCAAAAGTGTTTGTGGTTCAAGACATGTCGCAGATTGCGCCACCGGTGTCCAAGCAACACTGATCGTCCCTGATCAGGCATCAACAATTGGATGGAAACAAAATTAAAAAATTAAATAATGCTATCTATTAACTAAATTAATATTTTGTATGTCTTCTTCTTGCTTCTGGAACAGCTGCCGCTCTCCCCAGCATAGATTTCCACAATATCCCAAGGAATTCAGAAGGAATTGTAATTTAAACTAAAGGTAGGACCTCAGCTAACTTCTTCTTCATAGTGCCCTTTCCTCCTGGGGCATCAGATATCCTAGGATATTGCTGATTTAGGTACTTTTTTTAAGTTCTAGCCATAAGCTACATGCTCAATATGATTCAAATCTGGTGAATATGGGGGTGTTCTTATAATATCAATATTGTTAGCTGGTAGTGATACTTTACTGGTAGTGCAGGCAATAAAAATAGAAGGTAGGACAGGCAATTAAGGCACTGGAAAACTAGAACATGATCACAAAAGCTGATAGTAAAAGTTGAGGTGATCGCCTCAGTTGGTAATTTCACTTTAGCGAGGCTGGATGACTGATCTCAGACAGTCTCACGAGGACTTCTGTCGAGGGGCTGTATGATCATGGCCTATAGTGCTTTTGCTATGATCCCCAGAGCCGTTTTTATGCTGCCGGCTGTTTAGGCTTCCGTGTCGGGTGTTCAAGAGCTGGAAAACGTGGTGAGGGATTCTGGGGTTCGATTGGAGTGTTCGAGCCAACCTATCTTTCTAACCCCTGGTTTCCGATTTTCATTATTTTTTTCTGAGCAAACCTTTAGAATACCGCATTTTTTGGGCATATCCGGAACGCCGCCAGGGGGACCTAGAGCAGAAAAGGTGAAATGGGCGAGTTTGGCTAGATACTTTGACAGCAGGCTGGATGTTCGCAACCCTTTAGCGACATTCCGGATACCGAAAAGTGCTGTGCCATGCGCTTGGCGGTCAACCCTTTCGGATACCATCAGCCATCGACCGAGAAATTTACCATCGAGGAAGCGAAACCGTGACGGGGGAAACCGACATTGCTACGAACAAAATATTTATACACCTTGGCATATCTTTTTATCCCTCAAACAATGATAAAAAAACCACTCTGAATCTACCGCTCTCAAGAGAGTAGACCAGCACACAGGAAGCAATTCTGAGAGTGAAAAAATAAATATACGACATTGACTGCATTTAGTGATCCTTTTTCACTTTATTTTTTAATTCCTCTTCACTATTTTATGGTGGCCGAAGAGAATCATGGTTCCATGCAGAGGTTTCACTTTCGATGGTAAGTTTCTCGGTCGATGGTATCCGGAAGGGTTGACCGCTAAGCGCATGGTATTCCAAACAGTAAGCTGCAGGGCTCCCCTAGTAATCTTGTGTCTAATAAGCTACTATACTTGATGGTAGTGGCACCCGCAGTAACTCGTAACCAAGTGCTCTTAGCGTGGCCAGTTCATAATTACTAGGATTGGAGGAAGATGAACAAATGTTCCATTCCCCAGTGCACCCGAACGTCCGGCATGCCAGTCTCAAATGATTGAATCGTGTATGCAGCCTCCAATCGAAAAAGTCGGGAAATGTGGAAATTAAAAGTCAGAAACACGGTGGCTCAATTGGCTCGAGCACACCAAACCCTCCAATCAAACCCCAGAAACCAGATCACCGTCCGATTTTTTCGACCGGAGGCTGTAGTGCCACTCGGGCTGGCTCCTGTGGTAAGGGTGGTTGGTATATTTCTGGTTTTGGAGGTTAAAATATCATCCTGCGGCTGCCCCGTCTTGGGACAAACCACTTAAAGTCGCTAGGTTGCGAAATCCCATGTTGTTGGTAGCACTAGTCAGATCACTTCCCTGTCTAGGCGGAATATAAGATCCGAAAAAGCAACCCGGCATCTTCTCCCTTTTTCGTCTTTTAGTAGGGCTGAACAGTCCTTTCCCTTCTCTTTCTAGAGATGTAATTGTTGGATTACCAGTGCTGTATCCAGCACATTGCTCAGCACTCTGCGGTTCGCAACTTCACAAATCCAATACTGTAGTTAGACTCAACAATTACGATCCATCCGCCCGAATATCTCAGGTGGTGGGAGGAAGGGGGGGTATGATACTTTTTATTAAATTTCGAATGGGATAGTAGGAGGCAGACAAACAAATCTATCTAGTTTACTGGGGCTAAAGCCATCTCATAAATTTTACTAACAGACTTCTAATACACCTAGCTAGTATTTATCCGCAAACTATCCAACCCTAGTCTCACCCTAGCCCCCTCGCAATGAAATATAGCTCCCACAGCTAAAATCTAGAAAATCCGGTTCAAACATGCCATAAGTTCAGCGAATCCCAACCAACATTCGAAAATCTCTCGACAGAGTGAGTTCCTTTTCAACCTCATAATCCCGAACCTAACACCATAGATACAAGTACGGCAACAGTGAAATCATGATTAATCTTCCTGAACCCTAGCCCAAAATTTCATACCACCTCATGATCCCGTCCTCCCTGATGGGTGAGCCACCTCCCAAGTTTCCTATAGCCACTCCGCTCCCGTATTTGGTGCCGTTTCCTTAGCCTGAGCTGTCTTTGGCTACTAGCATTCTTGGATCCTGGCTGAGATTTCGCTTTCCTTGGGGGCAGGGGTTGGACCTAATATTAGGATTTCCTCCGGCCCTGGGTTTCCATCCAACATTAGGATTCCGATTAGGGTTTGTGCCAGTGTTGGAATTCCGGCCACGATTCGGGACGGGGTTAGGATTCCGATTGGGATGCGAGTTAACATTAGGATTCCAGTTAGGATTCGAGCCAGTATTAGGATTCCGTTTAGAGTTCGAACAAGCTTTATTCTGGTTAGGGTTTGAGCCGGCATTGGGGTTCCAGTTAGGATCCGGGCCAACACAAAGATTCTCGCCAAGAGTCGGACCATTGTTAGGGTTCTGTCCGCATCTAGGGGTCTGTCCTGAATTCGGGTTTTTGCCATGTGTTAGAATTTCCCGTGGGATAGATAGTTGTGTTACCCCAATCCCCGCCGCATCCCCTTCTAGGGGTGTTATGCGCAGAATTCTGCAAGACCTCACCCCCCTGATGCTCCCGGCGCATGGTCTGGCGACTATGATCTGAACTAGCTCCGCCGGCGAGGTAGATTTGTGGGTGCGCAATCCTTTTCCTGGGCGCATCCGGAATGGGGGCGGGGGCTTCGCGCTTTCGGGTGCGTCCTACCCGGTAATTCGCTCCCAAAGCCAACTGAAGGCTATTTCCATGGTGAAGGTCTGGGGTTGGTGGACTGCTTGTGGGAGGTCTAGGATTCGGCAACAAGTTCTCATCAGCAACATGTTTTATGGGTAGGTTGAATTTGGTATTTGGGGTGCTACTTTGGAGACATGTTTGTGGAACATTGTAGATCCGTCTTTTCCTCAGCATCTTGAGGCGCCCGGAATGAGTCGCCCGGTAATTGTGAGGAGTCTGCCGTCAGTCCCAATTTCATGGACCCCTTCTGGATCAGTGCACCCCCCGTAGAGGCGACATCTGTTAGTGTCATTATGGTTGTGTCAATTGTAGATTTTGAGGCGGTAGGGTCGCTATCCAATTGCAACCCAGAGTTCGTCATTAATGCTAGATCTCCTGAGGCGCGCTCTGAGTCGTCCTGGGTAATCAGATTCCTTCGGCCTCTTCTTTTCTTCCGTTCGCCATGAGTAGTTAGTTTGCCTTCACTTTTCCTGCTCCAACTGCTCTCCTCCCCACTTTGTGCTGTTTCATATTCGTCGTCTCCACTATCTTCGTTGTCGCTTTTAAGGTCCACTAACCATGCATTTCCCAATGCGTCTGCCGCAGTAGGGCGATCCTCGGGTTGAATTGAGACCATGGACTTTAGAAATGAAATTCCGGCATCGTCCGTTGGGATTGGTAACGCTTTTAGCTTATCTTCGGGAAAGGGACATATCCCGAGGATGTAACAAGATACTTGAGTCGCTGAGGCGAATAACCGTGTGCCTGCAAGTAACTCATATATCACACATCCGAGTGACCAAATATCAACAGAATTCGTGTAGACTGAGGTTTCGTTATTAGAGATTAGCCCTAGAACCTCGGGCGCACCGTAGATTTGAGTTGACACCTGGGTGTGGAAGGTTGTGGTAGCTTCAGGCTGGATCCGTTTTGATATTCCAAAATCCCCTAGTTTGACCCGGACAGGGGACATCGAAACTACAAAGATGTTCTACACATCTGTGAGTATTTTTCTGATACGATATAATCAAGGGAAATTTTTAGTTCTGGGAATCTTACCGCAGGCTTTAGATCCCGGTGAGCCATCCCCTTTTGATGCATTACTTTGAGACCCTCGAGTGCCTGTTTTGAAATGGTTTGAACGGTCTCTTGTCGTAGCGGTGAGTCGAGATGTTTGGTGAGATCGCCTTCTGGGAGATATTCCATTGCAATATAGAGAGTTTCGGGGTTCTCGAACCATCCTAGGAGCTTCACAAACAATAGAGGATGCTAAAACAGCTAACCGTTAGACCTCAAAAAGTAATCCGGAACAAGTGGAAAAAAACTTGCGGGCAAACCCTCTCGGGAACAAGGACACAAACCTTTGCCAATATGGCCATTATAAGGAGCTCCCTAGAATAGTCGAAGCCCGAAGGTAGCCTCCTCTTATCAATCGTCTTTACCGCACGATAGTGGGAAGTAGTCCCCCGAGCCTGTTTATTGACGACACCGAAGCCTCCCGTGCCGAGTTCCCCACAGTTGCTCCAATCATCCTTGACAATATTATGCACATTTCCCCCTCTCTCGACATATCTTGTATGTCTAACGTGATCCTGAAAGAATTCAGTTTCGATTTTATACCACTCAACCAAATCCGATTGAACCGTGGTCATTTCTCGAATTTGTGGCTCTTTGGGTACCGAACTCGCACTGAATTAAGTAAAAAAGTCGGGATAGAGGGGGGGCAGGATGGCGACGGTTGTTTATGACCTCGAAGGGAATATTTGTCAATCGAGCGAAGAGTAGCGAAGGGTGGTCGAAGGGGATATTTATGAATCAAGAAGGGTGGATGGACGAGGGTTTTTGAGCGGATACAATTTTACATACCCCCCCGCTGTGAGATGTCCCTAGCAGTGCTTTATGTCGCGGGTCAGTCCGCTGGATTTGTGCTACCGAAAACCAGCAGGGCACTTCGAGAAAGGTAGAGTAGACTAGCATACAGGGATCTCGTTTAATCTACAGTATTGCTGCTTTCTTAGATCGGAGATTCGGGAGGCCTACCGAGAACGACTGACGCGGCAGATGCCGTCGCGGGGTTATTGGTTCATTATTATAGGTCTTTCTTAATCTGGGGTCTTCCATAGCGCACCATTTCCTAAGCCGGACCCACTGAGGCGCATGGAGCGTGGGATACTTAACCTAAGTGTCTGTATATTACGTCTCCCGAGACTTATATAAGTTATAAACTAGCTTTTCTCAATTATTGCCTACTCATGGCCGCAAAGTTCCTTTAACCTTATTCACTGCGAATTCTGGGTAAACTCGACCCCGCCATGCTTCTTACGGTAGCCACTATTCCTCTTGAGGGCTAACCCCTAGCGAATTTGCCTTTCCGGGATATAGTAACTACCATACAGGTAATAGCAGCAGGTCGAGCTTGCCCAGAACCTGCGGTACCGGTATGTGGCAGGGTCGTGGAAGCAAAGCTGCACCTACATGTACTAGGGGTAGGGGTGAAGTATTGGGACAAGCAGGGGTAGCAGAGGCCTGTGCATATACCTTGGAAGGGGTATCAAAGAACCAAAAAAAGGTAAGATAACTACTAACGTATCGCACCGGGTAACCGCCCACGACCGGGAAACCGCCCACATGTGGCAATCATGGAAAACCAAGTTTCCCTTTGATTAACTCTGTTAATACTTGAGATACAACCTTGAAGATTAATCAGCAAGTACTTTTGAGTATGGAGAATTTAAATATGTAATTAATATTTGACAATAAGAAACAGGGCTCCTAGAAAAATCATTTTAAGACCAATTACACATAACAAACCACTCAATACTCTAAGGAGGATAAAATTAAAACAGCTACAAAGTGTATTTCAGTAAGCCTATGGAAAGATTGCATAAGGCTATTAGGTTCTGAGTCATGTGTTTTTTTAATCAAATTCATCACTATCTTTCAGTGTTACAGTAACTAATAAGCTGCTGAAAGCTCTAAACAAGTTCAAGGCTCTTCACAGTAAGATATCTTGTTATTAAGTAAACCAATAACTCTATTTCATTGTAATATACTTTATTATCATTATTTTAGTTTCTACATAAAGTTTAAGGCTAAACATAGATGTTTTTAACATTTAATGTCTTACTAGTAGTGTTTATCCAAGATAGAGATTTGCATCTTAGTAGCTAAACTGTGAGCAATGTTTGCAAATAAAACTGCCAAACAGCCTAAAATGTATTTATATAGTATTCATAGATCTAGTAAAATATAATATGTCATTTGTAAGATATTATTAGAGCCATTTACTTGATCTACTACATATTTAAAACTAATATCTCTTATTTATCAATATGACTTAGTGTACCAGAGATTGTAGGGTTTAAGGTTTCGATATTCTTGAATTACTACTCAAATCTTAGTAGTCATTGTGGAAACTATACAATATAGCTTAAAACTTATATTTAAGCTGTTATTTAGTTGTTCAATATATTATAAACTAATTATTGTACATCTACTAGTAATTAATCATCTTTATACTAGATATGCATACATATATATATAAATTACATTTAATAAATCAAGCATTATAATCTATATTAGAAATCTATAGACTACATAATTTGAAAATATCAGATTATTTGAACAAATTTTGGGAATTTTGTTAAATATGCTAACTGAGTTTTGAACATTAGCAGAATATAGGAAAATTACATGAAGTTACTCAAATCTGCGAGACTAGCACATAAAATCTTATGCTTACCTAATACTAGCAAGCTAATAGAATATATTTTACACCTATTAGGTACTTGCTTTCTAAGTTCTTACATACTTTAACTTTTATTATATAACTATTTACTCCTTATAAAAATTAAGGTACGGAAAATGGAGATTCCCTCTATTTAACCTAAAACCAGGTGACTATGTTTGAATAATAAGTGCAAAGCAACTCGTAAGGAATTGGATTAATCAGTCAACTCAATAAGCAGAAATCATAGTATCAAGTTGATTAAATTTGTGTACTGTTTTCTACTTGCTATTAGTTATTATAAGCCTGAGTATGAAAACTAGCTATAAATTAATGTAAAAAATTTATAACTTAGATCAAGTAAGACTTATACAATCCCTCTATTTATCAAAAAGGATAGTTTTTGTAAATTTTTCACTTTTATACTGCTTAGAGCAATTAGTGATTTATTTTAGATAATTAGTCTTAAAATGATTATACAAGACAGCCAATTTTGGGTTATTAAATAATAATTACATATTCAAACTCTCCATACCTGAAAGTACTTGCTGATTAATTTTCAAGGTTGTATCTCAATTATTAACAGAGTTAATCAAAGGTAAATTTGGTTTTCCATGGTTGCCACACTGGCATGTGGGTGGTTTCCCGGTCATGGGCGGTTTCCCCGTGTGATACGTTAATTAGAGTAATTCTTCAACCCCCTGCTGTCCCAATATTCCCCCCCTCACCCGGTACTATGCCTGTGCAGTACCCCAGTCAGCTCCCTCGGGAACCTTGTTGCAAAAACTCCGGTACTGCGTGCGCGCTCGAGCACTCGCGACACTCAACATGAAACAGCTCCCGGCACATTTTTCCACATCCAATACTCGAGTACAGTCTTCACCGTACCGACGACTAAACTGGGCGGGGGACGAACAGGGACCAATCACATGTAATTTTTTGTAACCCAAACCTTGATCCAACAACGAAATTGACACCTATCGAGATAAGCCCCCAACCACCAATTAGTACAGTATCTCACAACTCGCTTGGCATGGGCTTATTGAGGCAAATCCCACTAGATTCTTCGATCTCGTTGTTAGTGCGGTCGGTCTATTGGTGGGCAAAAAAGTAGATCGGGATTTGGGTTACAAAAAATTACCTCTGATTGATCCCCGTTCGTTGCAATCCAGTTCCGCCGTTAGTACGGTGAAGACTGTAAGGGTTTGTGCTTTTTTTCTCTTTCTCCTGTGTCTCTCAGGGGAGCTAGTGAGCTCTATTTCTACGCCGTCTTCCATTCCCTCTCTACGAGTACTAGTAAAGTAGTGTCGGACTCTTAGATAGCTCTCTCTCTATTTCGTTATTTTTGTGGATTGCGTAGGTTGTTACGTAGTCAAGCAAGTGAGCAGTCTGGGTGGGGGGGCTTTTGTTATTTAATCGGTGTGTAAAACTCCCTCGAGGAGAGAGGAGGTCGGTGTGGCTTTTTCTTCAATTGGTGGGAACCGTTCTTTCATTATCATCCTTCATCAATTTTCTGAGAGCTGATCACTTCGGTTTATCATAACCATCGGTGTTCGGCTTCCAACTTCGGTTTATCAGCTTCAGTTTCTGTTGTTTTCACTTGCCGGTTTTCTGTACTGGACCGGGACCCTTTCAGTCAAGATTGCCAATACATGCCGGACGGGGAACACCCGCCACAGTGGTTGACCACATGGCACAAGGTTCGATTACCACATCAACTAGCCAGAACTGTCAGGCGCGGGCACGTTCAAATACCCGAAAAACTCGAATAACTGAATCGTGTGCTATGAAGTCCAAAATTCCCTTCCCTGGAAAGGGGGCAAAAAAACACAGCAAAAATACAGCCCCTTTCCCCCTTCCGATTTTTTTCCCCCTGACATTACTGAGAGAGTAACCCCCGACGACATAGCACACGGTTCAATTATTCGAGTTTCTGCGGTAAGATTTTGGCCGCCTCGGAATCGCGATAAACTCTATAGGCTAAGTCTTTATAGCTAGGACTCAGGCCTTCAGGCCTCTGGTTTTGACGCACTTGTATTCTTCACCTTGCCCGCTTCTTATTTCAATGTAAAAGTGTCTGCCTGTTCTCGCCAACTAATGTGATATTCGAGGTTCTGCTCGGGTACAGTACAGTATGCCTCAGGGGTTACGAGAGCCTTACCGACACAAGTTTCTTGTGATACAAGAAGTTTTCTCTGAACTGCTGCTCTCACTTAATACCGTGTTTACCAAACTTCAAACTGAATACATGGAATACCCGCGCCGGGATTAAGTCCCGAGCTAACGCATAGCTAATGGAAGGAATGACGATCCTCGGCGAAGCTCAGCTCTCATGATAATCACTATGGCGATTACAATCACGAGCACACCTGCAGTTATTATTTGTGTTAAGGCCTGTATATTTGTGTCCTCCCTCCCTCTCTCTAGGAGCATAGGATGTGGTCATAGGACCTTTGGTTTTGCCAGAGCATCAACTTGAGTCGTTGTGGCATTGCAATGGTTGATTGTGGTGGGGAATCGGGGTTGGACCCTGTGTCTCAGGATTCGATCTTGCCGTGAGCACCTCTGAAATATATTGGAATCACTTTAAACGTCACCGCTTCAACCTATCTGCCCATTGACTTATTCTTCGGCGGTCTTGCAAAAACATGTGTTTGCTGCTAGCGACTCTGAGACCTGGCTTATTAGATCATACCTGATATTGTGCAATAAGTAAAGCGGAAGGTAAGTTTCAGCAGAGAGCAGGAAACGAGACAGGTGTGTGATTCCTCTGCGCCCTGTCTTGCCATTTGCTGTGCTGTGCTAGTACTGCACCTTTTAACCGGCAGGTATTGGGCCCCTGGGGCTTCGAGTCTCTTTATTGGATAACTTCCTTCGGGTGTCGGCGGCGAATTTTCCGGACCTCAGCCACCTATACCTCAGCGGGGAAGTTTGCTTACTGTAATTATCTACACACACCGGTTCCAGGAACAAAGAACCCCACACAGGCATCAAAAGTTTATACGACAAATTCTCTGCCCACACTAGATTCGGTCTCCACGGTTCGGGCTCTTTATACCTGGAACTTGTACCGTACAGCCTAGTGAAATTAGTTCTCATACTAAGTGTTGCTCAAGATTTTTCCCAAAGTAGCTGTTCTTAGTAAACGATTGGTCCACCGTCTCATTTTGCCGGTGGTGTAATGGAATCCATAGGCCAGAGACTAGTGCTACGAAAGAGACGCTGGTGTCGTTTTCTGTAGCTCCAAAGTGCGGGGCGCAATTGACCTGGGGGGCTTTCAATACCTGTGATTATTCGTTCACGGCTCCGGTATGCATTGTGGCCGAGTGACCACACGTGATTGTCCTGGTTGTTAGATTGGTATTTATTTTTCTTATTGTGGTGGATTTATTTTGTTGGGCTGTGGGCAGATATGCACATGGACCAGTGGGGTGGTTTGTCTTGACTAGCGGAAGGCAGGTTAGGATAACTGGTATAAGTTTATGAGATTGAGTACCTTTGAATCACCAGGCTTTGTCCCACCAACTTGCTTGCCCGGCGTTGCGAATGGTAATGGCTCGCTGCTAGGAAAACGAACACCTTGAACAAATCTTACGAAGTTCTACATGCACTTAAATCATGTTGGGCTGGAGCAGTATGGCATTATGGACTGTGGTAAAAACAGCCAATCAGACTAACCTCTGCAAATGTGTAGGAATTCCAATCGGTACAAGTGTCTGTAACGATCAACTCCGATTGCCCAGCCTTTCTGGGCAAGTAATAAAAGTCATGGATGATATCATCAATGAAGAGCGAGCTGAGGTGTTGCAGTGGGAAAAATTCCCCTTTGGGCTCCAATCTCTAAGTTATCCCTGTCAGTTGATAGTCCCCTTAGGTGCAGTATTTGTGATTGATTTTTTGGATAAAACCTCCGGGTGTTGAGAAGTGGGTCACCAGATACTGCGGGGATTTTTCATTTTTCCATACTGTTCAAGGGATTGTACGTATTCAAAAATATTGGTAGTGGTAATGCGGTTCCTAAAAATAAAATATGCTAGGGAAACATCCAATGCATGTGCCAATGACATAACTTGAGAATGGCAGTATGACCACGGCCTATAGCGTTTCTGCTTCCATCCCCAGAGCCGTTTATACGCAGCAAGCTGTTTGGGCTCCCGTGTCCGGCGTTCGAGAGTCGGAAAGTATGGTGAGGGGTCCCGGAGTCCTGCGTGGAGTGTTCGAGCCAATCTACCTCCTTGTCTCTATCCTCCTATTTTATTATTTTTCCACATCAGACTATAGTGCTCCCCTGGCAATATCCTGCCCGATAGGCTGTTGCGCCAGAGCACAGAACTACGTGTTGTGCCATAGTGCATAACCGAGTTTTCGAAGCTTAACTAGCCTATGATTATTAGCTTGGGAATAAAATGAAGAAATGTTCCATTCCTCATTTGACCTGAGCATCCTGTAATATCATGGAATCTCGAACGGTTGAATCGTGTGTAGTGCTGCCCGGTTTTTTCTCCTCTGGTCCGGCATCTTCTGTCTTGTTTTTCCCCTTTCAGAAGGGCTGGACTATATTTTCCCTCCCCTTTCCAGCCAAGGAGATGCTGGCCTACTGGTGCTATGTATTGCGCATCGTGCGATACTACGCGGTTCGCAACTGGGCAAATCTGACACTATGGTTGGTACTCTACAATTACGATCCATCCTCCCAAATATCCCAAGTGGTGAGACAGGGAAGCATAATACATTTTATTAAATACCAAATGAGATAGTGGGAGGCAGACAAACAAAACTTTCCCGTTTACCGGGGCTAAAGCCATCGCATAAATTTTCCTAACAGACTTCCAATACACCTAGCCAGTATTTATCTGCAAACCTTCCAACTCCAGTCCCCCCGCAGGGAAATACCGGTACAGCCTCCACAGCCAAAATTTAGAAAATCTGGTTTAAACATGCCACCAATTTTTGCAAAGCCAAGTGAATACATGAAGATGATGATATAAAGAGAGAATGAAAAAACCCTAAGAAGAAATAAAGAAATCAGAAACCCAGTATCCATCTGAACCTTTCGCACGCTTTGTTCCTAAGTCCACTGTCGGAGGCGTTGGGGGAATGTCGCTGCCCTTGTTGCTTGGGATCGTTGCCACCGATATATCCCACTCCGAGGCAGGTAGGTGAAGTGGCAGTTAAGTTGCCTGCCGTCCGGTGGCCAACGACCTCCCCCAATTCGAGGCAGGTGAGCAAGCTATCTTACCTACGCCTTGCTCGTGCTCCCTGAAAGCGCTCTGATAGAGATATTCGTTCCTCCTGTGAGTATTCGATATACGCCTTATATGCATCTGATCTCCAACGTCCTAGAGTCTGAATCTGGGACTCCGAAATTCCAACTTCAGCAGCCCAGGTTGCTGCCCCGCGGCGAAAGCTATGACCATTCCAAGTTGCTTGTCCGAGACCGGCGGTTGTCCCCAATTCTTGTAACTTCTCTACAACATGCTGTCTTGTAAATGGTAGTTGTTCTCTTCTTCCAACACAAAACAGGGGTGCTGTTTCCGCGCGGTGAGTATCCATTGCGAGAAGTTGTTTCATTGCCCTGACGGGGCATGCTTCGTCATGACTGCCTGCAATAATTAGCTGAATTCCTTGTCGAAATGGGTCAGTTTTTGATGCTGGAAGGGTAAGTTCAATATGCTCATCATGCTGGATCAGTCGAATGCTGCTCTTTGTTAAGAACCAGTTGGGGAAGGCAGGTCCCATCTGGAGATCAAGTGCTCGATAGGTAAACTCTCCTATTCGCAAGAAGCCTGCAAAAGCCAGCGTGAATGCCGCCCTCATTACAGTGTCATTGTAGTCATGTATCCGTAGGTGATTGAGCAGGCTAAGCAGGTGTGGACGGGTAAGAGGTGTTCTGGTCCGCCGTGCAGGTTCATTATGATCACGTTTGATGCCCTGTAATGTTCTCTCTAGTCGTGGGTCGGAAAAGGCTGTACAATCAATCCCTAGGTCCAACTGATAGGACTTAATACCGACTAGGTAAAGTTTCATAGTCTTCACCTTGATAGACCCTGCCAAGGAGCAGAGCCACTCGATTAGCCATGTTAGTGTTCGTTACGGGGCGGGGCGGGGCGGGTTTTCACTCGCCAGACCCCGCCCTTACACGGGGCCGGGGGGGGTATGTTTCAGGTAATCCCCGCCCCGCCCCCGTCCGGGGTCCGCCCACACTCATTCCCTGGACGGGGCCCCGTTTGTTACCACCTATTTTTAACGGGGACCCGTCTGGGGTATGCGTGAGGTGGGGGCCTGAGCGGGGACAGGGGCAGGGAATGATGCCGAAAAAGGCACCCCGCCCCAGGCCGTTGAGTGGGGCGGGGCGGGGAAAAGGGCCGGGGGCCCGGGTTTTTCGGGGCCCCGTCCGCCCGGTAACGAACTCTAAGCCATGTAGCCTTTGCAGGCAAGCAGCCTCCATTCTGGTGACGATATCCTCGCAAGGTGCAAAAAAGCGAGAAGCGTGATCTTGGTGTATCATAATTGCGTCTTGTTGATGGAGCTAGTCCTCGCC
>Ga0307513_10005555_pt1 | contig 16628 bp, 14 predicted proteins | sample 15_EM_MG_FD_202174 | JGI IMG/M metagenome (GOLD analysis project Ga0307513, IMG submission 202174) | Populus trichocarpa ectomycorrhiza microbial communities from riparian zone in the Pacific Northwest, United States - 15_EM | ecosystem: Host-associated > Plants > Roots > Unclassified | place... | reverse complement strand
TATGTATATAGAGCGCAGCGAGTAGAGGAGAGACCCTTACGGTTCTGTCTCCTCACTCGCTACGCTAGGTACGTTACTATATGTATAACGGTTCTGTCTCCTCACTCGCTACGCTAGCTTTAACAAAGAGTGTATCCAATTTGTTAAGGATCTTCTCCAATGGGATTGGTCAGAATATTTGCATCGTGACTTTCAACTTTCCCTGATTGCTGCACTCTACATTGATAGCACCAAGCAAGCACATGCATGCTCTGTTTTTGCAGAACTTGTCAAGTACACAAACATCACAGATGTTCGTTCGATCTTCCCAGGTGCCTATGATCAAGGCAAGCTTGCCACCTACTGGTACATGGCTGTCACCCAGAAACCCCTCAGCCAAGATCGTTATCCTCTTTCTGCTCCTTATGACGTCGTTGGATATACCATTGCTGAGTACTCTACATTGCAGCTCTCTGGCTTGCATATATTAGATATTGCTGTGAAGCATGTCCATGAGACAACCTCATTAGATTGGCTCCAAAATTTGGGACCGGGGTTGGTAGTCTTTGCTCCTGGTGATTATACTGCTCCAATTGTGGGCGTTGATCATTGGGTTCTGCTCCATTTGGATACTCTTCTTGCCCAACAGCGCTACTTACTCCCAGAGGAGGTGAAGGAGTTAATGTGGTCTGATACACCTGAGAAAGTGCACATTGCGAAGGCTCGGCTTGATTTCTATAATTCTTTGGCAAAGGGAGAGCATGAGGAGGCCAAAGAGCGTGAGCCAGATCCAGACCTCCTCAAGTTGTTTCTTTGGTCCAAGGACTATGAGGTCTGTACACGCACATTTACACGGTGCCTTGCTGTTCTTATTAGCCGGCCTGATTCACTTGCGGGCGCTGAGGGCACCAGGGTGTTCATCCCGGAAACAATGGGATTTGAGTGGGTTGAACACTTTATCTCCGTACTCTGTAAGGGTGATGAATGGGAGAGGGAGGGGTCATGGGTGCTTCTGATATCACATCTTATCCCAAATTGGACCGCGCTCCCATCTTCCTGGTGCTGTGACTTTGCTTCGGCATTCCTGTTCTCCATTGTGCACCCCGAAGGCATGCATGGGCTCCCTGCCTATCAATGTCTTGCTCAAGCTATCAAATCTATTGAGTCACTGGCATTTCTTCCTTTCCTTGCGACCATGCTAGAGCTCATCCATTCCAGTTTGACTTGGTACAGACTCACTTCAATTGAAGATTGGTTGGTTAATCTCCCAGTAGAACTTGAGAATCGGGATGCTCATACTCAAATCGAACCCATTCTGGCCATCAGGAAGCAGCAGCTTGTGGAAGAGGCTCTTTGTATCTTTGCGGAGCTCCCAATGGCAGGTCCATGTACGGTGAATGATCTTCAGTGAGACTGGCTCTCATGTTATATATCTCAGAATGGAATTATTCACAGAACAAGCATGTAGTGCATTGGTCTGACAACACGATTCATTATCAGTGGTTGTGAGAGTATGACTATATAAACTTCCTTAAATATGCGAGGGGTTTAAGTGACATCCTGGTCGAGTCGCTTCCACGCTCTTTCTTGCAGTTCTCAGCTGAACCTTGAATTCGACCGTCGCCTCGACCAGCATATTTGTTCGCACCTTGCCACGTTTCCAGGCCTCTATTCTGCGATGATGTCGGTTGCCCGTATCCTTGGCGCCGGCGGTCGCGTTGGAAAGGTCTAAGAGACCGATTTATGGTCGTAGATTTCCTCAAAAGCAGCAGGACTCTGACTCCGCAAAGCACCCGTAGGCCGTTGCTTCAAATCTGGTGCGGAATAGCTTTAATGTCGCTCTTGGGTCGCGTTCCGGATGTAACGAACCGCAAGGCATTTCCCGTAAAAGTCGATGTTTCAAAAATATCTCGCGCGTTCAATGAGACTGAGAGGAACCTTGAAGCGCCTACCAATGTGGTCATATATAATGGTACGACCTCCTACTATTCAGCAAGGATCTGGGAAAATACTATTGCTCGTTAGTCGCTGCTTTCAGCCCAGCTCCGACACGGGCGATCCGTTCTCTCTGTCATATGAGCGATATGTTAGGTATGCTATGTCTATATCGCATCGCTGCTTTTAACCATCACTCCGTCTTCACGGGACTTGACGGCTGGCGGTCTTGACGCATGTCCTGTTCCCCAGAACCCCCCTCTGTATTTAGGAAACTACCTCAAGGCGCTAGTAAGAAGGCCAGTCGTTTCTGAGAAACCAGCAGACAATATTGGGTCTTGGCATTCTGTAGGTATTCACCGCCACAAGCAACCTCTTCGGGGTCTCTCCCGCACCCGCTCAAGCGGATTTATTCCCACTAGCCGCCCAAAAGTGCTCACTTTCTTGATCGAGGCCGCGGTGAAGAGTTACAAGAAAGAAGGGTTCCGGTTCTATCTTCCGCAGATGGAAACCCACCTTTTAAGGAGTTCAGTGCGCCCATGGGGTTGCTTATTGGAGTCTGATTCAGCAGGTGGAGCAAGGCGAATGGGATGTGGGGTTTGTGAAGGATGACGACCAGCTACCAACAAAGCCGCGAGGAATAGAAGTCTTCCAGGGCTACTATCTCTCCCTGTCTAGGTAAACCCCTGCGCATTTCGGAGGCTAGCTATGCCATACGGCTGCCGAACCTTGGGTATTGAGACGGCTCACAAGAAGCATATAGTTAATAACTTGTTTAGTGTTTTGCGACCTTGCCTTTTGTCGGGATTCCCTCGCATAATGCGATCAACCAGCGAACCACTATATTTAGTCTCCATCGCGATCTTACCCGTGAGAGTGGGTCCTTGTCGACTGCTTTGGAAGATGTCGCAATTCAGGAATGCAAGAATGTCAATTACAGACCGCTTGTCGCGGACATCCTCTGGGCTGGGCTCGTCATGAGACACCAGCAAATCACAACGTAAACAGCGCCGGCACTAACCACAAAAAGGTGATTCATGTCTCTCATTTCCTGAGATGCCAGAACTTGGTCCGAGTGGGTGGAAAAATTCCATCTCTGGGTGTTCTGCGTATTTCAACATGTGGAATTTGTATCAAAATGCTGACGTACTCCGGTTTAATCTAGAACCAGTTCTGTATAGAAGAAGGACCAGCGAGCCGGAATGGACTGCAAAGGGAGTCACAACAACGCGAATGGTTAAGGAGGAGGCAGAGTTTGTGGAGAGCACGGATACAACATGCTGCTGGTCACGCAAATTAGTCTACGTGGGCATACCGTACCGGCCCGTCCAGTGGTTAATTAATAAAGCACTCGTGACTTATTTCCAACCTCGCCCACTAATTCTCAATATTCGAAAGTGTTAGGCGAGAAAGAGTGTGTAAAGGGTTTCATCCTGTTTGCGGTTCTACCGTATCTAGCGCCTTGAGGTGACCCTATGCGGATCTCGGCTACTAGACCGTCTAGCAACTCGATCAGTTGCCTAAACGCCATCTCAAAAACTGACAGTGGCCTGCGTCTTGCTTCTTCAGAACTGTCTCCTTTCTCCATGAGTGCCTCGAGGCGCCTCCTGTCTCCAGAATGACGCTCCAATTTTTCCCACCTTGGACACTCCCAGCAAATTCCAACTAGACGAGTACTCTTTTGAGGGATCTTGAAATACTACACTGTTCTTGGGGCATCCCCAACAATGCGAACCCCGCCCTTCTCCCACAAAGTCCACAATAGCACCGACAGCGACACACTCGACAAAAGAGTACGAGAAAGCAGCAATAACTACGCACACCGCACGGAAACGAGCCTCGATTCAAATCACCACAGCCCAATCATCGTTCATCGTAGAGCACTGCTCTCCAAGTTTTCTCCTATATTCAGGAAGGTTGGATCGAAAGGCGAAAATCACCTCAGTACTGAGCGTAAGTGTTGCTGGTGTTCTTATGTACCGATCGGATGTGAACTCCGCGCTTGCAGTACTCCACCCACCCTCGAGAACGGGCAAAGCAGGTTCGGTAACCGAATAGATCTCTAGCGGCACTATTTTATTTATCCGTATAGCCTCTGAACCATCACCTACGGCGTCTTGTTTCACCAACGACCCCGATCCATTCCGGCGACTCTCTCCAGTGCTCCCCATCCCACACGATGAGCAACTAGCGCCACCCATCTCTTTACCTCCTCCTCAAGCATATGAACTAATGAGGCCATGTGACTTCGTGCCTGAAATGCAGGGTTAGTACTAATGCACTCTATGGACGGCATGTCTAACCGTAATAGAATTTAGACGTCATACAGAGCGCCACTCGTATATTATCTACGAGTGAGCAGTCTTCCTGCTCCAAAACCAACCGGTTCTAAGCTCAAGGCTAGATCCAATACGAGCATTCCATATGCCAACTCGTTGGATGCCGCGAACTACTCAAATAGACGCAGATGCGTTCTCTCATCCCTCCCAGGAGAACCCACTGAAGATACTTCTCGGATCAGGACTATTAGTCACCCCTGGGTCGAGGACCCCAGAGATTCACCAGAACGCCTACGGTGTGCTAACACTACTTGATCATAATCGGAGACCCATTAAATATTGGTTAGGTGTCACTACTCCCCCCTCTTCACCTGAGCGTGTCTCGAGTATCTAGCAAACAGTCTTTGGTTTTCATTCGCTAAATTATCATTCTAGGACTGAGGGTTGTTACGTAGCTTACCATGGCAGCTCTGAATTCAACCATACAACTACACAGGAGGACTCGTTCGTCGGAATATCCGAGGACGAAACCTGGAAGTACACTCTCTATTCACGCCCACACGGGGAATTAAAGGATAGGAGGAGAGGGAAGATATGGCTGCTGGCTCGGACGAGCTAAGGACATAGAGCGAGCGGTCATATTAGTTAGGCAGATGGGATAATGGTATATGGGGGCTACAGGAAACTATGGAACAACATATAGATCGTAGGCCCATAAGCGAGCAGAAAGACATTCTATGAACCGACTACAAGTATGGACATGTCGTAAGGAGTCACTGGGTTCGGCATGTTATGGTTCATGTTCGAAAGTAAGGGAGATGGAATGTTCCTGGCAGTAGTCGAGGAGTTCATTCCAAACGGGGTCCACCTCCGGTGTGCGTGGCCCCTCGTGAAGCCGAATCGCTTCGTCGGCGTCCAAGCTAGTGAAGAAATCCCCATCAACGATGCCTAGCTCCCTCAATTGATTGTACCCAGCACCCAAACCACTGATCATCTTCTTGACTGAGTCCTGAACCAGCGGCCATGGAAGACTCAAGGAAATTATGGGATGGTCTCGAAATACAACCAGCGCTTCAGACCACCAGGGCGAGAGTAGGCATAAATTAGAGAGACTTGGTAGAACGTTGATGGAAAGTGGACAGGCTGGAGGATAATTTTCGGGGAGCATCAGGACCTTCTCGAATGCCAGCGACTCAAGGCTTGGGAGTAGACCTAGCCACTTCTCCAAGCAGTCAGTCTCGATGATGGACCCCCGAACGCGAAGTCCGACCGACGGGCTGACCCATGGAGTCCGGGAGTCCTCCCATTCGAGGTGACGGGAGAATATCACTGCGCCACGAACCTCAAGGACTTTGCACCTGTCGTTTCGAAAGAGTGGGGACCAGAATTGACGAGGGAAAGGGGTCCGTTGGTCGCCAAGGATGTCGACGGATAGATTGAAGGTAACTGCGGAGTCCATCAGGAGCTCCCCACAGGGCGGAAGTATCCCGTACAGATCTATATTCTCCAGGTTCATTTTGGTTGCGACCGAACTAAGAAGTCGGAATGACTCGCCGTCGCCAAGGAGAGGAATGTCGGGAGGAAAAAGGATGGTAAGATCTTCAAGGCGGCGTGTGTGGAGGAGTATCGCGAGAGTCAATTTGGCTCGAGTTCGTATCCAGTTGCCGTGGGTCTCGTGTCGAACCTCCCACCAAAACTGGTCGTGTTCGATCGAGATTGGCGTCCGGGCTGGGGGATCGGGGACTAACACGACAACATCACCATAGTCTCCCAGGTGTACTGATTTGGGTACGAACCCAGGTACGTGGCCGTTATTTATCGTTCGGTTGTCGGCAAGCTCGAACATCGTTTTGTCGGAGTGTGGATAGAAGGCAACCTCTAGCGCCTTACAATGCTCCAGGTGCATCGAGTTGTAAAGCGTGAATAGCTTCAAGCGGGCATTGGAAAGATAGCCGACGTCAATGCTTCGGAAGAGGAGAGGCAGGCAGATTGCACGCCAAACCGACGAGGTGCCCGCGAGGCTTCGTATCCACTGGTGGCTCATCTCCCTTTCTGACCCTTCAGGAATCTCCAATGATTTGAGCTGGAGTGTCGCCTGGCAGTTTGTCTTTTTGAATTGTTTCTCCAACAGACACTCAGCGATCTCGCGCTTGAGTTCTGCTGGGAGACCATTTATGTGTCTGAGAAGCAGTGTGTGTAAGGGGTTCGGGTCCTCGGTGCGGTAAGACTCACGGGCGCGTCATAAATGGCTGGAGTAAGGTTGAAGGTTGAACAGGAAACAATGTAGAAGCTAACTTGATATCCAGGATGTTGTGGAAGTATAGAAGGGAGATCTATCGCATGATATAGCCCACAACTCGGCGTCGAACCCCGTTGTAGCGGGCGAAAAAGTTGGGTTTCGCTGCACTATACAGCTCGGCCTTGACTGCTTCTGCGGTCCAACGAAAAATGGCTCCTCTCCAGACTGCTCTTGCCAATACCACTCTCAAGAATCAAGTCGACAAAAATGAAGCAGAATTTCAAGGCCACGTCGATTCAAGCTGGCGAGTCATATCCGTCCCTCATGGAGGTGTGAGCTATTTCGTCCATGCTGTAGCGGACGCCTCTTGAAGTGCTTCCAGGGTATCTTCTCGGGCATATCCTTCGCGCAGCCACGCAATTCCAGAGTGCGACTTCTCACAAGGAACCCCTCTACTTGGCTTCCCAATTCTTGGGACCATCGACTGTTGATCCATATACAGTCCACTTGAGGCGTATTAAATCTGGTCGCACTATGTCAAATCTACTCGCCGACTTTCGTCAAAATGTGGGTCCGTGCTTTCGCTGGAGCTAGAATTGATGATTGGGACTTTCCAGGGCAGATCCAATATTCACGTCCAACTTCTCTTCGGTACTTTGCAAGATGCGCTGCACCCATATGGCCCAGTCCCAGCGACCAATGGTTTCTTGACCCACCCTCATCCCTCACCTCTGACACGCTCGTGTCCACTATCAGTCCATCCATCTCAGTGCCAATCCGAACCTTGGGATTACCGATTCCAGTTCACAAAATATTTGGATTGGGCTCAAGATCCTTACTATCGAGAGCGCAATGAACGCCTCGATGAGGATGGTGAGCCAAAGCGACCCTCTGCAGAGTCTCCTCTACAGTGGGCTGGATGGTACCAGCTGAAAGACGATGGTGATATCTGGGACCAAGCTGCCCTCTGCTTCGTTGCGGACATGGGCATGAACCCCGCAGACTTGGTTCCAAGCAAGTATAGACAGGAATCAGGACCAATGTACGTAATTTTTTTGGATCCCTCTTTACTTCTGTTGCCTTAATCCAGGATTTGTGTAGGTGGTTTCCTTCGCTGGCGATCACCTACGAATTCAAGCACCGAGTGCCCATTGTGGGTACGCCGAACGTCCATCCACGTACCGTAGGTCTGTATGTGCGAACTGGGATCATAGTCGAAGGACGTCACGATGTGTACGCGGAGGTTTGGACAGCACCGTGCGGGATTGGTGATTCGACTGTAACAGTGGACCCAGATTGGAAAGACAGGCAGGCGTGTCTGGTGGTGGCAAACCAGGTAGCTATGACCATGCCAGGATCGGTCAACAGCCAGAAAGGCAAAAACGCAAAGGCAGCAAGGCAGGGACAAGGTAACGTGAGTGGCCACACTAATGCGAAACTATAATACCTGTGCTTTCATCGTTGCCACTTGTGTTCTACGCTGCACCAGGGAAACATAGAGCTCCTTAAAGATTGCTATTTGTTGAATCTCACAAGTAACCCATATTTTTGTATATTATGGGCGATGAAATTATTTACGGCAACCTCGAATAAGGAAAGCGGGTGGTGAAAAGCGCCGCAGCCGATTGGCTGTCGTTCTCTCAGAGCTTGACCACCTTCACATCCTACAAATGGCCTATCACTTAAGAATCCCCATTGCGACGATGAAGAATCATACTGTAGCGCGAATGTACGCGACTACAACTGCTCCGTCGTTAAACAATAGGCCCCCTTTGGGAACGAGGTTTGTCATACCGACCCGGGAGTTCAACCAACCCTGACGCGTGTCTAGCCCCACAGGTACTTCACATTGGTATTCTGAGTCTTGTTAGATGATTATTCACGTATATGGCAAGCAATCTTGATGCTCAATATGGGTGGACCGTCCACGGTGCGCATGTACTTTCTTGTATCACGTTACAAGGACTCTGATCTACGGTCCACTGTTCACAGCTCTCTGAAGTGCAAGACTTCCTTACCCGCCTCTTCCTCGACTCCGACCTAATGAAACTTCCTTTACAACGGTTCTCGGCACCTCTAATTGCCAAATACCGTACACCTAAAATCGTGGATCAGTACGCCCATATAGGAGGTGGATCCCCTATTTTACGTTGGACCCAAGCCCAAGGCGCTGGCCTCTGCGCTTTGCTCGACGAGTTGCACCCCAGCACTGCGCCTCACAAGCCGTATGTCGGATTTCGTTATGCGAAGCCGCTGGTGGAAGATGCCGCCAAGCAAATGAAAGACGATGGGGTGAAGCGAGCTGTAGCGTTCACGCAGTACCCTCAATACAGTTGCAGTACTACCGGAAGCAGCCTGAACGAGGTGTATCGAAGAGGAAAAGCAGGGGAGTTTGGTGAGGGTGTGCGATGGAGCGTCATCGATCGGTGGTTCTCGCACCCTGGTCTCGTCGAAGTGAGCGAGTCCCTCCGTCCGCTCAGTTCGGACGCATGTAACTGATTGAACATCCTCAGTCCTTCGCACAGAACATTGAAACCGCCCTCCAAAAGTACCCGCACGACCGGCGAAAGAATGTCGTGTTGCTTTTCTCAGCACATTCTCTCCCAATATCCATCGTCAATCGTGGTGACCCTTACGTGATGGAAGTTTCGGCGACCGTCGCGGCGGTAATGAAAAGGTACAGCAGGCATTTTGTTGACTCAGATCCAGAGTTCACCTCGCCCGTTCCGCAGACTTGGCAACCATAATCCGTACCGCCTCGTCTGGCAATCGCAGGTTGGTCCCCGTGCATGGATGGGGATGCAAACCAACGATGCACTTCATGGTCTCAATAGACTCGGACATAAGGACGTGGTCCTCGTGCCAATCGCTTTCACCTCCGACCACATCGAAACACTTTTCGAGCTAGACCTCGAATATGGAAAGGAAGCGAAGGAACTAGGTTTAGATTTGCACCGTGCCGAGTCACTCAACGATTCACCGACGTTCATCCGAGCAATGGCCGATCTCGTAATGCACCACTTGAGGGCAATTGAGGAGGGGGGTGCAGCACCAACAAGCGCGCAGATGCGGCTCAGGTGTCCTGGATGTACGAATGAGACATGCGGTGCTCAAAAGGACTGGTTCGCATATGGTGGCCAGTAGAAACTTAACTTTTCTGAACGGCCCCTTGAATGTCCTGCAATAGAGTATCTCGTCCTTTTATCTGACTATTTTATTTATGACTATGAGGGACGAAATGCGAAACGCGAAACGCGAATTAAGTGGGAGCAGGACATGAGTCAGGCTGGACCTCGCGAAACCAGGTGAGAGGCTCCAATCCCGAGGGATCCTGCGTGGTAAACAAGCTACAACCATTTGCTCTGTAATATCCCCTTTCGATGGTCGACTGATCTTGCGCATGGGACCGCCGTTTGTAGCTTCAAGGAGGAGCAAACACGACCCAGTCCTGACGGCGACGATCCTTTTGACCTTGGGCAACCGTTACCTGAACCGCTGATATGTCTCCATCCAATGCTTACAGGCGGTTGTGGGGACTCCAACGCCAGAGTGGCGAGACACCGTCGTGTTGGGTGTGTGCTTCGGGGTCTATGATATCCTCATCGTGCATACGTACCCAGTTCAATTAGCTCGTCATACTTGTCATAAGGACTACTCACCCTCGTTCCGATCCAAATGTGACCTTTTCCTATGGAAACGACGGAGGACCGCGGTTCGAACTCCAGGGATTTGTGCAATCACTCGAGTCATATTTTGGGCTTGCTGCCCGACACCTCAATTCATCAATTGCCGCGCACGGCGGCTTGGCAAGATTTGTGCAAATATCTTCACGGAGCTAACCTTAATTCTGAAGCAGGATGTGGTATTCTCCCTACTATACATTTTGAAGAGGGCATTTGTCTGCTTACTGCTATTACAACTTGTCCAACTTTGAGCGTGTATACCTTCGGAACGACACGAGTCCACTCCGTTGCCTCTCGGGACCTGCACACTTCTATTGGGTGCCTTAGAGTTCATCGGATGCACCGCTGAACGCGGTCCTGGCTTGGTAAGGGGCTCGGTGGCGGGGACATGACAGCGTCCGCGCTAGCGCTCGCCTATCAGACACGCTGGTCCACACTGTTGGGACACTGTTGCCCTCAGTGTGACTCACGAGGCGCATTGTTGCGAACCATTGTCCGGTACCAGGTTGCCACTACCAGACGCGTCTATTGTTGTGCTGAGCTGAGCTGGTTCAGGCGGGGGTTACCTGAGAGGAGCAATCCATCCTCTACTGAGTCCAGCAAATCATTTGCACGTCTATTTATTCGCATTCTTGTCGGATTTACGGCTTTGTTGTCATGACAGACACGGAGAAGTTTGGGTGGGATACCAAAGTCGCTTCTGGAATATCTCTGTTTTCTCTGGGACGTACATCTTACCTCCTTTCGCGCTCTACATCAGAGCACTCCGAGTTCCTTTGCACATGGTTTACGGACGATATAATACCATTCACTACTGTTCCACCATGTCTCTGGGTGTTCCAAAGACTTGAATGGACGCCCGAATCAATCCCGAGCGCGACTCGAGTCAAGGGAACCTCAATTTGACTAACCCTACCCAGACTGGGAGTCCTACGGTACATCCATTGACCGGTCCCAATCTATTTCATAGCCAGACCCACACAGGACCCTGCAAGTCTGCTGTGCCAGTGCTGACACTCAACAGCACGAATGCAATAGCAGACGTCTGACTAGGAGCGGGTAATGTGAAAGGCTTAGCGGCCAGACGAAGTAATCCCGATTCGTGAAGGTTTGCGGGTGAGACCAACGTCGCTGACTTGGCTCGGAACTTCTCAAATCACGCCGTGGGTCCCGCTGGAATTCGGTACCATGCGGTCGTGTTTCCTGGGCTCATTTAAGTGATTAGCTCGACCTCCGGTAACCCACAGCATCCCCGTTGTTGCCTCAGTGATATATACTTCATGTATTTTCTTGACTGACACGCGAGTTTCGGGGCTTGTGCACCGTTGGATTGAGTACGCACGTGTCGGGGAAGTGCTGCGTCGCTGGCTTCGCTACTCGCCAATAGATTCCGGGGATAAGAGACCGCTGCTTGATTGGTGGACTGCGGACCGCGCGCGATATAACCACGGTCAACTCTTACCAGAACAGAATGATCTCGGAGAGGGACCCACGAGGCATTTCCAGGCAGCTCGACTTCAAGAGACAGGAAATAAATTAATCCGGTGTCATGGATATTTGCCAGTATGCACGCCAGCTAGTCGACTGGCACCCAGTTGTCGCGCGTAGTACACATGGGAATTCGCTTTAGTGCTATCTAGTTATCAACCAAAACAATCTAATAACGTACAACAAATAAGGAGAGTACAATAGATCGAACAACGAATTAGATACTACCCTTCAAAAGTTCATTTAAGGGCCTGGTACACTATTATAAAAATGAGACATGAAACAGGAGTGTGGAGCGCCTTCTGAGGCGAAAATGGGTCCTTAACATATGCTAACCGTGTGTTCATAAAGAAACAGCCGGACTCGTCGTATGATGGCCGCGAGTTGCACGTGGAGGTGAGAGCCTTGCTGACTTGAAATGAATAGGAGGTTCATGGACTATCGGAAATAATAGGTACCGACGCAGACGGATCAGACAGGGCGATGACTCACGATGCTGTTCAATAAGGCCCTCCAGCCGGGCTATTTCGGGTTCCTCCACGATCGTACCAGTTAGATACCTGATCTGTGGAACCGGGACGGCTTCTCCTCTATCCCCGACCCAGATGTATCCAGCACGATCAGTTGGTGGACTGGTGACGAGACCAGGCCGCCCAAAGGGATCCTTGTGGACTGGGTCTTCTCGGGCGAGCCAATGATGAAGCCGAGCGCCGACTACGCGACATTGTTCTTCTGTGAGATCGACATGGCTGGTCATTTGGAGGACGCGAACGTGCGTGGGTGATGATTCGAGGATAAGACATGGGTGGCGTGCGGTGAGGCGACCATTGGTGGAAGTCTTCATGAGGCGGCGTGTCGTGCGTGTCATCACAATCTCTCCTCGTTTGAAGGCGTGGTTGGGAGGGACCGGTATGAGTCCAGTGTCAGTTCTCTGGAGGCCTCCATAGAACCGATGGACGGGACTGGTGGCGTTGGGTCGTTGTTTGGAGGACACCATCGGCGATGGGGAGAGGGAAGACGATGGTGACGGTGACTGAGGGAATTGCACGCAATCGTAGTTAGGACTTATATATAACTGTGGCTTGGGCCCTACTGGTGGAGATCTGGCATTGGGTTTCGAAGGGAGAATCGGCTCACTGCGCCGGCGGGCCACTTCGACGGGGATGGAAGGTTTAGGCATGGAAGGAGAAGAGAAAGAGTTGGAGGGACTGCGTTTCTGCCATTGTTGCTGGCGCTTGTCCTGGCTCTCTTTTACTTTTACTGGCGTGGGCATTGCGGATTGCAGCGGAGGTTGCAGAATAGGCGACCTCCAGGGTTCATGACTTGGATTTCGTCCAAAATAGGACTGTTGCGGGGAGTTAATCCACGTCGGTTCCGAAGGCGACCACGATGGCAGAGGCGCCTTCTGTGTGGAGTGAGTGTAAGGACTGTAGTATTCTGGGCGGAGCGCCACAGATATATGATACTGAAAGGTCGTGTCGAGTGGGGGGAGAAAAGTGTAATTTTGATTGGGATTCGTAAGGAGTGCGAGTGGAGAAAACGAAGGAGTGGAAGAGCATGCCATAGCTGCTAAATTATTAGATCGGCGATGAGAATCGTAGCGGCTTTGCGGCTTCTAGATGAGCCAGCGCCAGACCAGCCAAATGAGAAGAAGGGGTAGGGACCACAGGTGAAGAACAGGACGGTTGGTTGCGACCAGCATTTGAGGTCAGTGCTATTGTATTGCTGGCAGATGACAGGACAATCAAGGAGAGGACAGCGTCAGCTCGGAGCGCGGGGCAATGTACCCGAGTCGCACCGCCACTTGCATGTTCAATTGTGCTGTTGTCAGGAGAGTCTCTGGAGGTCGGTGTAAAGGAACCACACGGATATATACTGGTATTAGATCGGCGATAACTGTAGACAACCCATGCGACCCACTGCCTTTGCCCTTTGGAGAAGCCCACAACTGAGGTTCGCGTACCAAAGACCCATAAGCAGACCTCCAGGATGACATAGACACTGGGGCGGGTGCCTGTTGCTATCCCTAGAATGGCTGGCAACGCGCCCATGGCGGTGCAGGCGTAACCAACCTTTACCCAGGAGTAGCTGAGAAGGCCGTGCCAGTATGGTAAATATGATAAGTTTTGCATTGTTAAGAAGTGGGAACGCAAAAGACGCACATTGCTTGGTGTCAAAACGCCATTGGAGTCGAGCTCAACGACGGGGACGACAGCAGGCACCATGAACGCCGAAGGGTTATACTGTGTGCTCCTTGTACAATAGGAACCGCAGAGAACCACTCTCTGTGTCCGCACTCGGCATATCCGGTGGCATCGAACATGGCGAATCCAGCGCCTGTACAGACAGTCCGTAATAATAACGTAAGAGAGCAACACATGATGGGCTCCAATGATTCCTTGAACACCGAAAGTGTCGATCGGAGGTAGAGATAGCGGTCCAGCGTTGAAGGTTAAACCACTGTTCGCGGTCGAGGCCAATCTCGACCAAGTAACCACATGCGCTAAGGAATAAAATTGTATTGTATACGGAGTGTGGTACGAAGTTTACAGTGGCTATACAATGCTACAGGGTACAAATAATTATTCGATATTCGAGTGCTATCTCCGCTTCGTCTTGCCCCCAGCAACCCGCTTTCCGGCTTGAGCTACTCTAGCAGCTGCCGAAGGATCCTGTCCCGGTGCCCCTTCAAGTTGTGACACAGACGCCTTTCTCTTGACGCCTCTTCCCGAGGCCGAAACGGTGGCAGCGCTACTTAACATGTCGAGGTCGCCGGAGTCCTGTTGCCCGGTATGAGGGACAAAGCGAGATGTTGAAGTCTGTGCCGGACTTTGACGGTGGGACGAAGTCGAGGCGTGTGCTGAGGAACGAGAAAACGTCGTGGCGGCGGGCGAGGCATCAGGATGAATAAAGTGCTCTTTTTCACCACCACCCGCAGGTTCCCATTGCAAGTGTGACTCTCTCCAACTGCGCGCGAGTATATTCTCCGATGCGAAATTGTCTCGAAAGGTCCAGGTCTCCCCTTGGAGGCCAGCGGGCGGCCGCTCTGGCACGACGATTTCCCCAGTAGAGGTGGCCTCAAATAGCTCCAGCGGCAGCGAAGCCTTATTCTTTACTTGGGTACTCAATAGCTTAGGCTCTTCTAGCGTGTTGATGTCGTCAACCCACTCCCAAGGCCGACTACGGATCTTCGAGACAATATCCAGTTGATCCATTTCCATACGCATGCCACGACCGAGATAAGCTGCGTACTTGTCCATAGGGATAAACGGTAGGAAGGAGGATAGACGCAAGCGGGTTTCCGGCGGGAGCGACGGTGGCAGAGAACTGATAGGACGCTGGTCACTTAACCTTGACATTATGGCGATCCGCGCATCCTTGGGTGACTCTGGAAGCAAGTCAGTTGGGCGGCGAGAGTGAAGAGATACTCATACCGTCAAGTAGGACACCTAGGGTATCAAGCATAATTGTGAAGGCGACTTGATCATACACTAGATGACCTCCAAAGACCTGCCAAGTCTAATTCAGCCAAGAGCTATTCCAAGGACTGCCACGTACTCACCACAGCGAAGTGCACGAGCACTAGTGCCAGGTCAGGGGCAATCTGAGGGAGCTTTCCCGTCCAAACGCCTTCTATACCCATTACAAAATGAAAAACTCGAGTAAGGAAGCACGCGGTGTTGCGCAGTGAGTCAAAATCCTGGCAGGGCATTTCCTCGAGGGTGGTCGGCGTCAAAGCCCCGAGGCCCTGGAATGTCACCATCCACCCTATGAAGAGTTGGTCTCTGGTAGCATCAACGTGAGATAAGGTGACTCCGGGGCTGCAGGCCTGGCGAACTGTGATGAGGAGCTCTAGGACTTTGCGCGCAGGATCCACGTAAGCACAAAGTTCTCCCAGAGCGGAATTCTCCGAGGGTGGCGGATCGAAACAAGCAGCGAGTCGCAAGAGCCCGCTTCCTTGAAGCTGTAGCCGATTAGCCTGTATCACGTGCAGGGTAAAGGGGAGAGGCAAGCATACCTTAACGAGGACAACGCCATCCAGGCTCTTCATCAGCTCTATGAGGAGTTCTTTGGCCTCATTCCCAATGGCCGGATCGAATAGGGCAAGAGAGAAGCCTTGCAGCCGATCCTCTGCTTCCTTTCGGATGGGACCCTGGTCATTCTCTTTCGTGACTGTCTCCACTAGCTGCTCCAGAGTCAGCCGAACATCTAGCGCAGTCCGCGTGAACCTCCACCCATTCAAGCCACCCAGCACACTGGCCCATGTTGGCGCCTCTTGCTCTGAGTCAACGTCCATTTCTATAGATATACCGTAAGCCGTATTGTTCACTCTTGGAAGGGAAGGAGAGGCGCCCACCGTCATTACCCCGCATGCGACTGACGCCCAGGCACACCTTTAGTGCGGCGATGAGCTCGGGTTTGAGCTCGGGTTTTTTGACCACCGCATGGCCAAAAGCGGTTCTGAGAGCATCGGTCTTGCACAAGAGCGCCCCTCTTATGATGGGGTTAATGCTGATGCCCTTGACCAATACCGCAGCGTCGGTTCTTGAATCTTCCAGAACTGGGTTGGCGGACATGCACACCAGGACCGTCATCTTCTCCAGTAGGTCGCTTAGCCTCTTGGGGTGGAGTAGCAACCCTCTTGCAGTAATGAGCCGCAGTCGTTCACTCATCTCGACGGGACCCCCAACCCAGTTCACTGTCTCCTCACAGAGAAGTACCACACGAGCTAGAGAGCATGACCTCCTCACAGCCCTAACCAATCCGTCCACGGTCTCTGATGCGACGCTTGTCCACTCCCAGGCACGGTAAACGAACCCATCCATCAGCGTTTGCGCGCTAATTGTTCCCCTGACCACTAGCTCTAAGCATGCACCCGCAAAGATAGACCAGGATTGGTCCTCAAATTGGGCGACCTCATTTCCGTCGAACCACTGCCGGATCGGCTCTTCGAGTTTGGTGGGTAGGTGCTGATCTATGATCCAGATGAGAAGCGCGAATCGATGGGCCATGACTGCGTCCGGC
>Ga0307513_10005554_pt1 | contig 16628 bp, 16 predicted proteins | sample 15_EM_MG_FD_202174 | JGI IMG/M metagenome (GOLD analysis project Ga0307513, IMG submission 202174) | Populus trichocarpa ectomycorrhiza microbial communities from riparian zone in the Pacific Northwest, United States - 15_EM | ecosystem: Host-associated > Plants > Roots > Unclassified | place... | reverse complement strand
ACTATCTATTAATATAGCTCATTGTGCAGAGGCTATGGACAGTAAATTCGTAATTGGAAGACCTGCGAAGCTTGGAGAGCACAAGGCTCCATGAGGCCCGAGCGGTTCGACGCTCCTCCAGTGTGATCCTTTCATCGCGGAAGGCTAGCTGACGAGTAAAAGCTCTATCTAAACGGACAGATATATATTATGAGAAGGGGTGGTGGATGATCTAAAGATGCACATGCAATACTCAACTTACTTCCCCGTCCCTCTTTCTCAATTGCGTCAATTAATTTTAGTTCTTGAACGCATCTACGTATGAGGTACATGTTAAAGTGCTTTAAACGCCACCTCGACTCTTTAATCTCGAGGTTCCTAGTTCGGTTTCAACTCAGGAGAACTAAAAATGCATGCTAGATGTTCCCCTTTTTATACGAATTTATGGGGCTTCACAGACATTTCCGTGGTCACTTCTATGCTCATTGCTGCATTGTTGTTACGTCCGACGTGCATTCTACCGTTCTCGTTTTCCGTGATACTACTGCCAATGGTTATCTACGACTCGTTGTCTCTCTTAGGAAATGCCTACTACGATTAACAAACGGAGAAAGAAATTTATTGCCTTCTGGCCTGACTATTTGCCTTAGAAATATTTCCTTCAGTAAGTCCCGCGATTCTTGTAATTATATGGTGCCCGAGTTTCTAGAAGAGGTGTGTTGATGATCATGCCAGATCGTATTCGGCCCGTTTCTTTTAAGGAAGGTTAGGAAGGTTACTGTACAATTCCACGACTAAGAAGGAAAACCTGTGGACATATGGCATGCTCCTGCAACGTATTACAAGAATTAAAAATACCCATTCCATTCAACCATGTGGATTCAGCACGTTCTACCAGGTGAAATTGACCATCCAGGTTGGATCCAGGATCGTGCGGCCCGGGATCAAATGTCGAGAAGGTAGGGAGTATTCAGATTCTGCCTCCTTATTTTCAGTCCCAAGCTCGAATGAAGCATGAAAATTTGAAAATTTGGGATTGTATGACATATCCGGGTGAATGGATGCGATTAACCGTGAGATGACCGTGAGAAAGAAGGACCCGCCTTCAGTGCTTGTCATGCCCATGTCATTTACTGTACCACTCCCAAAGAGCTGTTCGACCTGTGCCGCTTGTCACTAAAAGAAGGTCTTTCTCGACCAATTCACTTGCATGGAAACACTCCAGCGACTTGAGACGAATCGAGATGCGCTATTAGAACAATACCGCTCAAATTTGGACGATGTTTACAATCTCCAAGACACGTTAATTCAGGAAATTTTACCTTCTGTCTCGGATGAGCTTCAGCTTGCTCCAGAAATCCAAGATTGGGCAAAAGAATGGCTTTCTGATACCCGTATGTAAAATTCAAATTTCTACATGAATCGTTGATATGAACCAACAGCCTGCTAAGTCTCCATCTTCCGCATTTCCAGGGTAAGTCCTTCCCCATTTGCGAAGAGCGGATAGTTTAACCCACCCATTCTTATTTAGCGTAACAAATTCACGCGATCATTCTCCCTAGAAGCAATTCAGAAGAACCTGCTATGGCGTTTGACCAATCTCTGGCCAGTAGAACCGCTGTTGGCGATACCAAACCTACATTGCCTTCCCGACAACATCCGGGATCCTTTCGGTAGACCTGTCCTTGTTCTTGAAGCGGTATCTATGGATGAAAGCATAGAATCGCAAAAGCTCTTTATTATGCGAGCGTTTGAAATCCTCAGGATACATTTGAAAAAGCTCTACGAAATGTCGGAAGACAGTGAACAGCCCTCTCTTCAATATGTGGCATTGCTGGACCTGAGCCAACTATCATTGCAGAGTCTAGTAAGTTCCAGCATCCTCAGTCGATTTTATTTCTTCATTTAATTCAAAACCGTCATTCAGAATATCGATCTCTTCACCTGGACCCTTCGCGAGGTTATACCTCGCTTTCCTGGCATGATCGCAGCAGGCGAGTTCTCAAATTGGAGCTACCGGTCTCGTGATATTGACGATCATTTCAACCAGTATTTATGCTTAATTATTCATGGACTCATGCGGGCCTCTGGAGCGTGTTTAAGTTCGTTTGTCAGTTTTACACAATTGACAATTTTGCTCATATCGCCACTTAGGCGTCTATTACCTGATGTAGCCTTGTCACGGATATTTTTTCCCTCTAAGCAGGAATTGGTGAAATATTTTGGCCCCTCAAATTTACCACAAGGTACACCCTTTGACTCGAAGATAAGTGCACGATGTTGATGATAATCAATAATAGACTATGGTGGAATTCTACCCTCGTTATCGTATCTCGAAGATCCCATCCGGCCTGAACAACTTCAACCTCCAGAAGAATTAGAAATTGCGGCGTCAGAACCTGAGCCCACATTACGGCCGAATCCATCCTTCATATCAATATCCTGGTTATCACCGACGTCACTTATAAACCCATTCTTTGGATACCCTGTTTTATCGTCCTCAAAACATGGCCCAGTGTCTTTTCGTCATGGTCGCCGTCGGAAGCGAGACCTGGTTCGCACCCTCGCCATGCTATTTTGGATGCGTTGGCGGAAGCACATTGTTGTTCTGTTCTGTGTAACAGTGATGCTCTGCGTTCTCAAACGCGGCTTTCGGAAAGGAAATTCACGATTTCCTGCTTCCATATCGCATTGGCTTCTGTCCAACAGGCGTTTGGCCTCAAATTGACGTTGCCCGTTATACCTACGTTCTTAATGTACCCCCGCTGCCCCGCCCTCAGCGGAACCACGATCCTCTTCCTGTCTTTGGGCACTCTTATTGGCCAGAACTACGGGGGTTCCAAATCTACACATACAGTTAGCGTGCGCTAATACATGGCGTAAAAGTAACTATCATTAGGTGAAGGATATGAAGATAAATTCATAAATTCGTTAGGGAATCGACTGCTACATCTGGCAACCGACGAGCTATAGGAAGTATTCAGGAAGCTAAGCGAGGTGATTAAAGTTGTAGATATTTGTTGAGAGCGAATCGCTACCTGGTCAAGAAATTTATGGAAACGCACCTTCCCTCCGGCATTTTGGGTAGCTTGTTGACTTGGGCCATCCCTTTCATTTTCGGGTGCAGCATCGAAGACGTTGAAGTACATTGAGCCACCAGGGCCAACTTCCAGTATGCTGGCAGCGTTACCGCACCGATAGCAATAATTCGGCGCCGACCAGACGGTTGAAAGGTGCTTGTCAAAAAGAGACGAATACCCTTCCATGCAGAGCTGGTGAGCGCGGAGAATGTGGGACATATTATTCTGATCCAGAAATTTGTACACCACACCAGACCCGAACGTGTAGCCCGCTCCTCTAATTCACTGTAAGTCATTCAACAGCTTGATGGGTATGCGGATGCACTTCACCTTGGTGAAATAGCAAAATCTTCCTTCTCTGGGTCGGGATCCGACCAAACTAAGTCTGCCATGGGGCCCTCGTGTGGGATTTCTGCTGGAAGGATCAGACTGCGATGATATAACGTCAAGATCATGAGTCGCACCTCTAAATCGGTCAACGACCTTAATCTGATCAATTGAGTGTATTGAAGGTGAAAGTCCTGCGTGTAGGGGTCAGGCTGCAGGATGCATCGCTCTACAATTAAAAGCTCACCTCCGTGAACACAGAATATCCGATCGTCAATGACGACGGACAGAGTCAAGAAGTCAAACATATCCGTGAAGTAGGTCCAAACGTGTGATGAGCCATATTTCCTGACACATTCTGTGTAGAACCCGTACGACTTTGAGGCGGATAAGAGAACACATCACGGTCCAATATTAGAAACTGACTTGTGTGACTGCTCTCGATTCGTGGTTCCCTCGAATCAACTGGACACGGTCTGGGTATCGAAGTTTCAGACATGTTAGAAGGGATATCGTTTCGACGCTGAATAACCCGCGGTCCACATAATCGCCTGAGGAATTATCAATCGATGTTCCACGACGCGAAGCTCGGCGGCCTACCAAGAAAAAGGTAATTTGTGTTGGGTGCATAGCCACCTATACGGAATATCTCTATCAGGTCGTAGAATTGGCTTGAACGAACGTTCAGACATGATTAATGGGGTGCATAATTTAGATGACTCACCCGTGTATATCACCGACAACTGTGACCGGTGCACTGACATGGACGACGTTGGACTCGCGCATAAGGACCTCTTTTGTTTTCTCGCATATTTCGCGTAGCAATGCTTCATGTAGGAGCTGCTTGCGGAGGAGCTGCTGGATGCAGGCGTCCAGATCGAAAGGTGCCATTTTCTTAAGCAATGAATCAAGCAATTTCGGGTGATCGTACCATTATTTGTGCTTGCTTGGTAACGGCCTCTAAAAAGTTGTCCATTGATCAAGCTTATGCCTCATTGGCATTCTCTGCGAATATCCGCCTTTTGTTTCCAGGTCGCTGCCATTTCTGTTAATCAAGCTTTCTATCATCCGTTTTGAAATGCCGTTCGAAAGCTAATTTAATTATTCTTCCAAACCCAACACGGCGAGCCATCGCGTTTTTTTCGCGTTTTTATGGCTAAAATTTAGCTTCTACACTGCACTATTGGGACAATCATGCACCCACTGGGTACCTTACCCGGCTTCCGTCTACATAATACATATGATCTGCAACCCCAAGGGCCAATTTCAAATCTTCACCCAATCGTGATAGTCATAGCCTCGTTCAAGCGTTCAATTTCTTCATTTTTCCTCTAGAAGAAGCTAGTCATTCGTGCCTCCCTTGGCACATCTGAACCATGCTTGCAAGTCAAAAAAAAAAAAAGGAAGATGGTGAGCATGTTCTCTGATGTCTGTCCCGCGTCCGATATTGTTTTATCATTCCGATTGATAGGTATTGGGCATGTCCGTTAACACCATTTTCTGGACGGCACTCGGGTCGGGGTACACATAAAGACCCCGAATTTTGGACAGGATCCTGTAGGATCCTGTTAATGCGTGACTCCTTTCAGATTGTTTATTTTTTTAAACTAGGGTCTATGGCCATTTCAAATTATCGAAACTCCGCGTGAATTCATTGGCCGAGAAACCCAGAAACCCTGAAGTACAACCTTCACATTGAGTACGGTTTTTTTTTCTCTGACGACTCTTTCGTATCATAGAGGCAATCACTGTTTGGACCATTTTTGTCACGGAAAAAAACTGACCCCCGAGGAAGTTTACCTGTCAAATGCTCGGAAAGCAGCTAAGTATTGCGAACACAGCATGGATGACCCATGTGTCGTTAGAGTTCAGTTATGACATATTTGACGTCGTGGTACCTAACCGCTTTTAGTCTCACCGTTCTCGTTGGCTTTCCATGCCCCTCGCAAATCTAAAGTTTCGGAAGGCACACATCTACAGATCTACCCAAACCTAGCTCGCCGAATTACACCTGGAAGGGTTTCGGTGAATGATTTTCGAGGCGTCCGATCAGAGGATATCCTTTAATGAGGTGTTCTTTAACCCGCATTCGATGGTACGTAGCCTTAGAAGCTTCTCTAGCGATAATTCTTAAAGCAAACGCAAAGTAGCTAAGTTCGAAATGGTTTCTTGCCGTGGATAGCGGGCTCTTCTGTCTTTTGGGACCCGGGATCGAGACAAGCAATGATCTAACTGGCGGATTTTACTAGCATCTAATTGCCAAGTTGGCTCACTGACATCTCGGCGGCTCTATTAAAGGACCACTAACTAGCCTTACACTCCATCCCCCCAGTCATTTATCCACTTGTGTGCTATTCTGTCCCTCGAACCCCTGCCTCCGAAAGCTTTGTCCCGCCCCCGTCCTCTCTACCGCCGTCACTATGTATCAACGAGATCCACGATCGTATTCTCATGAAGAACAAAACACGGCGTACCAATCGAGTAATATCCCTCACCATAACGGAGAATATACCACACCGAGCTACCAACCACATGATAGTTCTCACTATTATGTCGCTCCTGCTCATGGTATAAATAATCCTAGTGACCGTATGTCCTTGACGTTCATTTGTCGATCCAATAGCTGAATTTATTGAAGCTACCCATTCATCCAGTCCATACTATCGCAGCATGACGCCCTCTCTTACCGCTCACCGATACTCTAATTCTAGCCGTTCAAACGATCCACGCTACCACAGTTCACAAGGCTACGGAAGTTCAACCTCGTCTACACCATTACCAATGTATGGGACTCAAAGCCACCAATATTCAGCACAGTACATTCCTCCCTCGGACCAACGCTCGCATCCGCTGAGCCAAACTCCTCATCCACCGTCTCAATTTATTCCGACGCCATCTGAAATGGCCCATTCATATTCTAGCTACTCCCATCAATCGCCACATTCGCCTACCACTGATGCACAATATTCGTCTTCATCCTTAGATTATCCCGTCTCACCGCATATGGTTCCTGCCTCTCGTACAAACCACCCTCATCTCCCCTCCCGTATAGTTACTGGCCGTCCGCGCACGGTGTCCGCAGCCACCAGTACGTCTCCAACTTCTGCTTCGTCTCCCTCAGGCGAACGCTTTCCTTGCGATAAGTGTGGCAAGACGTTCTCGAGGTCTCACGATCGCAAACGACATAACGAAACCCAGCATACCGCTATGCCCATCATGCATGCTTGTCAATTTTGTCAAAAGGAATTTAGCAGGTAAGGACCACCAGCTTCTCGGTCCCCTTATAATTTAGCTCAGATGTTTCCCCATCCCCACAGAGCTGATTCACTCAAAAGGCATCTCGATAATGGGTGTGACATGCATTCGTAATATTTTTAGTCGAGATAATACGGTTGAATGCTACGGTGCGTGCATCGCATCGGATTTGGCATCACCTTCCGGTTCTGACACACATCGTTCTTCTAGTTGCATTTTCTTTCGTTGTCGCTATCTATCTATACCTTCCTATAATACTACATCTTACTTAACCACATCTTCTCCATACCTTCCGAGCGGTGGGCCGCCTGGGTCTCGGCGGAAGGTTAGAATAACTTGTCTTCACTGACCAGATGACAACTTACTACAGCGGATGGGGAATTTCGGTCGATGATTCCCGAATAACTAGTGTCCCATATGCACGAACGGAACATGAGCAATGCCCGATCTTCCTATTCCGACTAAGATAAATGAGTTGTTTTCTGACAGGGAGAACGATCAGTAGGGTTCGCAGGTCCACTGATCTGCAATTCCCCCACGCGACAGCTCTCTTTTTATCAAACAGGCTACAACGGGACGCGAGACGCTTCAGGGTGTCTTGTATAATTGTGTTGTGGGCGACCTGTATTGTACAAAATCTATGCCGACGCCAACATGCGTCGAGGAATCACCTTGTCTTTCTACGGACAATTGAATACGATAACCTATGGAATAAACAGAGCCCGTTTTATATGGTCCTCCTTCGTAATTTAATCCCATGGAGCAGTGTACGAGCCGAGGGGACGATGAATTGCTCCTATATACCCATTAGGCTCCCCATAAATAAACATTCAGGTACAGTGGGCTGTTCGGAATGACGATGATCTTTGAGCTTCACCCCTGCTGGCTTCAAGAATGCACAAACCAGTAAGTAGTGCTTGCTCTCGGTATGGTGCCTCGTTCGAATGTACTGACGTCTTGATCACCAAGGGGATTGCTTCCAAGTAGAAAGCGACGTCTTACCCAGTAGTGCAGTGTCGTCCGGACCGAATGTCAAGGTTTTTTTGATAAGGGAATTGCGTCTGTTCCAAAGTTGGATCAGGTGGTAGACAGCTTTTGAGGGCAACATCAAGGGTACGAAGGAAGACGAGCAAGATCATGGAACGATACTGTGACCCCAAACCAGTGTAAATGTATGGAAATGGTAATAACAAAGATGAAGTGCATGTACCTTGCTCCAAAGCCATGACGCTCACTTCTATTCAGAATCAGAAGGGTCTAAATCCTCTCCTCCAACGGTGTTCAAGCCCTCAATTTGAACTTCTGGGTTATTATTGCCAAGCTCCACGTCTTCTTTCGCTTGTTTCGCCTCCCTCTTTTTGTTTACCTTTTCGATTATCTTATCCGCCCGATTGAAGATACCCCCTGTCGGGGTGCCACAAGCTAGGCATTTGGGTGTTTTGGCGTATCGCTTTATCGCACATGCAGAGCAGTAGTAATGACCGCAACGGGTAACGACTGGGTCGGTGTAATGCTTCCTGCAGATGAGGCATGCAAACGGAACGTCCTCATCATCAGAGTCGTCATCATCAGATTCATCTTCCACTTGTTTCTTGGCGTTTTCCGCAAGCTTGTCCAGCTGCCATCCCGCCAGATCTACAAAAATTTAACTATGATTAATCCCTGGTTCACATCATAGGTCAAAGTATTCTGCTTACATGTGCCACGATCGTGAAGAAATTTACATGTATCACCAAAGCCACAGTAACCAGTTTCTGTCAACACAAACAAGCATTAGTGTTTGTCGGAGCGGATAAGATATATCAGCCTACACACCTTTGTAATCTTTACAGACGTCTGGTTGATAATCAACGATAGTGACGGTCCGAATAGTGCTGGTACTCCGCTGGGGTCCAACCCTCATGGCTTTGGGAACCTCCGTGCTTTTCTTGATATGACTGCGATACGCCCCCTGCCCGTGATATTTGCCATCGTCTGGAATCTCCTCTTCCTCCCCAGCATCAGCCTTCTCCTTTCGTTGCCTCTTGGCCAACAGCTCCTCAGCCTCGTCTCCAGCCAGGATTTCAAGAGCAGCGTTGGTGTGGGACCCGGCAGCGGTCCATTTGACGTCGGGGCCGTCCTTTTCAGGTGCATCAAGCTCGTCGATCCCATCACGTTGAGACAGGGTACGCTTAGTGCCCGCACTAAGCAAGTTCGTCGCGCTCTTCCTATTTGGAAGCACAACCTCAGACTTGGAGGTGGAGGAAGAGGTCAATCCAGATCGTGACGAGTCTTTTACAAGGGGTGAAGGAGAGCGTTTCCGTGAAGTTATCGGCCTGCCTTTCCCTTTTTTCTTGAAGAATGGGACGTTGATATGTTCTTCCGTGGACGCCATCGTGGTCAGATTTGAACCTTTGGATTTCAAGAATCAATACTGACGTTCCTTGCATAATTTCTACTGACTCAGCAAATCATGTGGCTATTCCGAATTTACCACCAGCACACCACCATCGCGACATTTTTCAGTGCCCACCATATAAGACTCGTCTAGTCTGTAATCGTTTTACTGTTTTACTCGATTCCATTTATTGGTAAGGATCCATTACTTTGTCTGGTCTCATTGTCACGGGTCCCAGTTAGTAACCCAGCCCGTTTATTCGTTTCCGTTTAGTATGACATGGTTGACTGCTTCACTGTGCTAACTTTAAAGAGCTCAGGCTAAAGGGGCTACGAACGACTTGAACGCCACCATTCGGTTCTACATACGATCCCTCGAGAACATCCTTAACAAATACGACATTGTCCTGTTGATCGGTTGTGGGACCTGAACCTTGTTGAGACTTTGTCAGTTTCATCCTGTCTTCAGATTTTTCTTGGAACTCGCCAGTGCAACATTCATTCCAATGAACTTCCGACCCGTATGGACTTGTTATGTGCACTCTTCTACACCATTCAAAAGCTCAGGTTGTCGTCTCTTTGGTCCATATCGTATGGCCGCGAAGCAAATTTTTGATCTGTAAGCAAGGTCTTATTTATAATGCTACGGGATGTTCATAAGAAGGGGCGTGTGATGTTAGGTGATCTTGGTTTGGTCTAGCTCCGTTCTTGTCGCCTCGCTTCCTGGGAGTCACTTTCATCTATGCTTACAATGCATTGCTCCCCTTTGATTATCGCTCTTTTTTTATCCCACTGGCTTTGTATGCATCGCGTGAGATGCTCCAGAAGGGGATGTCAATGGAAAAGCGTATGCTTGACGAATTAATCGGAATTTTCGTCACATACGATTTCCAAGGTTTCGGTCCTCTGGGGAAAGGTTCAGGGCCGTGCAATGAACACAACACGTGATTCCGACGCGTCAAAACTCGAAGCGCCTGGAAGACGCGACTTCGGGTTGTTCCAGCACGCCGTTGAGATTGGGCCTGAACTTTTGGATGTCCCTGTGTGCGTCCTGTGGCCTGGAGGAAGCGAGCCAACAGGAAAATGTGGCTACACCAATACACAGGAATATTAGTGACGAAAAAGGAGAGAATGGGAGGTGAGTGGGTCGAAAAAATGCAGCCAGGATGTCTGGCGCAAGATTGGGGGAAAGGAAGGAAACAAGAAAACTATCTTGCTTCCCCTCGCTACTCAACGGGTGAGCGCAGAGACCAGAGGAGTCAGTCAACACTCGGGGAACACGAACGTTTGCCGACAGGATTATCCCCATCTCGCTCACAAAGCCCCTGCTCAAGCATGGCTAAGCTCGCAAGCTCCCTGGCCTCTTGAGCTTCCATCAACTCGCTGCATACGCCGATAGGTATCAGAAGCTCGACTTTATCATGCAGGGAACGACACTATTCACGTGTACTCTATGATTCGTCAGCTTTAGACCAGCTTCACGTTGCAGGGACCCTCCATTGTGAGAGAAACCTAGGTACATTTTCCCAGTACTCTGTCTGCTTTTACGTCCGTCTTTCAAACTAATTTACTGTGTCACTAATGAGGTGATTTTAACCAAGATGTCGTCATGTCGTCGCACCCCTATCCAACGCTGAACTCGTTAGCAAGATGGCCGTATCAAGCTGGGAGGAAGGGAGATGGTATTATTCGTGGATCAATGTGTACACTTTTATGTAAAGATCGTTGAACAGCTGTTCCCTACTCGTAGGTTTGTTCTGATCACTACTTAACGTTAACCTGGACGGACTCCAACGGAGGCCAGATAACATCATGTGCCGCGCAAATCGGCTGTAAGTAGTATTGGCAATGCCCACTAGGAAGCCATCAATTAGTAGCGATAATTATAGTGGAGGTTGTAATGGACGGATCGGTAGATAGGGGGGAGAGGACAAAGCACCAGCTTAGTCATGAAAATGGTCGGACCGACGATTTTTGTGCGGTTTCAGTTCCGGATTAACCAACGACCTTTTATCTTCTCACTTCCATCATCTCCCCTCAAGCGAGAATGCCCGCCTCAAATCTTCAGGGCCTCAACATTGTCCATCCCGCTCAAGACTCGGGCGACTCTCATGACCTGCTCCTTGGTCAGGCTTACCCCGATCTCACTGCTCAGCTCGACCTCTGGACAAACCTGGCTTTCGATTCTGACGAACCACTTGGCCCCAGACATGAAGAGCATACGAATTCAGCTAAATCCATTACGGAAGAGGAGGAGGAGGAGGAAGCTCGATCTCCTGCTACCGGGGAGAAAGCAGTCCACGATGGCCATGTGAATGTCGTTGCCCCAGCCAATGTCCCAGTAAACCAAAACACAAACCACTCCGCCGCCGCCCAGTCTGCCAATTTATTCGACATCAACTCGTTTTTGAATAGCTTCGGCATCGATACGTTTACGGCCCACCCAAATCAGCTTCAACGACAGCCCACCTCAATTAGTCCGTCCCTTGCTCAGCTCCTAGCGCTAAACTCGCCCCACGTTCCAGCATTTGGTGCGGGTTTACCCCAATACACTGCTAACGCCGCACCACCACCCTCATTTGCTCGCCCCGCTTCGATTCCGTCAGAGGAGCCTTATGTGCCCATGGCCAAGCGCGCCCGCAGCCGCAGGGTGTCGGTGACCAGCACCGAATCCCCTAATTTCCGTGAGGAAAGTCTACCACCGAATCCCAACCTATCCCCCGCCGAAGATAAGCGTCGCAGAAACACTGCTGCGAGCGCTCGCTTCAGGCTCAAGAAGAAGGAACGAGAGGCTGCTCTTGAAGGGAAGGCGAAAGAGCTAGAAGCTAAGGTGAACGAGCTGGAGAGGGAATGTGAAGGTCTGCGGAGAGAAAATGGATGGCTCAAGGGTCTCGTCGTTGGAGTCACCGGTGCAGCTCAGGGACCTACCAGTACAGGCCTTACCGTCTCCTCGCCCCCTCCCTCAACAACAATAACAACTGGATCGAAACGACGAAGAGAAGAATCAGTTGCATAGAGGTGTTCATACCGCACAGTTCATTGTTATTAAATAAATGGGGTACTTTTAAAAATTTTGTATTTCTCCATTTTATCTGTAACTGGGCCTTTGACCCTTTAACTAAGTAGCTCCTTCCACCCTCTGCTTGCAGCTGGAATAGGTGTAGTACTGCTTTCTTGGGCTATGTAAAATCTTGTACTAACCACCGACGGGTTTAAGACCGCTCCCAAGATATTCCGCCTCCACCCTCCATTTCTCCAGGGGTTGTTCCGTTGGCATCCCGGTTTGTCAAATTTCGGGTGCGGGTCGGCTTTATCCCAGCCGTGCGTCATAGGGATTTTCTTTGGGATTTCTCGGGGTGCGATGGCGCGCACCAAGCGGCAATCGTACTTAGGCCTTAGGGATTGAGTTCATCCATTCGTTCTCTGCTTCTACAGTTCTCTTCGATTTTGTTGCCATATAAACGCCCATTCCTTTTTCTGACCGGTTTCTGGCCTTATTAATACTCTAAGCCACTAGGATCGGACTCCCTGAGGTCGCATCAACTCCCCCTCACTTGGGATCGTAGACGATCCTCACCTGCTCCTTTTCGATCGCATATTGCAAAGCATTTTGTAATCAAGCATTACAATGGGGTGACCAACCATTACCGATGACATATTGGATTAGCAATGACTCCAAGTCGTAACTTATTGACTCATCCAGGTGCACCAGTAGTGCTGATAATACTGGGACTTTTTAGTAGACTTTTTAGGTGCGATTCGACTCATTACCACAAGCCCCTCGACCTTTCCGTTCTTGCATGAGGTTCAGTCCACCTGCAGGGAACACCTAGGTTTCGTACCCTGTTACATATACGACAAAGTAAGGGCAGGCCACCAATCTACTACTTGCCAGGCGACACAGTTGAATGGAAGCATTCTTGAGTCCCCACTATAATCACGCTTCAAGAGAGCTCGTTACATCAACCTCTACTCAGCGTCAGATAATTCGATCCGCAAGAAAAATTTCTGTCGATATTGGCGATTGGTTGCACACCACCTTTTGGCTGCATCCCGGAATTTGCGACGTCGAGATGCACAGAGAGCAGTGGCTGCAGAGGGTATACGTACGTCGTCCAAAGTCGGAGGGAGAAGATCTTGGTAGGGCGATGACAAAACTTATTTGACAATGACAGGAACCTTATATCCATGAATCTAATCTCCACCAAATTTCGGCACTGTATACACTGTAGAATGTAGAATAAACAAGTCGAGATGGGTGGTTTGCGAGGTGACAAGTGAGCAAACAACCATATCTCGGCCATATCTCCGCCTATTTGACTTTAGATTAGCTTGACCTGCACCAAAACGCAAGGAGTTGACTAGTGATTTCAATTAAGTACATAACTTGCCTCAGACCAGGCACAAGAATTGGCGTTTGTGGGGAAGGCCCAAGAGTGGACGCCACAAACCTAACCCGATGTGGACATACATAAATTGTTTTTTTGTCTTTATTCGCGGGACAATGTGGAAGGGCCAAGGTGGAACGTGAACAAGACATGGGTCATGAGACCTGTAGGCGGTCAATGAGCTATAGTGGGATTATTGTCTGATTTTGTGAGGCCGCTGATCAGTGCTCACAAATAAATTGACCCATGAAATGACCGGTTGTTAATGCTGGTGTAGCCGCCGGATTTACATAGGAAGCTGCGACAGGTTGTCAACCGCGGCCTTCAAGCCGGACTAGATGACGCGATTACCCCAGATACCCCCACATGTTCGCCACGCTCGAGATGCGTTCATGATCGGGCGAGTAACGGCATTTCTGGTTTCTGGAGAAATGAAGTGCCATTGCTACTCACGTCGACAGCTAAGGATTGCGATCATGTTGTGATTGGTGCGGGACTTACCACGCCAGGGAATGGGTTGCGGAGATAACTGCCAGAGTGACATAGACAGTGAGGGGAACGGCAAAGTTCTGTTCCTATCAGTAGCGTTGAAGCGAGAGAAAATCGGAGGCCCGATCCAAGCCAGAGATCTCGTAATAGAGCTGCATGATACATACCTTTAAAATCATTTGCCTGACATCCATTACACCTGTCGCGGCAGCTTCATGGCCAGAGGTAGGGGGCTTGTCACCATAGTCGAAACATGATACCAAACTTATCAAAGTTCGTGTGGGAACCCGGAAACACCAGAGATAAGCCCCCTAGTCGACCTGGGTTGTGAAGCTTTGAAGCTCCAAGGGTGACAATGTACCAAGATAACGAAATGATCTGTACAGTTGAAGCGGAGATCCAAGCAGAGAGTGGCCTAGATGTAAAGATAGTTCTTCCTTGATTACAATTCGAGATATGCTCAGGGATCGATGTTCCCAATTTCAGGATAGCGCCGCTTCGACAACCACACGTACTCCTTGCAGCAGGTTCCAATTAGATATGAACGGCAGTGTGTACGTAGATCAAGACACCTGACTGGTGGTTTTGACAACCAATATTGGGGCCTTCGGACTCGAGGAAAAGTCAGCCCCACTTCCTAGATTTTTGACAGCAAACACTTTCTGGTGCAGAAGGTAGCTGGCATTTCACAATGCACATACACGGCCTTAGATTCAAAGACGGCAAAAACTTGGCAAAAACACAGAAAAGTCTGAAGGGGTAACGATATCGGCGATACGGGAGAGCTCCAGAAGGTGAGGTAGAGTGTCCCTTTGAGTCTTTGAAGTTCGTAGATTAATAGTAGTTGAAGGCCAGGCCCCGGCAGATTGAGCTTCGAGTTTCAGAACTCGCTGCAGGCCGTCAGCAAAAAAATATGTGACTGTCATTTGCAGTGCCATCAAAAATGATGGTCACGTGGATCAATGCTCTCGTATCATGAGCGGCTGAGCCGTCGACCACCTTGGCCTCGAAAGTGTCCATGTCGCATGCTGAATCCGACGACCTTGCGTACAACCCATTTTCAGAACAGTACGATGACTCCTTAGGATCTACTCAGACACAAGGCTACTTTAATTCAGCTTTCTTTCCCCGGGTTTCTTCAACTGGGCCAACTCTCCGGCGACGAAAGTCTTCTTTGGCAGAAAGGGCTCCTTTGAAGGGCCCCGAGGGCTTCAAGAAGCACCTACGTTCCCGCACCGAAATCCACATTGTACCACACAGCGCTGGACTTCACCCCTTGAAATCAGCATTGGCAGTTGCAAATGGTGCTGTCTTTCAAGACGTGGGCATCACAAGGCCACATCTCTCCCGAATTGTCAAGGAAGGGACCCTTATTGATGTTCCTTCCGCAGAGATCGATGTGGCTTCCAACAAGACAACATCATCTTCCGATGAGGAGAAAGAGGTCATTGTGCACCACGTATGGCATTACACATTTCTTCAGCTTCAAATTGCCGTTGTTGACCATGTTCCAGGTAACATCAAAGGATTCTTTGGCCGGTGTCTCCCTGAAATATGGCATCTCATTGTCGGACCTTCGAAAAGCAAACCGACTTTGGTCATCAGATTCCATACATCGTCGAGAACTACTTTATATCCCTGTCGACCAGGCATCTCGTGCCCACGAATATATCCCAGAGCCCTCATTGATGTCGTTTACTCCAGACGAACAGGACGACGTGGGCAGCATTTTCACTTCAACCTCCGGTTCGGTTTCGCCAATTGGCAGAGAAAATTCCAACTCGATTCCACCAAGTTCATCAGTCCCAATACGCAGAATACCCACGAAACAGCTGTCCTATTTCCCCCCCTCTACAAACAAAGCAATGGAATCTGACAGCCCTTATCTTCAACCACAACCTAATACCTCTGGTCCGAGCCGATACCCCTTCTCATCTGCGAACAATTCATTGACATCCATCCTCACCGCCCTCCCAATCGCCGCCTCAACCCGGGACGAAATTATCACGAGACTGTCATTCGATAGCGTTAATTCCAGTTTTAGCGACAGGTCGCATACGAATTCGGACGAAGAACCGGGTCACGAATTGGGCGAAGTTGGAACCCGTAAACGAATCCATGAGCGAGAGGACAACGAAAACGGCAGTGTTGACGAGGTTGACCAGCTGTCAGTACCCACACCAAAAGCATCCCAACGGCCGTCCCAATTACTCAATCACAAACAACCTAAAGCTACATCCTCGTCTTCTCTGCCGAAGCCTTCTCATATTCGATCGCATTCCTCCACGTCACCACCGCGCTTCTACTTGTCCCATGCTAATGAAACATATGTTCGGACTTCACAAATGGAGCCTTCCCCGGCAATGCAGCTGCCTGTGTTCCAAAACAGTACTGTTGGAAGATCTGCTGGGAAACGCGGACAAGCAAATGGTGGACTGGTGCGAACGGGAAGTTTGACATTGGGAAGGAAACGGCCCAACATCACGGAGGATGGTGATTTCAGTTTGATGCTTGACAGCCTTAAAGTCGATGGACCAAGCTAGGTGGCGATAGATCGGTCTTTGGCCTTCAGCGCTCACCTTATGGATCTGGCTACCCGAGGAGTAGTGGCTTTTGCACCAAGCACTTTTTTCTAGCTCCTTTCTCTGTCGATCTGCGATTGTCAAGGTTCAACGGATCGAAGGCAGAATTCACCAAGTTCGTACGTTATCGTGTATCGGAAGCATGAAGGCTG
>Ga0307513_10005553_pt1 | contig 16631 bp, 17 predicted proteins | sample 15_EM_MG_FD_202174 | JGI IMG/M metagenome (GOLD analysis project Ga0307513, IMG submission 202174) | Populus trichocarpa ectomycorrhiza microbial communities from riparian zone in the Pacific Northwest, United States - 15_EM | ecosystem: Host-associated > Plants > Roots > Unclassified | place... | reverse complement strand
TTTTGTTCACTTCGGCCATCTTTGAAGCACTTTGAAAGAGCTCTAAAGTGGACTCGTCTCTTTCGAGTGCTTCAAAAGCGGCATGAAACTTTGGGAACTTTGATGCTTTCGATCACTCAAAAGTCCTTGAAAGTGAATTCTGTTTCCATGATGAAGGGGGATATGAAGGACGAGCAGAAGTTTCTCAAGTACCTGATTCGGGATGACAGAGGAGGTGTTCCTCCACTGGATGATCGTGGATACTGTGGGGCAAGTCCGTCTGCCGAGGACACTGATTCAGTGGGGGCTGTGATGACTTCTGATAGTGGTCTTGGCATGAACAGGATGGAGGATGTGGACAGTTGCGAATTTGTGAGCAGCGGGATGCACAATGTCTTCAACTCTGCGCACTCCCCTACCTTCAGAGTGATCCTTCTCCATCTTGGAGACTCTTCTGTGGCCTCCAAAAGGTGAACCCTGGTCCATATTCTGCCTACCTTCAACTCCACCCAACCACACTTATCTCATCTTCACCAGAACAGTTCCTTTACTTCTCCCACTCATCAAATCCAGTCAATCAGGTTTGTCCCATCAAAGGTGTCATGGAGGATGCTCTGATAGGAAGCCCCAAGGAAGTTGTGTGGCTAGCTGAGCACTCACTTAGTCCATAGCTGAGAACCTCATGATCATTGATCTCATCACCCACAACCTGTATGGGGTTGTAGGTGAGAATGTGGTGGTCAGAATATTTTGTGGGGTGGAGAAATATGAAATGGTCTGGCAACTCATCAGCATCGTTGAAGGCACTCTTCTACAGTCCTGAGGTGGAGTGAGGATTAGAGTGGGATCTTCTTAGCAAAACAGTCTTCCACCAGGTGAACCCCTTCTGCTTTCTTCCTCAACTAGATGTCAACTCTTGAGTGTGTTCTAGATAGTATGACTGGGGCCCTCAAGAGACAAAAGATCAAGATTCTCCAAACTCTGGAGGATTCTGATGCAAGTATATACTCCAGTATTTTTGGGTACTGGCATATCAGTGGGGTCAGTGACTGGGCTGTCATGGTATGCAGTTGTTTCAAATGCAATGATAGTTCTGGTATTTCAGATTCAGATAAGGGAGAATGGAGGATAGGCACAGGGGGAGCCCTTATAGTGCTTTTGATGGTGGAAGGAGAGTGGGACAAGATGCACTTGAAGTTGCAGTCTGTCTTCTGGATGTTTGGGGCTGAATGCCAACTCACATCACTGGATATAGATGAAGCTATTGGTGTTTAAATGCCAGAATAACTGAAACAAGGGGTTAGATGATGTTGGCATCTGCTGCTGTAAGGTTTATCTGAGATCCATATTGATTGGTGATGACCCCACTTGCCTTTCCATTCTCTGCAAAGACCAAAAGGATTATGCCTGGTCATTGTAATGTCACACTATTACCTCAGGAACTCAATGACACCATAATTGACACTGTTGGATCAACCAATAGTTGTCAGGATCTCCTTTACTGTTTGTTGATTGGTGGAAAGCTCCAAATGGGTTAGTTGGTCTTGGCATCACCACTTCTCATCTAATGTGGTTTAACCTTGAGATTACCCTATCCTGGTGCTATCATTCAACCGGAAATATACTTACCTTCAATGGGGGCTTCAAGGAGTTCAAGTGTCCTGAGAAGAGAACAGAACCACATGGATTTTGATGGTATCCCAGTGGTTAGTTGTGTGATACTAACTGTAAGTGTTTTATTTATTTGGCAGGGATATTTTCAGGACATAGAAGTACAGGAATGAACATAAAGAGCACATAAACTACAGATCTCTAATGAAGTACATGATTGCACTCTAGAATCAACACCTCTCCAGAGCTATAACCAGCAACCAGATACTGACCATCCCACTGTGCATCTGAACACCTTGCAAGTCTCTCAGGCAGTTGGAAGACTATCCTCCTAGAAACTGAATCCTGGACCCCAGGAAGAAATGACCGCTGCTTCCTGGCACCACCAACAAAATCCATGCAGGGCCTATTTTGGGATGTGTCTAATAGCTTAACAGGATATGAGCCTGGGAGTCCAAAGTCCCAACCCAAGATTGGGTTTACTCCAATGGGCCAAACCCAAACTCTTAGGCCATCAACAGTCAGGGGGGTATCTCTTCTTGAGCACAGACTCCCAATCAATTTCCCCACTATCTCTCCTGTCCACAAAGACCAGGCCAAAATAGCATACTCATACAGACAGAAAACTATAGATCCATCCCCTGATATCCTGAGGTCTTTAACAATATCCCTGGATAACTGCACTGTTCTGAGGAGCTTCCCTGTCTCAGTATCCCAGATATAGATATTATCTGTACACCAAACAGAGATCAGCCCACCATCAGTCAAGTTGGTATCCATCCAGTGGGGATCTTTTGCTGGGGTTTGAATGGAAGTCCTGCAGAGGCCAGTTGATATATCCCAGATCCTCACCACTCCATCTGAATGGCTTGAAATTGCAATGCCATATTCTGCCTGGAGAGTGATGGACTTGATTGGAGCTGAAGCAGGGGGTGTAGACTTTAGATCAGCTGGAACTGGATCTGTGGATGAGGTTCTAATCTGCCAGAACTCGACTGATTTGTCCTGGGAAATTGTGATGAGGGAAGAAGGGGAGGAAAATGCAAGGAGAAAAATCCTCATAGAATTGACAGTGAAGGTCTCAACTAATTGAGGGTCTGTGCCAGTGATGTTCCAGATATAGGCAGTAATACCAGCAGCCACTGCAATAGCCTGGTTATCAGGGGAGAAACAGCAACACTTAATCCCACCACTGGGTATAGAGAATGTAGCCACAATTTCTTTAGAACCAGACCTTTGAACCTTAACAACTGGCCCACTACACACAACAAACTGGGTACCATCCAGGGAGAAAGCAAAGCGAGAACCATCAGATTCAGGTGTAAATTTTTGACCACTAATGTCCCACTGCCAGATTTTGTCATCAGATATATATATGAGGTGTTTAGGGTTCAGGGGAGAGAAGTAAACATCCATCACAGTACTTTCCTGCTCTATGTGATCGCACTCCCCTGTTTGAATATCCCACAGATGAACTGACTTGTGAGCAGCTCCTGAAGCAATTGTGGTGTAGTTGTAGCCTGCTGAAGCAATTGTGGTGCAGTCTGCTGAGATGGAGACAGAAATAACCCAATGTGTATGGCCCCAGAAGGTCTTAACAACCCCACCAGTCTGCATGTCCCAGAGCTTGACAGTATGGTCCCAACTACCAGACACAAGCAATGCCCCATCTGGTGAAAAGACAAGGGACCCCACACAACAAGCATGTCCAGAAAGAATGGCCACCTGACTGCCTGTGATGGCATTGAGAATGATGATAGAACCAGAATATAAACCAACTGCAACAATATCTTTCCAGCATGCAAGGGCCCATGGTTCACTATCCAATGAAACTGTTCGGAAGCATGTTCCCCATCCAGCTGAGACCCCCTTGACAACCTTGATCTCTTGCATGAACTCTGCACTGTAAGATTGATGGAGCCAGGATGAAGGAGGGGAAATTGGAAGGGCAAAGTCATAGATGTAGGAGGGTGAGCCACAGATCATGTCAAAGTGTTCTAGGATCAGCCTTTGGCTATCACCTGTCCACTGGCATATGACTCCTGCCTAAATATGTGTCAATATGGATCTAAGCAAACAGTTCTGCACAGCACTCACCAAAGCACACCATTGCTCAACATCATTTATGGCATAAACACCAGCATCAAGGTTCCCTGTGAGTGCAAGAACCTCAATCCAATATGGCAAATATGTTGTGAAGAATTGGTTGATTCCCTTCTCCACTTCCTTGATACAGGGGCTGCTGGCAGGAATCCTCAGAAGGTGCTTTGTCCAGAAGCAACATGCATACTTGAGGACTTCTCCAATGTGGGCCTTGCAGAGAGCAGAAAGATCCTCAACCCCACCAGGGGCAGCACAGCTGTCCAGGTTGCAGATATTCTTCTTCAACCTTTCTTCCATCAGGTTAAGACATGACAGTAGGATTTTTGCATGATGGACTGCAGGCTCCACAAGGAACCTTTTGTCTTTGCACCTGGCTGGATCTGTGAGGAAGTCAGGAAATGACTTATGGAAGACCTGAATGGGATCTTCTGTGTCCTCAGGGATAAGGAGCAGGGAGTGGAGGGAACAAAGGGCAGTTGAGATGTTGGGTACTCTCAGGAGGTCTGAGAGTGCCTTTGCTGAAAGAGGGTTAACCACAAGTAAAACTGCCCCAACCACAGCCCTGAAGCGGGAATGGACTTCTTTGGTATCTCGGTCCATGTTGTCAACTGCTTGTTCTAGGACCTGGGTGTAGAGGAGGTCAATCCCAGACCATCCTTCATGAGCAGTACTTTGTGCGAGAGAGATGATCCAGTCTAGCTGCTCAGTGGGTGTGTGGCTCCTGGATGTGAAAAGTTTGACAACAGTTGAAGCATAGATGAAGAATCCTGCTGCCTTTTCGCAAAGGATCCTGATGTCGGATGGGCTTGGTCGATCCTGTGGTAAGTCGTAGTCACTTCGGATTTTGGCAATGTCAGTCAATCGAGTCCTGAAAAACAGCTCAATATCACTATCCACCAAGGAACGTTGGACATCTTGCAGCCTGAGGACTTCTGTGATGGGTCGGAGTGACTCGAGACGGAACCCGGACCGGATCCGAGGCTCTGGACGACTGGTGATGAAGAACTTGACGTTGGGAATCTCGTCCACGTAGCGCGCGAGCACGGAAAGAATGGCCGAGGCGGGTTCTTCGTCCTTGCACTCGTCGAGGGCGTCGATGATGATAAGCGTCCGAATCCGGGCAGCTTTTAACGGACGGACAATAATCCTCTCCATCTGAGAACAGAGAGATTCCCGTCCAATGTCAGGACTGGCCCTCAATACTTTGACCAACCGCTCTCGATATAGGGAGTATCGATAGGCGAGTTGGAAAGCGAGAGTCGGGAAGATTACTCGAAGATTGCTTCTGTCCTCGAAATCCCGCGAGCAGAAGAAACTCGCGCCGAGCTTTCCGTCCGCAAAGCTGATATCGGCGAACGTCTGGGCGATGGTCGACTTCCCGGTCCCTGCAAGGCCGTTCAGCCAGAACACCCGGTTGTCTTGTTCGTCTCCCAGCCAATGTTCGAGTTGCAGGAGTACATCCGTCCTAGTTCCCCTCATGCACCCCTGCCTGTCCCCGGAACGATACCCAGCGCCAGCGGTGCGATACATCTTTTCCAGAACTTGGTGATCCGCATCTCCCTGTTTGCAAATTATTACGAAGAGTGGGACCGTAAGGGAATGAGACTCACGATCTGCTCACAGCCCTCATCATAGATGTCTTGTTGCAACGAAGTCTGAACATGTGTTAGCTATGACGAGAGTAAGTCGATTGGTAGGGCAAACCCGATAATCCATCAATGCATAGTAAATGTCTTGCACTAGGCTGTTGAGCTTCTGTGCGTTCTTGGGGTTTTTGAGAAAGAGCGCGAGGTCCTCCTGGGTCGTCATCGAGTCTATATCTCGGCCAATCGCTTCCAGTTTCCTGGAAATCCCCGTGTGTCAGACCTGGCTCTCGATCTTGGAGAATGTGGGCTCACCGTTCCAGCTTGCTTGTCCTCTCCGCCTCATTGACGTCTCCCGGAGGGATAGGGGAGGAGAGTGATTCGGAAAGTATTCTAACCCTGGGCGCCAATGATTCTATGGCATGTTCGTTCACCTCCGTTTGCTAGAACGACCGTAAGCATTGCGGATCGAATAGGGGGGAAGGCCTTACCTGGCAATTGTCGAGAATAGAGCAGAGAGATCTGGCAACAGATTTGAGCGGACCGAAGCCACCTGGGGAGTCTCTCACCCCACGGAGTAACTCGGCCGTGGCAGACGCGGTGGGTTTGCAGTCGGATTCCTTCTCATCCGGGTCAACACTCGGTTCGGGGGTCTCGTCGAGACGAACAGCTTCTGGTCCATGGTCAGGAAGGTCAGAGGTGCCTACAGCGTCAGAAGGAACGATCAGGGACAGCGGCAAAAACAACGACGTCCACGTACTGTCGACACTCCCACTATACGGGATCGAAGGAGTGGATGGAAAGGTGTAGACTTCCTCAAGTTCTCCGCTGTGTCCACTTCCTGCCGCAATCTCGACGTCTGGGCGTGTGTGCGAATCCCTCTGGCTGGCTTCCCCTCCATCGACGTCTGTCTGTCCCTCTTCTTGGCCGTTATCGCTTCCACGCGTTGGCATAGATACTAGCCCATCCGGATGAGGAGGTCGACCCACTTGCTCTCCAGTTACGTTGGCTCCATCCCCTTGTTGGTGGTAACTTTCGCCCGCTACGACGTGAGACTCTTGTTGCGGAAGCGAAGTCGTCGAGCCAGCCCCCTCCCCACCGGGATCAGCCTCCGTTCCGTCCGGTTTGCGTTTTCTTCCTGTTAGTCGGTGCTTGAATTTCTTCTTCGCTTTGGAGAGCGAATCTCGTAGGTTTTCCATGTCGGTGTTGGATCAGCGTGGAAGAGCGTAGATGGTGGTGCGATAGCGGATAATTGGCCTCGTGGCTTTGACCGTATCCCGTGCCAGCGCTCAGCGCGGGCGCAGTACGGGGTCCTACGGGCGTCCACACCTGCAATGGGAAGCTCCGCGTGGTGGTATCCGTCCTTTTCGCCAAAATCCATGTCAGTTTTTTACACGTTTACATTATTTTACCATTGACCGACCTCTTTGACCTGAAGCCCGTTTTGCCATCGTTGAGCCCAATGTCGGATGCCTTCGACCGACCCCCCTCGATCTTGAGTTCAGATGCGCCTCCACCGTTGCTATCGTTCTCGCCCCCCTCAAGGGATGACACGGCTCTGGCCATCCCCATCGTGGTCACTGCGTACGACTCGTAGGAGAAGGCGTCAGGGCCCTCCATACAGAAGACGCATACGACTTCCCGCATTGGACCCCGGACGGCTGGGAAGGCACCAAACGGGTTTGGGGCAATATATGTTATGTTGAGAAGTTACAGAGGCTGGGGATGGCCATATTGAGGCAAAACGCCGTGGTTTTGAGCGGCACCCGCAGGTTGGTGACCACGAGCGTAGCCAAGGCGAAGGACGAGGACGTAAGCCCGCGTCCGGCTGCTGGAGACGCGCCTGCAGGGGTGGAGGATCCTTAGTTTCCGACGTACACCGGAACACGTCGAAAAGTTGTGAAGGTACTGACTATCGAAATCGGGCGGTGAGTGACGTTCCGAATAAATAATGACAGTTATCTAGGCTCAAACCAGGTCGGCGACTTCGGATATTGTGGGACCCCGGCCCTATATCCCCACCCAGGCACCCGGAGAACCACCTCCCTTATCACCCAGGATCTTCGGACGCGACGGGTTGATCGAGAAGATCATTGGCCTGGCGAAAAACCCCACTCTGGTTGTTCTCATTGGTGCCAGCGGGTTTTGCAAGAAATTCATCCCTCTGACCGTCCTCCATCACGATTGCGCCATACGACGGTTCGACGGGCATCGTTGGTTCACTCGATCCGGCCAGTTCCCAGCAACACCCACTTATTTCCTCCGAGCCAACTGGTGCGGGTATCGAAAACCCTGAAGATTTAACCCCTTGCATCCATCCCTATCCTCAAAGGAAATAGTCCGGCTACGCCGAATCTATTCTTGACCCACAGAGAACGAACGCTCGGGGGATCTACATATCAGTAGAAGAGCTGAGTCAATGAAGTTTGTCTCTATCGTGTCCCGCCTTTTCATTCCTCCTGACCGAGGGACCGTCGATAGAGGCTGCACGCGACACATTCTATCCGATCTACCACCTGAAACAACTCGATTTGCGTTCGCCGTCGATCACCCCGCCCGCTACCGTTGTACGTTGCAACAAGTGGGGTCCAGACCGACTCGCAAGGGATCAGGCGAGACACCGAGCAGATGTGCCACAGACAGACAAGAGCCTCGCCGCCACGATCGGACTTTCACTTGCCTCTCCAAGAACTGGGACCTAGGCCTGACGCTCGAGCACCTCCAAGCCGTGCAGAAGGTAGATACGGGTAGGATTTATGCGATGAAGACATTGGAGAGGGAAGAGATGTTCAGGAGAGACCGGGTTTGTTCGCTATGCCCTCTCTTCACTCTACACGCTATGTGATATGCTGACATTACCCTCCGTTAACCCTTTGTCCATGATTAGCTCACTCACGTCCTTGCCAAATCCACCCCCCCGCGGGTCGTGCAATTATACTACTCGTTCCAGGACCCAACATAATTGTACCTCATCTTGAAGTTCTTGGCCGGGGGCGACTCGATGACGATGCTCCATTGAGTACGGTACCTTCTTGGAGGACGGCAAGGCTCTCGTTGTAGTATATGCTCCACTCCCCCCATTTGGTGTAGCAAAACGTAGTAGAGTTGACGAGGGCGCGAAAATGGTTTGGCTGCGTTTGTTCATGCATGAATATAATGGGTGGGAGCGTAACCTTCTTACGAGGTCGATATCGAGGAATAGGTGAACCGGTGGTCCGTGGGCGGCGGGTATTTGTTTCATTAGCTTCCCGGTCTAATTGAAGTCGATAACTACAAGGCAAAGCAAATGCAACACGGGATACAGAGCGAGATATACCATGAAATATAGACAAGGGACGTCAATGTGGGGCGGGACAACGTATACGGGACGACGCGTGTGAACAGAGGGAGGGTATGGCAACGGTATTGAAGGACATCACGGTAGACAGGGCAAAGGGATGGGGCGTCGGTGACTTGTGGTGGAATGTGCCTGATAAATTGGCAAGGTAGCCGTCAGTGCCATCATTCGGTTCCCTGAGCTTAGGGAAGAAAGGGCGCGGAGGAGTAATCCCGTTTCCAGGAGCCCACCGTTGAAATTGGACGGACCATCTATTCCAGCCCTGAATTGATCTTTCCGAGGAGCCATCTGCAGATCCCGCGCAGCCACGTGCTTATCAACGACATGCAAAGCTTCGGGTTTCACCTGTTGAGGCCTACGCTGTCGATGCCAGAACCTTACCTACGGTTCCACGGCGCGACCCAGGTGGTGTGGGTTAATGGCCACAAGTGACTCGGCGTGTTCGACGTAAGGATCTGCGTTTTCGGACCTCCCTTTGTCGAAAAGCAGCTCCGCCAGAGAGTAACGAATCCAGGACTGCTGATCGTGCCAGCCGAAAGGGGGTGCGATTCCGAGGGAGGTCTCGAAATGAGGAATGGCCTTCCCTGTCTCACCCTTGGATTGATATATCAGGCCAAGAACACGACGACGATCGCGGACCTGAGATTCTTCGCCTTTCTCTGGGAAGAGATCGATAGCGCGGAGTGCGGCGTCTTCTGCAGCGTCGAGTTGTCCGTCGTCACACCAAAGCTGTTCAATCACTCCGCTTGTCTCACTGTAGGGTGGTCATCAGTCTGGAGGTCAATGGTCCACCACCATACCTCAAGGAGAATACGATGGACGATCAGGAGTTTCTCAAGTGCTTGATCCGGGATGGCGGACGTAACGTTCCGATCGAGGATATCAGGATGAAGACGTAGTGAACCAGGTTTGGGTTGAGTCCGCCTGCCAAAGATGCTGCTTCAGTGAGGGTCGCGGTGGTTTCGGATAGTAAGATAGTGATCTTGACACGAGCGGGATGGAGGACGGGGACAGCTGAGAAGTCGCGGGCAGCGGGACGCATGATATCTTCAACTTTGCGCACCCACTTCGTTTCAGCCACGTCGCCCTAGGGAAGAGTTACGCGAACACATACCTGGGCGAAGAGTGGGGACGGAGGAGGTCTGCCGTTGGTATCAGCATGGCCGTGTGTTGAGGTCATCAACGGAGATGAGATCGGTGGCAAACATCAAAGTCCAGCAGGGGTCCGCTCCTAGCCCCGGGTCCCCACCCTTCCTCTTTCCACCTCTTCTCTCTTAGCCAGGGATGTCTTCTCCAAAAATCCTGTTCATAGACTCACACGATTCGTTCACTTTCAAGTGAGTTGTCTCGTTTCTTTGGAACGGTCATTGACTCACATGACTCCAGCATCGCAGCTTTGTGCAGGGCGTCCATCCCGGGTTGTGAAATCCACATTGTCAAGAACGACAAGTTCGCGGTCCGACGGCTCATCCCCGCCTCCCCCATTTCACCCCAGTAATCGTCGGTCCGGGTCCAGGTTCGCTGGGAAATCCGTACGACGTTGACTGCCGGATGAACTGCTTCCACCTGTATTCTGGTGTTTGCCTCGGTCCCCAGAGCCTCTGCCTCGAGTATGGAGCCCAGGTCGAACACCTGTCGGTCGTGAAGCATGGTCTTCTTTCCAAGTTTCACCACACCAGTAAAGACCTATTCAAGCGCGCTGGCTTATCGAGGCGGTTCGATACCATTTCCTTCATGTCGACATTTCCGGCTGTCCTGGCTTTAAAAAGTTGGCGTGGGCCGACGATGTTTGGTCGTTTGCGAAGACATGGAACGCGGCCAGGGCCGTGAAACCTTGGGGCCGGACCCAGCATTCCACCTTCGGATTGTCCTGGCCCCCACTCCCGATCCAGAACACCTCCGCTCCAAAGTCACGAATAATTATCCCACGAACCACGGTTATTCGCCTCCCACACTTATCAACACCAGCGATATGTGGGCTTCTCGGTTTCAAGAATGAACCACCCCCATCCGCTGTCCTCGACCCCGCCGCAAAACCTGGTCGCTTCACCATCGTCGCTCCACCATTGCCACCCTCTCCACAGTTCATTTCCTACTGTCGCGACTCGTTTGACACCGTCAAGACGGGCAATAGCACTCGAAAGGAGCAACTCAGTGTCTGGTCATGGATGAGGTCCTTCATGTGTCAGAAACGCGGCTCTGCTGGCTTTCCAGATGTTGCCTTCTAGGGAGGGCTTGTCTCGATTCTAATCTACGAGATCGGCATAGACAAACTCAACGTTTTAGGTCAGCGCCGCTGGACGGGGCGAAGGCATCCAGACCTTAACATGGTCCTCGTCAAACGGCCCATCGTGGTGGATTCCGTGACGAAAATTGCCATTGTTCAGTTGTTGCCGAACGACGACGCCTGGGCGTCACATACCGTCACCTCCCTGAAGGAGGCTGCGTCTCGCGGTGTGACGGACACCACTCCCACAAAACCGGCGCCAGCAATCACTACCTCGAGGGAATCCATATATAAATCACGCACCAGCCTCGCCAAGGAGAAACTCTTCGCTGGGGAGTCGTACCGGCTATGTCTCGCGGCTCTCAGTCACATGGCACTCACTCGCCTTCAGAATGATTCTTCCTCGTCTTGGAGCCTCCTTCCGTGACCTCCAAAAGGCAAATTCCACCTCGTATTCTGCCTATCTTCGACTCCACCCAATTACACTCGTTTCACCTTCACCGGAACGGTTCCTCTCCTTCTCCCGCTCATCCAGTCCGGTCTGTCAACTCCATCCCATCAAGGGAACAGTCAAGAAGGCCCCGGGGATCACGCGAGCTGTCGTGGAGGATGCTCTGATAGGAATCCCCAAGGAAGTTGGTATGTGCTTTGGGAAGTCGTGCGGCCGGCTGAGCACTGGCTTAGTCCATAGCCGAGAACCTCACAGTTGTCGATGACATTACCCATGACCTTCATGGAGTCGTAGCGAGAATATGGTGGTCAATAAATTTCGTGGGGTGGAGGAATACGAAACAGTTTGGTAACTCGTCAGCGTCATCGAGTGTACACTGCTTCGGATGATCCATGGTCCTGAGGCGGAGTGAGAATTAGGGTGGGATCCTCTCAGCAACAGTCTTCCACCAGGTGAGCCCCTTCCACTTTCTTCCTCGACTGTATGTCAACTCTCGAGTGTGTTCTAGATAGTATGGCCGGAGCCCCGAGAGACACAGCGTCGAGATTCCCCAAACTCTGGAGGAGTCTGACAGGAGCGTATACCCCGGTACCTTCGGGTATCAGTGCGTCAGTGGGGCTGGCGACTGGGCCGTCAAAATCCACAGCTGTTGTAGATACGACCACGGTTCTGGCGCCGCAGATTCAGATAGGGAAGAATGGAGGATAGATGCAGAGGGGACCATTACGGCGCGTTCTATGATGGGAGGAGAGTGGGACGAGATGTACTTAAAGTTGCAGTCCGTCTTCCGGATGTTCGTTGCTGAGCAGTCGCAATCGTGATTTCGTGGACTCGTTCGTGGATCTATTCTCATCTTCCTAAACTTATGCGATTGTACAGGCATCGCTGGGTGGGTGCGCGTGAAGCTATCGGTGTTTAATGAAATGCCAGAAGCGAGGGACCGGACGATATCTGACACGATGCCAGCATTCCGCCACCGTAAAGTTTATCTGAAATCTGAACCAATTGGCGACAGCCCCCACTTACCTTGACATTCTCTGCAAAGACAAACTGTGTCATGACCGGTCGTTATAATGCCGGGTATCCCACACATAAGATTACCTCCGGAACTCAACGACACCAATGTCAATGCCGTTGAATCCACCTATAGCTGTCGGGATCTCCTTCACTGTTCATTGTCCGGTAGGCAGTTTGGATGAATTGGCTCAGCACCACCCCTTCTCGTCTATCATAGTTTCACAAGCAGGTGGACAACCATCCGCCTAAGTTCATCAAGGATCTTATCTTCAGTGAGGGGGATCAAGCTGAAGAGTCTCAATCATTTTAGTAAGAAATATACCTATCTTCCACTTTGGGAATTTTTGTATCAGCACTGTAGGTGCTTAGAACAACCCAATAGCAGCTGTCATTTTGTATTGATTGCCTCAGTGCTAACCTTCCCACAGTGAATACAACTTGAAGGATTTAGAGTGCCCTGAAAAGAGGACAGAACTGCATAGATTTAGAAGATACCACAGTGGTTAGTTTGGTTGTACAATATAAACTGTGAGTAGTTTATTTATCTGGTAAAGATATTTTGGGACATAGAATTACAGGAATGGGTGAACAGAATAGATAAACTACAGATCCTAATGAAGTACATGATTGCATTCTAGAATCAACACCTCTCCAGAGTTATAACCAGCAACTAGATACTGGCCATCCCACTGTGCATCTGAAGGTCTTGCAAGTCTCACAGGTAGTTGAAAAACTACCTTTGTAGAAACTGTGTCTTGGGCTCCAGGTAGAAATGACCTCCATAACTTGATACCACCAATGGAATCCAGGCAGAGCCCATTTTTGGATGTGTCCAATAGCCTAACAGGAGCTGAACCCAAGATCCCAAAGTCCCACCCCTCAATTGATTCAGATACAGTGCACTGAACCCAGACCTTTTGGCCATCAATGGTCAGGAACCCTGGCAGGGGTAATCTGGACCTTACTTCCCCAATAACCTCTCCTGTCCATATGGACCAGGCTAGAATGGAATGTCCAGACAGGTAGAAGACTTTAGATCCATCCCCTGACATCCTGAAGTCCCTATCAAAACCCCAAGCTATCTGCACTGTTCTGAGGAGTTTCCCTTTCTCAGTATCCCAGATATAGATCTCCTTATCTTTGTACCAAACAGAAATCAGTCTACCACTAGTCAAGTGGGTGTCCATCCAGTAGGAATCCTTGGCTGGGGTTTGGAAGGATGCCTTGCAGAGGCCAGTTGAAACATCCCAGACCCTCACCATCCCATCTGAATGGTTTGAAATTGCAATGCCACATTTTGCCTGGAGAGTAATGGACTTGATTGGAGCTGAAGCAAGGGGTGTGGATGCTGGAGCAGCTAAAACTGGGTCTGTGGACTGAGCACTGATCTTCCAGAACTTGACTGATTTATCCTGGGATGTTGAGATGAGGGAGGAGGGGGAGGAAAATGCAATGGAGGAAACATTCATATCATGGCCAATGAAGGTCTCAAGGGGGTGAGGGTCTGAGCTGGTGATGTCCCAAATATAGATGATCTTATTGGCAGCCACTGCAATAACCCTGTTATCAGGGGAGAAACAGCAGCACCTAATATACTTTTTGGGTGGAAGGAACCTAGCCACAATTTCCTTAGAATCAGACCTTTGAACCTCAACCACCTCATCACACACAGCAAACTGGGTACCATCCAAGGAGAAAGCCATGCAAAAACCATCACATTCAGGTGCAATTTTCTGACCATCAATGTCCCACTGCCAGATTTTGCCATCAGATATAAATCTGAGGTGTTTGGGGTCCAAGGGAGAGAAGCAAACATTGTGTACACCACTCCCCTGCTCTATGTGATGGCACTCTCCTGTCTGAATATCCCACAAATGAATTGCCATGTGACCAAGTCCTAAAGCAATTGTGGTGCAGTCTGCTGAGATGGAGATAGATCCAATAGCACCTGTATAGCTCTGGAAGGTCTTGACAACCCCACCAGTCTGTGTATCCCAGAGCTTGGCAGTACAGTCATTACTACCAGATACAAGTAGTGTCCCATCCACTGAGAAGGCAAGAGATGTCACCCCATCAGTGTGCTCAGAAAGAGTGGCCATCTGGATGCCTGTGATGGCATTGAGAATAATGATGGTCCCAGAATGTAAACCAACTGCAATGGTGTCTTTCCAGCATGCAAGGGCCTCTGAGCCATCATTTAACAAAACTGTGCGGAGACATGTTCCCCATCCAGCTGAAACACCCTTGACCACCTTGATCTCTTGTGAGAACTCTGCACTGTAGAACTGATGGAGCCAGGATGAAGGGGGGGAAATTGGAAGGGCAAAGTCATAGATGTAGGAGGGTGAGTCACAGATCATGTCAAAGTGTTCTAGGATCAGCCTCTGGCTATCAGCTGTCCACTGACATCTGACTCCTGCCTAAGTAAGTGTCAACATGGGTCTAAGCAAACAGTTCTGCACAGAACTCACCAAAGCACACCATTTCTCAACATCATTTATGGCATAAACACCAACATCAAGGTTCCCTGTGAGTGCAAGGACCTCAATCCAATATGGCAAATATATTGTGAAGAATTGGTTGATTCCCTTCTCCACTTCCTTGACACATGGGATACTGCCAGGAATCCTCAGAAGGTGCTTTGTCCAGAAGCAACATGCATATTTGAGGGCATCTCCAATGTGGTCCTTGCAGAGAGCAGAAAGATCATTGACCTCACTGAGAACAGCATGGTTGTCCAGGTTGCAGATATTCCTCTTCAACCTTTCCTTCATCAGGTTGAGACATGACAGCAGGATTTCTGCATGATGAACTGCAGGCTCCACAAGGAACCTTTCATCTTTGCACCTGGCTGGATCTGTGAGGAAGTCTGGAAATGACTTGTGGAAGACTTGGATGGGGTCTTCTATGTTCTCAGGGACAAGGAGGAGAGAATGGAGGGAAGAAAGGGTAGTTGAGACACTGGATACTCTCAGGAGGTCTGAGAGTGCCCTTGCTGAAAGAGGATTGAGCACAAGTAAAATCGCCCCAACCACAGTCTTGAAATTGGGGTGGACCTCCTCAGCATCTATACCCATGTCATTAACTGCATGCTCTAGAACCTGAGTGTAGAGGAGGTCAATCCTAGACCGTCCTTCATGAGCAGTACTTTGTGCGAGAGAGATGATCCGGTCCAGCTGTTCAGCAGGTGTGCGGCTCCTGGATGCAAAAAGTTTGACAATAGTTGAAGCATAGATGAAGAATCCTGCTGCCTTTTCGCAAAGTGTCCTGATGTCGGATGGGCTTGGCCAGTCTGACGGTAGGTCATAGTCACTTCGGGTTTTGGCGATGTCGGTCAGCCGGGTCCTGAAAAACAGCTCAATATCACTATCCACCGAGGAACGCCGGACATCTTGCAGCCTGAGCACTTTTGTGATGGGTCGGAGTGACTCGAGACGAAACCCAGAGCGAATCCGAGACTCTGGACGACCGGTGATGAAGAACTTGACGTTGGGGATCTCGTCCACGTAGCGGGAGAGCACATAAAGAATGGCCGAGGTGGGTTCTTCGTCCTTGCACTCGTCGAGGGCATCGATGATGATAAGCGTCCGAGTTTGGGCGGCTTTCAATGGGCCAACGATAATCCTCTCCATCTGGGAAAAGAGAGATTCCTGTCCAACGTCAGGATTGGCCCTCAAGACTTTGACCAACCGCTCTCGATATAGGAGGTACCGATAGGCAAGTTGAAAAGCAAGAGTTGGGAAGATTGCTCGAAGGCTGCTTCTATCCTCGAAATCTCGCGAGCAGAAGAAACTCGCACCGAGCTTTCCATCTGCGAAGCTGATATCGGCAAGCGTCTGGGCGATGGTCGATTTTCCGGTCCCCGCAAGGCCGTTCAGCCAGAACACCCGATTGTCTTTTTCGTCCGCCAGCCAACGTTCGAGTTGCAGGAGTACATCCGTCCTAGTTCCCCTCAGGCATCCCTGCCTGTCTCCGGAACGGTGCCCAGCGTCAGCGGTGTGACGTATCTTTTCCAGAAGATGGTGATCCGTATCTCCCTATTTGCAAGTTACTATAAAGAGTGGGACCGTAAGGGAGCGAGACTCACGATCTGCTCACAGCCCTCGTTGTAGATGTCCTGTTGCAACGAAGTCTAAGCGCATGTTAGCTACGACGAGAGCAAGTCATTTAGTAGGGCAAACCTGATAATCCATCAAGGCATAGCGGGTATCTTGCACCAGGCCGTTAACCTTCTGTGCGTTCTTGGGGTTTTTGAGGAAGAGCGCGAGATCCTTCTGGATTATCATCGAATCCATATCTTGGCCAATCACTTCCAGTTTCCTG
>Ga0307513_10005552_pt1 | contig 16631 bp, 21 predicted proteins | sample 15_EM_MG_FD_202174 | JGI IMG/M metagenome (GOLD analysis project Ga0307513, IMG submission 202174) | Populus trichocarpa ectomycorrhiza microbial communities from riparian zone in the Pacific Northwest, United States - 15_EM | ecosystem: Host-associated > Plants > Roots > Unclassified | place... | reverse complement strand
ACAAGTACTACGAATACTCGAACAAGAACGCAGTGTAAATGCATCCGCCAAATTTATTCTCTACTTTGCAACTTGTGCGGCAGTTGACTACTTCTTTCGGGTCTTCTCCTCCCTTTCGGCCCTCTCACCATCCGAAACCTCTGGTGTCAATTGGGCCTTGCATAGCTTACACGGTCATGTCATTCCAGCTAAGCGCGCTTCCACTCTAGCTTCATTTGCTGCGCATCCCTCGACGCCATTGAACCCAAGCATCCTTCTATGCACGGATGTGGCTGCGAGAGGACTTGACGTACCGGAAGTTGACGTTGTGGTGCAGTACGACCCGCCGACCGATACGAAGAGTTTCAGTCATCGAGCTGGAAGGACAGCACGCATGGGCCGCAGCGGGAGAGCATGGGTTTTGCTGGTGGGAAATGAACGGGAGTACGTCGGTAAGTATTCTAACTGAAGTGAATGCACTTCATCCAATGCTGGGACTAGATCTTCTCGCGATCCGCAAAATCCCAGTCAAGGAGAAAGCTTATATTCCCAAACCACTCACTCTTCCCGAAGAGGAAGATCCTGACGTTCGGCCTCTGCTAGACGAGATGCGGTCAATCGTCCTTAAGGACAGGGACTTGCATGACAAGGCGACAAAAGCCTTCGTTTCGTTCGTACGAGCGTATTCGAAACATGAGGCGTCGTACGTGTTTCGAATCAAGAACTTAGATCTAGTGGGTGTGGCAAAGGCGTACGGGTTGTTGAGGTTGCCCAAAATGCCTGAGCTCAAGGGTAAATCCGAAAGGTGGACAGATGCTGAAGTCGATGTGAGTACTCTGACCTGCATTCTCAACAATACTTGGAGTACCCAATGCTGAGGCTCAATGGAACAGTGGAAAGTCTATGCCTACGCCAACAAAACTCGCGAGAAGAAGCGATTGGAAGAGCTTTCGATTACAAATATGGCCAGGATGGAGATGAAAAGGAAAAGAAATAGCACGGAGAGGCGGGGGCAGAAGAAGAAAAACTCGGCATGGAGCGAAAAGGTGACTGCGAAGGAGGAGAGGGACAAGCGAAGAGAAAAGAGAACAAAGAAACAAGCGTGGCTAAAAACCAATACTGGAAAGTCTCCTCAGAGTAAGCAGGCGAATCTTGAGGATGAGGATGAGGAATGGGAGGAGCTCGCCAAGGAAGAGCGACTGGCTAAGAAACGGAAGAAGGGCCTGGTACCTGCTGAAGAGGATAATGAATTTGTGGATTTATAGTCTATAATGAACTGTCGTGAGCGCGGCTATCCTTGACGGGTGGAATTTCTCAGTATTTCGACCTATTGGTAAATAACCTCAAGAGGCGCCTCAGCCTTGGCCACCGAGTCTTGGCCACCGAGTCTTGGCCACCGACCTTCCTATCACCCTCTCCCGGACAAGTTGGAGAGTCTTCCCTTCAATAACTTGAACCTTTCCGGCCGCCCCATGGCCCCGTCCAGACGCACGTTGGATCATATCATCCATATCAGTCCGCCCGGATCGCTCCGAAGTACTATCGCAAGCTTTGAGAAGTTGGGATTCACGTTGAGTATCGCTTCCCTCTGCCCCACAACCTTCATCTCCATTATCTGAGTTTCTAATCTCGGATCGACCCACGTTTCCGGCTGTGGGGATAGAGACTAACTCAGACTTACCCATGTTGAACCTATGCTCACACATGACATATCTGGGGACGTCCACTTCATTCTCTCCCCTTCTCGTGCTTCTCCGTCAACATAAATCGCAATCGCTACCACTGAATCCAGGGTGACGCCTGGCGGCCGCCACGCAGATGGGCTTACGGAGAATGCATTAGTCATCTTTGAAGATGGAGTCTATTTTGAGCTCATCTCTTTCATCCATCCTCCTGAGCACTATCTTCCTGATTCAGTCGAACGCGCGATGCGAGAAGGCCATTGGTGGAGCAAGATGCGCGAAGGATGGATTGATTGGGCACTCTTGGATCTCCAGCCAATTGACAATCCAGTCGAGGAGGCAGTCGAGGGCGGTGTTTATGCTGAAGGGCAACAGGGTGGCAGGGTGAACCCGGACGGCGATGAATTGAAATGGAGGGTTACCTTCCCCAATGTCGAGCACGGAAGGGGCGGTGTTCCGTTCTTCTGCAAGGACATTACTCCCAGGAAGGGGAGGGTGCGCTACCCCTTTTGCTAGGACCTCATACGGAGACTGACGCACCAAACAAAACCAAAGGTGCCCACCAATGTCCCAGCAAACCTTAAGCATGCCTGTGGGGCGACCGGGGTCGCGGCGATTAGGCTAGTTGCCAAACCGGCCTCGATCGACCGTGTCGCGGAACAATTTGACCTTGTCCTGGGTATTCAAGGGCGCAAGGTTTCTATTAGTCCTCCCACTTACACGTGGGAGGCGGAGGTACCTGTGTTTGGGAGGTCCGAGCCGGCGAGTGTTGTTCTAAAAGCCGCAACAAGTCAGAAAGAGACTGAATGGGCCCAGGGACTGGGAGATGCGGCGGCAGGGATTTGGCAAGTTGACCTTAATGCTAGCCAGCGGGTTGATGCTGCTGAGAGTATGTCGTTTGAGGGAGTGGCTAGCCAGGGGCGGATAGTTAAGTTAGGCTTTGTGGAGAAGGTCCAAAGGTAACGCAGACATCATGGGGGCCGTCACGGGCGTTGTTTAGCGTTGACCTCTCGACGCGTCGCACACGCACGTGGCCACCATCACACAGCAAGGGCGCTTTGTGACCTTGAAGGGATAAGTGGAACCTCCGTACGCCATGGAGAGATAAGTGTGTGGAGTGTAAGAAGGGGGATATGATTTATGAGGGAGGATATTAGATGCGGGACTCCGTGCGATGTGAGGTCGGATCGCCTGTACTGAGTACTGGCAGCCGTTCCCACTCGTTCTCACTCACTGACCCTGTCAGTGGGGCAGACCTTAGATCTCCCGGTAAGAGTGACGCATCCAAGCTATCAGGATCCACCACCCATACCCACACCTTAGACTCGCCCTCATCGGGCAGGCCTCGCTCGGATACGGCCCAGTAATACTTACCGCAAACTCCTCGTTATCTTGTTGCAAGCGTTTCATTTCCCCGGCCCCTCTTTCCCGCTCCCCTACCCCTACCCAACCGCGGCCCCAGTTTCACCAGTCTGGAGAGAGCCAGGCCCTTCTCTGATATATCCCTTCCTCTCCACGACTTCCTTGTGCTTGTGCTTATCCTTGCCTCTGTCCCGTCTAGCCACTTGCCGCCATGTCTGCTCTATCCCTACGAATGTCCGAGGCCTCAAAGAATCGCCATTTCCTCTATGATGGTTTCCCAAAGCCTCATCACGATCAAGATCGCTCTCAACGATCTCTCTTGTTCGGGTCTTCTCCCTCTACTAGATCCAGCTCTCCCTATCTCTCAAGCAAGGTTTCCTCGATGGCCTCGCCCATTGTTGTCCCGCCGCCCCGCGATCTCACAACAAGTACCACACCACCTCACACCACATTGAGCACTCCTCCATCAAGCTCAAAAACCAACGCGTTCTTTGGGAGTGCCTGGGCCGCGCAAATACCCACTCCTGCGCCGCCAGTCCTGGTGCAGCGCAGTGACTCGCTTCACAGCACCGACAGCTCACACAGCCGCAGCTCGACCAAATACGGCAACCCAGCTTCCGAGAGCTCCCGTGACTTCGTACCACGTTCCTGTGCAGTATCGGGTAGCAATCCTCCATCCCGTTCCCAGACCGCAGGCTTCTTCAACGGACCTAAGGCATCCACCCCAACTCCTCCGCCTTCAACCCATTCTATCACTCTATCGCCAAAACGCGCTCCAGTCTCTCTCCCTACGCCTTCGTCCCCTTCGTCCCCTTCTCCTGCAACGCCAGAAACCAGTTCAGCCCTGCTGAACGTCCCCAGCTTCTTCTCCGGGAGAGTTTCTGGAGATGCCAAAGGTCGCCCGACGGATGATGATATTATTTTGGGCTTTCCCGACACCCTCGACGATCCATTAAGCAGGTTACCGTCGCTTCATCGCCCCACCACGGGCCTCGTGATAAACCATCCATCGACATCACATGCCGAGCTCAGCATAGATAGCGGCGTTGATGGTTCGGATCTCTCCCGGTCCTCGTCACGTTCGTCTGTCAGTGGTTTCAAGAGAGATTTTTACATCGGCTCTTCGGGCAGCGGTAGAAGCGCGCTTAGTGGCTACGCGCCGAAGCCCGGTCCGTATGAGAGGGAGAGTGACCGGGATGGGACTGGGTGGGTACACCCAAGCGCGGATGCGGGACCTGCAGAAGTGAGAACGAATGAGGGTCCGGCTTTAACCGTGTCTCCGGTGCGCGCAGAGTTCCACGCTGGTGACAACAAAGGTATCCCGGAAGATGGGCAACCTGCTGGGATTACCAGTCGGCCCCATCCACAGCGTCCAGCGAAACTCGCGCAACATCACTCTGCACATTCAGGCGGCACTTCGACCGTGCGGCGGGAAACGTGCCATTCGTCCATAGAAGGAGCACCTCTTAAACCTGGCACCACCATTGGAGACACAGTTCCATTCGATTTGGTAAAACCTCTCGGTCAAGGCACATTTTCGTCCGTGTGGCTCGCGAGAGACTTAGAAGATCGACTATTACCACCACTAGCAACGAGCGCAAACAAAGAGCAACGTCAGAAGAGGCGGAAGAGCGCCAGCATGGCAAAGAGGCTCGAAGAATATGTCAGAGGCATTAAACCAAGTGTTAAGGTCAACGGCTTAGAGGGTAGCGGTCCGGGTGTGTTGGGTGAGATGGATGGGAAGGGTGCTTGCTGGCCAGACTCTCCAGAGGCCAGTCAGTCCAATATCATGACCTCGAAGAAGCCGAGGTGCAAACCCGGACGAGTTGTAGCGGTCAAGATGATGGACCGTTCTTTGTGTGATACAAATGATCGCACAAGGATATCATTCGTCAGGGAGGTGGAAGTTTTGCGGGTGAGCTGCTCCTTGCAAGCCCTTTTGTCTTATACGCTGATGCCGTTTGCTTAGCACATCTCACACCCTTCCATCGTCTCGTACTTGCATTCGTTTACGACTCCCACCCACCACTGTTTGGTGCTGGAACAGGTCGCTGGCGGCGAATTGTTCGAGCTGATGAATTCAGACGAGAACCATGCGAGAATGACTGAGCCATTACTCAGGAGGATGTGGGGAGAGCTATGCAAAGCCGTCGGCTGGATGCACGGAGTCGCATTGGTTCATCGTGATATCAAGCTTGAGAGTCAGTCTCAATCGTCAGTCTTAGAACTCGTCTAATTAACGTTGATATTGTAGACATCCTCTTAACGGTCAACCCCTTCCAGCAATCGGGCGAAATCGACATTAATACTTTGCCTCGGCCCCTGGTCAAGCTGACTGATTTCGGTCTTGCACGGTTCATTGACCCCCAGAACCCGATGCTCGCGACCCGCTGCGGCTCTGAACCTTATGCTTCACCCGAAATCGTAACTAGCTCCATGTACGACGGACGCAAGACGGACGCTTGGGCTTGCGGCGTGGTTCTCTACGCCCTCGCTACCCGCTCTCTCCCTTTCGATCGCAAAGTATCGTCACTATCGTCGTCACACGGACATGGTGACGCAAACGGTGCGAGTGAGAATAGACGGAGCTATCTCGTGCGGATTGCGCAGGCGGTGTACACCTGGCCCGAACCTGGGACGAACGGCAGCCGACTCTCGACTGAGGGCGTGCAGAAGGTTGTTGGGAGACTCTTGGTCCGCGATCCCTCCAAACGGGCTTGGATCTGGAATATATGGGACGAGAAGTGGATGGAAGGCGAAGGCGCTGTCGTGCCACCCAAGACGGTGGTTGAATCGAGACGTGCAGGTCAAGATAATGTAGAAGGAGAGACGGCGCTGGATGACATCGATAATGGCGGAGCTCCTGTGGAGGGGATGTTGGTGGACCAGCACAACATCGGGAGCGTGGCTTCGCAGGAGTTATTATAATCATGGCTGCCTGGTCAGGCTGGTGTTCCTCGATTTGTGCGTGGCGTTTCTTATGCTCTTCGTCGCTTTATTGGTTGTAAAGTAAAGGGCTGGCTGTGATTGCGGCCTGCCAAGTGTCTGTTTGTTCCCTCCTATGTGTGTTGTGCTACTATTCCGTACTACTTTCACTAATGGCGCTCCTATTACCGTACCTACCCTGGTGTCATTGCATTGCTCTATCTTGTTGTGTCTCACGGTCGTGCTCTGTCTATGCTCTAGACGGCTTTGAAATTTGATAAATGGATCTGCATTTCGAATATGTTATTACATCACACACGAATCGAAACGCAAAGTCAAAGTCTGGACGACATTTAGAGTAAAAGCCACAAAGCAAGGATTAATCCTCTGCATTGGTATGTCTGTGTATAATAGCCAGTCACAAATAGAAAACACCGATATTTCATTGACCACGATGATGATAGAGTCCTGAAGGTGACGAGCACCAACCAGGCCACCGACTTTAGTGCCATCCGCGGGTGGAGAGAGAAACCGTAAGCGGGGGGTGATGTGATATATGCTGCAATGGTGTTGGGTGGTTGTGCAAGACAAGAAAAAGAACCAGGATTACTCTTCGGAAGCTGGGTTGTTGGGGTAAGAAAGGCGGAAAAGGATATCACAATCACTTGGTTTTGGTGGACGGAGGGCAGCGGGGCTGAAGGGTCTCGCCGAAGACGAAGCGAGCAAGGCCGATAGTACGGCCTTGGGACGACGTTCACGGCTTGCGATATTCACGAAGCACGGGATAGATCGTATTGAACGCGGTGTAAATCTCCTCACGGATCTGAATGGCCTCAGAGGTCAACGGTCTGGTACAAGACCAAGACACGGAGCGGTATTTACCTTCGCACCAGTGAGCACGATCTTGCCCGACACGAAAATCAAAAGTACGACTTTGGGCTTAAGCATGCGATAGATGAGGCCCGGGAAGAGCTAAAATGCGGTTAGCACTCGAGGAGAACGCGACATCGCGACGATTAAACCAACCTCGGGCTCATAGCTGGAGAACTTGCCGTGCCCGAAATGAAGACCTTCAAGACGAATGGGGAATTTGACATCGCACGACCCGACGATGTTCTGGATCTTGAACTCAGTGAACTTAGCATCGAAGCCAAGCTTCTGGATAATACGAGCATATTTGCGCGAGGCAAGGCGAGAGTCGTCCTCGGATTTGGCGCCAGTAACAACCATCTTGCCAGACGCAAAAATAAGCGCGGTCGTTTTGGGCTCGCGAATACGCATAATGACAGCAGCAAAACGCTAATGGATGCGAGGTAGAAGTGTCAGGACCGGTCGAGACTAAGCATCTCGACGCGGCGATAGACTAACCTTGGGGTTGTACTCGGCATTCCGGGCATGCATGGCAATCGTCTTCAAATCGAGACGGCACGCAAGATTAACGGTAGCAACGATATTCCTGGGGAATGACTCGTCAACAAGTGTTGAAGGGTGGTCGTGCTAAGAAAACTTACTGGAGAGTTGGAACGATGCCCTCCACGGCAGTAATATACTGCTGCTCAAGAGTGAGCTCCTGGCCAGGGGCAACCTGGGAGGCAGCCTGGCCATTGAACGTGGGGGCAACAGGGGCGGGAGTAGGAGCCGCCGGCGCAGTGCCCAAATCGCGGTGTGGCGGCAGAGTCAGACCGAGGTTCACGGCGGGAGCGGGCTGCAAGCTGGACAGGGCAGCAGCAGCAGCAGCAGCAGCAACAGGGAGAGGAGGGAGCACCAGACCTCCTGGAGTTATGGGCGGGAGGGCGAGGGCGGGCTGGTGGTGGAAGGCTTGCTGAGGGCGGGGGATTGGTTGCGGCTGCTGCTGGCGCTGTGGGATGGGCTTTGGCGGCGCAGCGGGAGCATTGCGGTTGAGAGATTTGTGATACATGAATTCTAGAATTGTCTATTACAACGAAAATGCCGGGGACGCGGATGCAACGATTCCTTTGTCTCGTGAGTGGGAGGGGGAAGAGATCAAGGCGCAGAAATTCGCTGGTCTTATATACCCGCACGCCCCCTCCACCTGCCACCACCGGATGACTCAGCCTTGTCCCGCATCCAGCTCGTCAAGAGCGCCTTAAACGGTCTCGAGAACACCACCACACGCCCAGGACACTGTCCGCGCCGCCTCCAGTGCCGCCGTCGACGCCGTTGCCATGTCCGCCACAACCAACACCGCCAAAATCCCGATACACGTATCGAATGGCAACGCGCTTGTCTGGTCAGTACAAGGTGCACAGTGTCTTCTCTGTGTCTTCTCTGGTCTCTCATAGCTCGCCCTTCTAGATGCCAGCGTCCTCCGCAGCCAGCACCGCATATGTGGCGTCCTTGCTGGCACCCTCCCCCAGGCCGCCCAACAGAACCTCTTTCTGGGTATGCCTCTCCTCCTCTTACCGGAAGAGGTAGTATTCCTCCTCGAGCAGGGTACGGAATCCCCCGTTAAGCGGTCCCATTTCGCTTCTCACCCGTCGCCAGAATTAGCCCACCTTGTAGATGACATCGGCTCGCACGTGTGCCCTACCCCACACCAGCTGTCCACATGGAACGATACGCGAAAAGCGCGTCTCGACGCGTCCGATCGCGCCGACAGGGTCACAAAAGCCACTCCGCCTCGGCTTAGCGATGCGGCCCTCCAGAAACGCCTCGAGAGGCAGAAACGGAAGGAGGCTCAGATAGAAACCTGGGACAGTCACGCGCTCACGGCTCCGGAGTCGGACCTTCGAGAAGCATCCGGCGCCAAAGAAACGGCCTCCTATGGCTTCCGCATACCAGCGACGTCAGAAGTGTTCCCCTGGTACGAGGAGAAGACATACCATACTCTTCAAGCGGCTAGTGACGCGGGATTATGGACCTATCCCTCCAATCAGGAGGAACGAGCCAAATGTGCGGTGTTCGCAGATCTATGGAAAAAGGGCTACTACATGGGCAATGGCTTTCGATTCGGTGGTGACTGGTTGGTATACCCGGGTACGTGTCCCGTGTCGGTGTTTGGTAATTACTCATCCAGTCCAAGGCGACCCGCTCCGGTACCACTCCCATTTTGTGGCCACTGTCTATCCGTCTCCCCATACTCCAATTTATCCAATGGAGATCGTTGCGCATGGGCGTCTTGGCACTGCGACGAAGAAATCCCATCTGGTTTGCAGTTGGGACGAATCCACAAACCAGGTGGCTTACATCTCAGTTGAATGGGCAGGTTTTGGTTAAATAATATTCACTGGCTCAGTTTACAATTTTACAAACGAGAGTACGTTGAGCGATTTTGCGAATCTGTATTCGCGTCCTTTGTCTTCGTCTTCTTCGTCCAGTCTAGTCCATACCCTTCCCATTCTACCGGCTTCCAATTCTTTAAAGCTTCAATCACGGCACTACCCCAGTCGTAGTCGGCGTGCTCGGCTTCATCTGCAGGCCCGTCAAGAAAGGTAATAAACCCAATGTTGGCGGCGTTGATGAAGCCGGCTTCAATGCCCTTCATCAACTGGGCACGCAATGGAGCATAGTAGTTGAGGACGTTGAGGACGATGATCGCTGGAAGAGTCCCTTGAATGAGAAATCAAATGCTCGAGACAAAAGGAGGACATACGCTTGACGTGAATCGCAAGCTGAACCCAAGTCGCCGCTTCCAATACCTATATTTCCCGAAAGGGTAAGATTCCATCGCGTTGAAAGCCAAACTATGTACCTCCTCTAGCGTCCCGTAGCCCCCCGGCAGGCATACAAACCCACCCGTGGCGTTGAGGGCCATCAGCTGCTTCCGAGTGTGCATGTCATCCACGACAACGTCCTCCCGGTTAGGGTGTGACTCCACCCAGAGTCGAGCGTATGGTTGCTGCATCGTCGTTTCCTCCGTTTTCACACATCCTCCACCCGATATGGTCATAGCATACGGTGAGATGCCCGTAACATACCCGCCGTTCTCCAGCACGGATTCTGCGACCGCGCCCATCAACCCAATGGATCCGCCACCGTACACCATGGGTCGGGAGTCCCTAGCCAGCGCTGCACCCAGGGCTAAAAGGAGAGTACACGTTGTGTCAGTCGAAGTAGACAGACAATTTCAGCAACATTAGAGAGCTGAGGGAGAGGCGCGTACGCACATCGTGCAGAGTTTATGTACGCGGGGTGATTGCCGCTCGAGGAAGCACAATACACGCAGATAGGCCCAACAGACATGTTTAAGCTGTATGAAGGATAGGGAGATGAGACTGGTTAAAGCACTGGGGGACTGGTAAACTGTTCCTTTTATCCTCAACGCTCCCGTCCACGTTCCTCCCGATGTCCGACTCTCCTTACCAACGTCCCCGAACGCTATGCCGAATTATTCCATCGTATACAATTTGCAGCCGTCTTTCGGCGAACAACGTCCAAGTATATATTCAAAATAGACCTTCTCATACTACAGGTCTCCCAGAGGCAGCCGTCTGCCCCTCCGCAAGTTGAAGCCTTCGGGCGGCTACACCGGCATTACCGATCCACGTCCACACACGACCCTCATCCCCACTGCTCATAACTTCCATGTTAGTACGGACGTTCGCATTCCCTTCTACAACCCTCTCCACTTGTTCCCACACTCGAACCCGTACGGGGGTGCTGTGCTCGTCTTGCATCACGAGGTCACGCAGCTGAAGAGAAGCAACTGAAGGCAAAGGGGTCTGAACCGGGTCAATATAGTTCGCAGCTTCCTTGGCTTGTAGGGTCTCGAGCGCTTCTTTGACCAGGGCACGGACGCGACGATTCTCGATGGCTCGTGCAGTAACTTTGGAGCGACCAGCGACAATTGCCGCCGAGGCAAGGATCAGATCTGTGAACGCTGTGAGAATGGTAGAGGAATGAACAATGATGTATCCTACATAATACGTGTATCTTGTAGGTTTCCCAAGCGTCTCTAGCAATGACACGGGCCTTACAGCCATATGTCATCTCCTCACGGATAGATGCATAGTACGCGTTCCTGGCAAAATAACTCAACCTCGCCCATACGCAAGGTGGGTATTCAAAACTCACTCGGTGTCCCTCCAGGTGATCACGAGACTTTTGCTGTTGAGCTCAGCAAGTGCCTGCCCGAAGATATCCTCAAAGTCGCCAAAGCTACGATTCTGTGCTTCTGGTATAAGCAGCCGCCAGGAGGCAGCAAAATAATTTCACGTACCCCTTTGGCTCGATCCACCATCATATTCCGTAACTCTTCGAGACTGAGACCAAAGGCAGCAGCGTCGCTCTGACCCCACTTAACACGCTGAATGCCAGCGCAAACCCTATCGCCCCGAACCCTCGCGAGAACACTCTCGATGGTTTTGCTGATGGCGCTAACATTCTTTCGTCTCCTGGAATCGGGTACGCATCGAGGGGGAAAGGCCATCGGGCCTAGCCCAGGAAGTCCGTTGCACCCTCCGCTTAGTAGCGGAATGCTGGTCAACGAGTGTTGTTTCAGGATGTAGGCGGGTTCGCAAACAATGTTTTTGGATGAGCATCTAGCATGGTCCGGACATGGTGTGCAGGTAGTCGGATGAGGCAAAGGCACGAAAGGGATGATATCGTTACAGCGAGGATCCACGTCGTGGTGCGCCTTCCCATCTGTCGAATTGTGGAGCGCCCTCCCATCTGTCGAATTGTGGAGCGCCCTCTGTTGGCATTCTTTGATTTCCTTCTGTAGCTCCAGTCGGGCCTGAATCTTGGCGTTTGTAGAGGACCCAGTGTCGCAATATCCGATCGCCACCGACTCGTTTTTGTATTGCCCTACCACAGTCAAGATGAGGATGCTAACCATGCCTAGTACAAATTTCAGCCAGGTTGGGAGGGCCGGAACTGATGTGTCAGTGGGAGGAATGACCCCTCCACGAGCACGAGCCTTCCTCGTGAGGGTGGCAATTTTATGGGCCACTCTGGTATTCGCAAGCTCGACGGCTTCTGCATCTACGCGCTCTTGAGAACTAAATGGGTTTTCTTCTGCTTCGTATTCGAGAGAGTCGTCTTCCAGTTTCAAGCTGTGGTGTTCATTCTGTTCCACCTTGACGGGAGTCGGTTTGGCAGATCTTGTATTTCTCACTGGTGTATGCTGGGTAGCAAGGGGCATAGATCTGATGACCTTTGTTGGTGGAGTGGAAGGCCCTGGTTTCGCGATTGGAACTGTGTACTCGACGTATGGATTCGGCTCTCGATTCGCTGGTATCTGCGCTGCGGTGGACATACGTGCAGACTTTCGTGGCTTCCTCGGCGATGCGCTCCTCGGACGGTCTTGCTTCACAAGGGAAGGGTCTTGGCCCGATTGAAAAGGGTTCTCGTCTGTCCACATACTCGTTTCATTACCCGGACCCCACTGTAGAACGAGGTAAGGCCTCATGCCCGTGGGCGTCAGTGGGAGGCTTACATTCCGTGAAATACGGCGCCCCTTCCTGGGAGTATCCTGTGGTACAGTTGATATCATCCTTCGTGGGAGGGTGCCAACATAAATCTAACCTCGCCCTTATTATCCTCTTCATCGCTGACGACCTCGGGTTTTGGCGTTATCGTTGTCCGTCTTCGCTTCGTCGGCGACTTGTTAGAAGCACAATTAGACGATCATGTTGCCGCTTTGAATCAAGTAACGTACCGCGTTGCGGGCGGGGCTTGCATTGGCACTTGTGGCAGCCGTACCCCGAGTGGAACGCCTCCCAACTCGTTTCGTAGCGGGCTTCGGCTTAACGGAATGATTGGAAGATTTCCGTCAACAATTGGTGCGCGCTAATAAAGCCCAGGCGCGTCTCACCTCCAGATATTCCCCAGTCTCCGCGTCGACGATATCACTAGCATCACTTGGCATACCGTCTGCGACTTTCTTCTGCCTCTTCAACTCCTGTGCATTTGGGGCAATATCCTCATTGAAACGCTTGATCAGTACGACCTTAGTCGCACTTGCTGGGAACTGGACATCGTGATGCTGGAGAATGGCGCGTAAATTGGCGACAAGAAGAGCTGATGGGTCGAAAAACGGCTCGAGGTATGACCCAGAGTCTATGATATCCTGTGAGGTTGGTTTTGACATGGCTACTGTCCAGTGGCGGAAATGAGCCTGTTGGGGCGACCTCCAAGCTCCCTTTCGCATCACGACATCACGTTGAACACGTGCGGAGATCGTCAAGTCTTGTTGTCACGCTCCTCTCTGCAAGTCCACATGTCTAAATTACAAGGTATAGCATACAGTCATATGTACAGAAGGGTCGCTCCAGGACGGACGTCAACAAATTGCGGAACCGCCAGCCACCGTCGACCGTTACCACGACCTACAGTTAATTTATACTCGCATAAAACAGCTTCATTAGGTGCTCACCTTTCCTCTTGGATGTTTGGATATCATCTGGTCATAGGCTTCGAGCACGCCTAAGACGATTGGCCTCACGTCCTCCGGAAACACTTGTTTTGATAAGGAGGTTACTGCCTACTTCGATGAGGATGGCTATACGGTGCCGCTGCGTCCGTGAACTGGCTCGACCATTGCGCCTGAGGAACCTAATGACCCCATGTTCCAGGTTGGGGATTTTCACAGGTTGACAGGTTGACGTGTCACGTGTTAACAAACCTAAGCCGAATGATACCAGTTCAGGTTCTGTTGTCCCCCCGACATGGCCCTCTCCACGGATGAATGGTTGCCCCCCCACCATCGCCCACCCAATCCCTGCTTTGACATCTACGAACCCATATATCATGTCTCACGTGCATGTAGGACGTTCTCGCTGACGCGTCTTGAGCAAACACTGCGCCTCGCTAAACAGCCGCCCACGAACTGACGTCATTCGCACTCGAGACGCGCTCATTTGTCGTGCCATGGGTCGTCTACTACATAAAGAACAGGTTCTTCTTGATCAACGCGTCATCATGCGCGTCTCGTGTTTACAACAAGTTTGGCTAACGCTGTGCATCTCAACGCAACCCATGTCATTCTTGTGATAGAGATAGACGAGTTTAATATAATTTATTGATCTATCTAATCAAACGCGCGTCCTTCCTTCCGGTTCCCATCCATATAAGGTTTGCAACCCTTGAGCGCGCCATGAGATGCGTTTTATCCCCTGAGGAATCAAGTTACTTTCGATGACACGCTGTGTACACGCTGTGCTGACCTAATGACCATCTCAACTTTAGTAGAAACCTCCATTACATATTTCACAATCACAATGGAATTGGGCCATTTGAACACAAATTCATACTATCTATATTTCACGCATACCACTACCTACCAATTGTACAATCACCTCAATAAATATCGTATTGCCGTTTGGGTCACCTCTGTATGCTTTGTCATCCGGCCTCCAGAGCACGTGATCCCAACACGGGACACGGGGTCAATAGCGTCCCTGAGAACTCTTTGCTGGCACATGTTTGTTTGTTCCCGACGAACCTGCTACCACGCCTTTGGATCACAAACACCCCAGAGTCTGAAATGAGAGCGCCGAACGGGCTGTAAACTGCAGGAAGGCAACGGTAAACTGGAGGCGCAGTTGGTAGGATTGAACTGTGGACGTACAGGATCCGCTGCAAAAATCCCAAAACCAAGTTGATCCTCTGAAACCGCAGACGAAGATTGTCGCCAGGGTCTTTTACGTCTCGGCATTGCAGGAAGCGCATCGTTGGAAGGCACTGTAAATACTGCTGCTTGCATCAAAGCCTTCATGAGTGCTGGTGCTTGCCAGCTGAGGACCGCTTCAGTTGCCTCTCCGCCTTGTATGGCAAAGGGTTCGTTCAGATTTGCAATGTAGTCTTGATCGAGCTGGACTTCCCTTCCTAGAGTATTTCAGATCAGGTACTCGTAACATAGACTGACTCACCACATGCCATATCGAGGATTCTGACGTTGCGTTTGCTCAATGAATCCCTTCGAGCTCCCACCATCTGGGTATGAGACGATGAGACGAGTGGAATTAATAAATGGATCATTTGTACTTGTTGAGCTACAGATAGAGGCAGTGTCTGATTGCCAGAAAATGCGGTTTGTGATACGAAGCGAAACCTTTCGATAATACTTTTTCCCATCAATTCCTCGTCCTAAGTTCGGCTAGTATGATGCGTGCATCATCGACGCCGTTTCGTAATTCTCCCGCATCGATTTAGCCAGAATGCCGCTGCTCATTGGTCAAGACTTTGGACACAACCATAACGCGCTATGGACCTGGAAAGCGCGACAAAGGGCGTTGAGGTTGTTGGAGTTGACTCCGGGGAGCGGAAAACACGTCCCAAGAAGGCGATTTCGGGTGGAACAGAACGAGTGCCTGGCATGTCGGTATTCCCGGTGGCGAGGGTTCAAAAGAGTCTCAAGGCAGACAAGGTCGGCGGCCACCGATACTTTTTGCTACCTACTTGAGGGAATTGACGACATTTAGTCTAGGAACTACCTACGGTAGCGAAAGAGGCCATCTTTCTTGTCTCGATGGCTACTGTGTGTCGATCGTTGGCCACTCATTCGCACTAAATATGTAAAAGGGCTCACATCTATACGTATAGGAGCTATTTGTCGAACGTCTCGCTCTAGCAGCACAAATACAAGCTGCCTAAGAGACCGTGCAAAAAAAAGATTTGGGTGCGTAAGCCTTAATCTAACGCAACGACCCTTTGAACAACTCTTTGGTCCGTCAGCTATTGCTGTCCGCAAGGAGGGTGAATATTTCTGGAAGGTGAAGCGTGGTTGCGATTCTGCGGTCTTTGTTAGAATTTCCGTGCAGCCGATAATACGACAGAATAATCGTGTTTGTTGGGGCCCGCTAACAAACACGTAGCGATACAATAACGAGAATACGAGCTCTTATATACCCGAGATGTGGCCATGCGAAACTCGGTTTCCCAAACAATCACCGCCTCTGACAACCGGAGCACTGAGCGCTCGCATGTGAAATCCCAAATTCCAACAGTCTTTGCAAGGGCGCAACTTACACCGTCGAAAAGAAATTACGGTCTCTCTACCGGCGTATACATCGGCTGTGTGAGGAGGATGCCGGTCACGATCATGCAGGCTTTTGCCAAGGTTGGAAAGAAAGATGCAAAGAGGACAGAAGCCCGGCAAAAGGCTGCGGGTGAAGACGAAGGGAGCGCAGAAGGAGATGCCGAGGACACTCAGGAAAATGCATTTGATGAAGACTTGAGGACGACACAGCCACCTCACCATCTATTTCTACACCTGCAAACCGAAGTCCTGTATCTATACAACCCATAGCCACTGATACAGATGAGGAAATAAGTAAGCCCGAGTGTCCGTGCGCTTTATGTCTCCTAGTCTCCCTGATTTACAGCTTACCCTGTATCCTCTTAACTGGTTCCATACTATCCTCGTCGTCTAATTCACCTCTTCGTCCGCGTTCACGTTTATGCAGCTCCAAATGCGAATGGGCCTATGCGTCTGACTTCTCAACGGGTGACGGAGCGGGTATGATATGAAAGTGCACCTGCGAGTTGATCGTCAATCCGTGTGTCTAAGATTGGTCGGGGTATGCACATGAGGAATGGCTTGGGCGCAGCCTTGATTGTAGACGCAATTCAGGTCGGGATTGTTAGGAGCTGTCATCATATACACCAAGGATGAAATTAACCCTCCAGCTCAGTGCCGCTCACCATAAGTTAATGCGTTCCCCACCTTGGCCGTGGCTTCTCCCAGCGCCCTCGACAGTTCAGGAGGGAGATCAGTAAGGC
>Ga0307513_10005551_pt1 | contig 16634 bp, 8 predicted proteins | sample 15_EM_MG_FD_202174 | JGI IMG/M metagenome (GOLD analysis project Ga0307513, IMG submission 202174) | Populus trichocarpa ectomycorrhiza microbial communities from riparian zone in the Pacific Northwest, United States - 15_EM | ecosystem: Host-associated > Plants > Roots > Unclassified | place... | reverse complement strand
GGGATTCATCCTTTTATCTTTGTATTTGCTTAATTGTTCTCAATGTATTGAATAAATATTGCTTATGATTATATAAATATTTCCAAGAAAAGGGTTGTTTTATATATATATATATATATATATAATCAAAATAAATAAACAAGTACATGGTGTTGTTATACTTGAGAATGATATTAAGATCTAGTTACAGGTTTCCAACCAATATATTTGATTTTAAAATAGAATATAAAACACAATAAACAAGTATATAACGTTGTTATACCTAAGAATGATCCTAATATCTGGTCAGAGGTTTCGAGCCAATATACTTGATTTTAAAATAGAATGTAAAACATACAAATTTTTAATGTGAATGAAGAGGCATGTCTAATAATGACAAGATCCTCTAACAAACATAGAACGTACTTAAGTTTACAGAAATGTAAATGTAGAAATTTATTCATAATATATATTGAAAGTAAGATTTATAGGAATCTTACTTGAATTTGAATTGAAACCAGTATAGGAGATATTAATCTTAGAGGTTCGGATCCAATAAGTATGGATCTTTTTATAGGATAAGAGATGTTAATATAGAAGGTTACAAGGAAATTTGAATATGTTACAAGAGCATAAGTGTTTGATGCCTTCTGCAAAGAAACTCTTCTATAAAGTTCTTCCCTCAAAGCTTGGGAGAAGTCTTTTTATATAGAGTAGAACAAGATTGTCTTTTTAAAAATTTTTGTAAAGCAAATGATTTGCTTTTAAAAAAGTTAAAAAAGTTGTCTGCCAATTACCATCGAAAGTTGTTTGTTGTTTATGCAAGTAGAGGATCAACTTTTTGAAACGTTGAACTAGTAGCTAGTTGTTTTAACCATTTGTGCTGACAAGAGAAGATGAGCTTGATGGTTTGGAGGATCTTAACTAAAAAATAAAATGGGCCAAAATATTCTTGGGCCTATTAAAATACTTTTTTTTTTTACAGAGGTAGAGACTTCTTATGATTTTTGTATATGAGAGAGGATACCATAACAGTCATCTTTATTGTCATATGTTAGGATGATGATAGAACCCGAGGATGATGAAGATGGAGAGGGATCATTGTCATTGGTGCTTTTGTAGGAGTTGCTTCATGATTTTGAAATATTCTTCTTCGTATTTTGTTGAGGCAAGAAAAGAAGAAGCATGAGATCTATATGCTAGGAATTTGGACTAAGTATTTGAGTCTATAATCTAAGTAGTTTGGTGTTGTTTTAACCATTCTATGATAACATGTTTGGAACTTTTGGTTTCTACCCCAAAGTAGTCCCGCTATTTTACTTTGTATCTTCTGATGAGCATATGATATCCATGCCAGGTATTGTAGTCAAAATACCATGAATAGACCCAATGGATAAAAAAAATTGGAATAGAAAGAGAGAATTGGTGGGAATTTTTTCTCAGTTTCGAAGGGTTTAAAATTTTGTTTGAAGTAAATGTAACTAGTTTCAACTAAAGGGTGATGTTTTATTACTTTATAAATACAACTAAAGTAATCCCACAATTGAAGAAAACAGTTGGGTAAATTTGAAGTCTTGATGGAATTATTAAGATAGAATAGCTAAGAGTAGCTACCCTTAGAGTTTTGGAGGAAAAAAGGTATTGAACCACACCTGTTGATAATCTGGATAAGAATAAGAATGGACAATGAAATTACCAAGTTTGACATGGTAACTAATTGGAAATTGGATTACTTGATGAAGGGGTTGTTTCTAATCAAAAGGATGAATGATATTTTAAATGATATATGTGGAGTAGGCGTATTGAGAATGGTTTTGTTGAAGTTTGAAATGCTTGAAATTGGCAAAACCTATTATCTCAAGTATTATCATATAGTAAGACTAGAGTTTGATAAATCCTAAGGTTTGAAATACTAGTCTAGAGGGAAGACTTTTTGTAGTTGCAATGGAAGGGTCAAAATAGAAAAATTCATTTTCAATAGCTAAAATATTTTAAAAATTTTAGTTTCTCAATTTAATCAGATTTTTTTTTTGAAAGCTTTTGAGATAGTTCAAATGGAGAATTTGAATTAAAAAAAAGGTGGGGTTTTTGTGAGGAAGAATCTACTTCTTTTTTGAAAATTGGTTTGAAGGATTTACCAATCTACGAAGACTTCTCTTCCTGTGAGGACTTCTGGCTAATAGTTTATAAAGCCAAAAGTATTTCTGGTGAATTGGATAGGGCTTCTATCCAATTTTATACTTGTGAAGAGCGTTCTACTTCCTCATCTTCAATTACTGTTTCATACCAGGATTTGATTAGTTTTGTAGAAGAAATGGCTGAGGCAAAGAGTTTTGTAGGGTTTTGTGAATTTTGAGATTCTGGAGATTTAACTTTTATCTATGGGACTTTGCCTTTATCTCTGGATTTGGGAGGCATCAGGATCTGTTTTGGAGGACCTTAGTTAGGAAATCAAGAATTGAACTTCTATCTCCTTTTATATATTCTATATCAAAATAAAAGGTACTTGATATAACTTGCCATCGGGTAAAAATCTATTATGAAGCAATATTTTGAACATTTTTCTGTAAAATTTCTTTAGCGGATTTGCAATCAATACGTAAAAGAAATTTTTGATTTAATAAATCACTTTGAAATTTTGTAATGCATAATACAATGGAAATAATTTATTTTTTTGATAGTAGAATAATTCTTTTAATAATCATTCCAATGTGTAGATGTAAATTGAAGAATTTATTTTTTGTTATTTTATACTTGTTTAAAAATAACCTCGTTCCCCAACTCAAAAACATTTTTCTCAACTATTTTAGGAGCTAAGGGATTAGCAATATATAAGCAAGAATTTATTGGACTTGTTTTTTAATCTGTCGAATAATCCTAGTATGTTCATTAGACCATGAAACATGGTTCTTTCTTAACCTATCATATAAGAGTTTCGCTATTATGCTCATATTATGGTAAAAATCTAAAACATAACTAAGATTTCCTAAAGACTTTTATAGTTGGGTTTTATCTAGAATTTTGTCAGAAAATTTACTAACAAATGTAAGGGATCTCTCAATAGGTGTAATGGTTACTTAGGAGATATAATGACCAAGAAAATGAATACGAGTTTGGAAAAGAGAAATATTTATTTTTAAAACAACTAACCTATTTTTCTTTGCGACATAAAGAGTGTTTGTAAATGTTTGAAATGTTGTTCTATTGAATTTGAAAATATAAGAACATTATCAATGTATATTATTCACAATTTTGAATATGAATTGAAGATATCATTCATGATTCTTTGAAATTTAAAATGAGCATTTTTTAATCGAAATTTCATGACATTCCACTCATGTTGACCAAATAGAACTGTAAATGTAGTTTTGTAACGATCTTTTGAATGAATTTGAATTTGCCAAAATCCTGACTTCATATCAAAATTTAAAATTATGAATGCAAAATGTAGTTTTTTAACAAATCTTTTTTGTTTGGAATTGGACATCTAATCCATTTCAAAGTTTTATTCAAATGTTTATAATTTATGACAAGCCTTTATGTGCCTTGTTCAATCTTAGAATTTTTGTTAATATAAAAGGTTGTACATGACCAAGGTAATCTAGACTTTTGTATAAGATTTTTAGATTTTAAATCTTTGATTTCGAGTCGACAATGTTGTTCTAATTCAGCATTCATTTGAATACGTCATGCTATGTAGGAATTTGCTTTTCATTACAACTATTATCATAAGAAAGATCAATAACATGTTGTTTTCTCTTCCAAAAGGCATTTGGTAAATCAAAACAATTTTTTTTTTATCTCGCTTTGAAATTCTGAAATTCTTGTTTTTTTTTTTTTGTAAAATAGGATTTTGTAATTGTACAAAAACATCTTGTAAAAGATGCACGAGATGTGCTTGCTTTCCTCGAATCAATGCATTAATGTGGTAAGTATGAATGGAGTATCCTTTAATCAAATTTAAATTCGTAGTCTTTGAATTTTCTAGGAAAGCAAAAACAAATTTGAAATAATTGATTTTTGAAGTAATGTTTTTGTTGTGACGCGCACAACGTCGAATGACAGGTCTGCTTCTTGAGTGCGTTTGTAAAATGGGGTTTTGAGTTTAATCATAAAATTATGATTATGAAGTTCAAGATTCACCACTTAGTATTATAGTTACTAGGAAAACTATGGTCCGTGAGAGTCTGGGTAAGGGATTGGTTATGGAAGGGGAAGACGTATCACCCTAAGTGCACCCTATCTAAGATAAGTTGCATTGTTGTTTGATTGTTTTTCTAGGTTGTGTTTCTATTCATTGGTTTTTTGATGCGAATCTCGTGATCACGTGGTCATGCAACCCACACGCAAAGACACCAATTCCTGAAAGCCAAGTAAATCAGGTTTGATAGGAGTGTGATACAAAGATAACTTGTACCTAGGCACCAACACTATTGGAAACAGAAACCCCCACCCAACGAATATTGATTCGCGAACGAGAAGTAAAAGGATGACTCCACGAAAAGAGTTGTTCTTCGATAAGTCGTTTTTTAGTTTTTTACAGAACCATGGAAGGGAGATTATCTCATCAACATACACACACACACACACACACACACACACACACAAAGTGCAGCAAACAAGAACTTTTATTAATCTCAATTGCGTACCCTTACGTGTTTGGTTATGCCTTTATTTATACCGACTCTAGACTTAAAGAAACCCTTGATTAGCTTGGATTTTCTTGTTTAACTTGGAAAAATAGGAAAAAAAATTTACTCCTTTGTTGCTGATTTAATTACTTTCCTTCCTAAGTTAGGGAAAGTATTAAATAATCCTCCCCTCTTTAAGAATAAGATATGGCCAACTTCCTTACTTGATTAGGAGAATAAATTGTTGACTTTCTTTCCTTGTTGTTGCTAGGATGCATAAGGAATCGTTTGTAAGAAAAGGATTTTGAAACATTTATGAATCCTTGCCACACTTGAAAACTATATTGCAGCCCATTAAAGATCCTTGTAGAGCTAGGAGATTCCCAAAACAAACTGCCATATCTTTGTAGGAAAAGGATCCTTACCAAATAGAAAGTCCACAAGTCAAAAGGAAGTAAATAACAAAATTCATACAGCCTCTGTTAACCCGTATTGCAATGCCTTCCTGAACTTCGATAGATCTGAAATTTTAACCAAGGTAGGACAATATATCAGGAGACTCAACGTAAAATTCAGCTCGATCTAACGGTCGGATTGAGAATTATGATTGTTGCCGTAAAACTGGGTAATTGCATATTTTACATCAAAATCCGAATTTGACCTTGCCTGGATTGTATCATTTTTTTTCTAAGGTCTAAGGAAGATCTCCCTTTGTAAGGAAGTCTCTACCTTATCGGGTTAAGTTCTAACCATTCTAAAGTCTGAATTTTATCATCGCATTTATTGCTTTGTATCTTTAATACCTGAGTGTATACTCTATTGTGTAATTTCAAACCCTCAAATATTAAATTATGTAGCTAAACCCTAACACTTTAAAAATAAAGTGAACAAAATGATTAGTGAAGGGTTTTTGATATTTTGGTTAAACCTTAACGGATAATCATAAACTAGTCACGATATCCATTTCGCATTTTAAAATATGAGAAAGAAGCATTTTTTTTATATAAAAATATGCTTGGAAAACTTTTAGGATTTGGTCGTATGCACGAAAACAAAACAATTGTTTTTTGTTTTTTTAAATGAAAACTTATTTTTAAAATTTTTTTTGGAATTTTTTTTTAAGTTTCAGAGGAAACTAGGTATTTTTAATACCAAATTTGTATATTACAATGTAAGTTTACAGCTTGATATTATGCAAAATAATTGGAAAAACATGCGATGGGCCAATAAATATTTTTAAAACCCCCTTTAGAATATTTGAATTTTTTTCTAATATTTTAATATTATTATATTACTATTAAACATAAATTATTGATTTAACATATTGGGTTGGACTCGGCCCAGCCTGACTCAATTGGGTTGGGTCGACTATCAGCCCAACATCCTTTCCTTTTTTTTTTTACATTAGGCTAGACTTGGTGCATCAATATAGGCTAGGCTGGAACGGGTGCAGCCCATCCTTATAATTGCTGGCAAAAGCCAACAGTTGCAGGAGGTGAATTACTTCATGTCTTACATGCAAGACATAGGAAAGAAGAAGAAATGGGGCGTATGAGAGAAAGGATAAATGAGTTTACCTGGGATGACGGTGTTGCAGGTTGGAGGTCCGGCTGGAGATGTTGGTAGAGGTTTGGCTGATGGCACACGTTGGTGGTTGGAGATGTTAGTTGCTGGAAGAGAAGAAGCCTGTAGTGGAAATGAAGAAATTGGCGGTGACGGCGGTTGTGTACTATTACCGGTGATAAGATGAGCTGGTGGAAAAGGTTAGGCTATCATTGGTCACAGAATGGGTGGGGTTGGAGTGGCTGAGAACACAATGGAGAGAGAGGGAAGAGTAGCAATGGTAAAAGAAAAACCTGGGAGGGGGCTGATTTTTTGAAAAATAAAAAACTGATTAAACCGAGAAAACCGGAAAAAAATAATTGAAAAAACCGAACCGTGAAAAAAAACCGATTAAACCGATTAAAATTTTGAAAAAACCGACTGGTTCGATTCGGTTTTGGTTTTATAAGCCTGAAACCGAAAAAACCGAACCGAAATGAACCCAAACCGAGCCAAACTGGTTTGAACCTTTTTTTGTCCTAAAAAAACCAAATCAAACTGAAACTGGTCTGTTTGAACCGGGTTCAGTTTTTTTTAAAAAAATTACAGTTTGGTTACTTTTTTTTTACAAAAACCGAACCGAATCGAAAATGATCACTCCTAAGTTTTTCCTAACTTTGACCACTGATTTCTCCTCCCTCAATGCATGGATTCCACCATATTTATAGGGGGCGGAAGAGAGATATTTTGTCTTTTTAAGGACAAATCTTGACCCTTGATTCAGCTTAGAAGGACCTCAACCATTGACTTAAAATGATTCAAATTTTGATGGTTAAAGGCAGTACGAGGTGGCCTCTATGAGGCATCTCTACGGCAGTTGTGGTGTCAATCAGCCACAAATAACCATATTGGGATGTAGTCAAATGTCAAGCCATCATGGTGGTTTATGGTTTGTCTAATTTGGTAGAGAAATGAAACATTAAATGTAGTTGAAAGCTAGTCAACCCGAGCAACTTTTCTAACAAAAAAAAAGAAGATGATGAATAGTAACCATACGACATTTCATCTAGTTCCTTTGTCTTCTTTTTTTTGTTACTATTTGGGTAAAAAATCACGTCGTTTTGGTCAAAACGATGTCGTTTTAGATTTCAAGGTTTTAATTTAGCGATTTGGCCAAAGTTCAATTTAGCCCTTTGGTTTTTTATTTCTTTTAATTACACCCCTAACTGGCCTAGAACTTTTAATTTTATGTAATTTTTCCCATGTCAAATTTCAACATCAGCCCCGAATTTCAGCGTCTTTTTTATTGTGGTCCTTGGTTTTGGATTTCTTAAATTTAACTCCTAATTGACTATTAAACTTTTAATTTTCTTCAATTTCACCCTGATTTCAGCCAATTAAATCCCAAAGCTCGACACCTCTTTTAAAAAGGTCTTTAGCTGCAAATTTTTTTAATTTAACCCCTAATTGACCCTAAAATGTTGATTTTCTTGTGATTTTACTCTTGATTTGAATGAATTGACTTTATAAAAATTAGGTTTGGCCCTCTAAAATTTCAATCTTCTCAATTAAGCCCAAATTGAGCTCCTAAACTTAATTTTTCATGAATTAAGCCCCTAATAGAAGTATAATTGAGTCCTTAAATTTAATTAAATCCTTTAATTTGACCCAAGTTAATTCTTAAACATAATTAAACTTTTAATTTGGTCCATGATTACATCAAATTGGCCTATTAAAAATCTAATTTTGTGTTTGGGCTTCATATTTATGCAAATTCATCCAATAATATTTTAATTTGACCTTGAATCTGCATTGTCTCTTTAATTTTAGGTATAATAAGGTACAATTAGGTTTCCGATACATTCAAAATTGTAGCTTAATCTTCCTCTATATTTGAAATTCTCTCAGCTTGTTTTTGTTTTTTCCAAATTGCTAGTATTCTTGCCATTATTATTTATTATTTATTTTAAAGGGAAAAGGGGTAAAATTTAGGGAATAACCCAAAAATAAGTGATGACAGTTGTCCTCTTCTTAACAATGCTTGCGACAGAAAGTCTCGTAAGAGACTTTTGATAGTAAGCTTTGTAATGAAGAAAAATGAATGAGAGATAACGGACTCACCAGATCAAGAAATGGTCAATCCTTCTGAAAGTGTTTGAAGTGAGGACTAGAAAGCGCACTTAGAGAAAAAGGAGATAGGGCTAGGAAGCGAGCTATCCGAGATAAGGGTCGGGATAAGGGTACAAAGTTGAAAAGAGAGAGATAAGGCTTAGAAAGTGCATTATCCAGTATGCGGGGGCTAGAAAGTGCACTCAGAGGGAAAAAAAAAAGATAAGGTTAGAAAGCGCACTATCTGGTATATGAGGGCTGTCATAACCTAATTCTAGTTTATTCCCCAAAATTCACTTTTTAAAAAAATAAAAATCAAAAAATAAAATAAAGGTTAGCAACATGGAGAAAGCAGGTTAGGGAATGCAACTGGAATTTTGGAGAAAATTCAAGGCCTAATTATACCCCATTATGACAAAAAAATGGAGAAACAATGCAAATTCCAGGTCAAATTAAATGCTTATTGGATGTATTTGCAAAACATTTAAGTCCAATGACAAATTTTAATACGTCAATTTGATTTAATCTTGGGTCAAATTAAAATTTAATTATGTTTAAGAATTAATTTCGGTTCAATTGAATGATTTAATTAAGTACAAGGACTTAATTACACTTTAAATGGGTCAAATTAATTTTATTTTGGGCTTAATTGGTAAACAATTAAGTTTGGGAGCCCAATTTGGGCTTAATTGAGAAGATTGGAATTTTAAGAGACTAAATTTAATTTTTACGAAGTTAATTAATTGAAATCAAGGGTAAAATCACAAGAAAATTGAAGTTTTAGGATCAATTAGAGGTCAAATTGAAGATTTTCATAGTCAAGGACTTGGTTGTAAAAGACGTCGAACTCTAGGGGCTTAATTGGTTGAAACCGGGGGTGAAATTGAAAAAATTAGAAGTTTAATGGTCAATTAGGAGTTAGATTGCATAAATCCAAGTCCAATGACCAAAGTGCAAAAAGCTCTGAAATTCAGGGTTCAAATTGAGTTTGACAGGGGCTAAATTCCACTAAATCAAATGTTTAGGGTTAATTAGGGGTGCAATTGAACGAATGCGAAAGCTTAAGGCCTCAATTGAAGTTTGACAAAAATCCCTTATTTTACCCAAATTGACGCCGTTTTTGGATTTAAAAAAACAAAAAGAGAGAGAGGAACAGATGACGTGTCGTCTGATCACTGTTCATTGTCTTCCCTGATTTTGCCCGAGACTGTTGCCTTGGTGACTACTTTTCAGGTGCATTTAATGCCTCGTATATCCGTCAAAATTGACTACACATGAACCAACTAACATCCCTTTATCCTCGAGTATGGTCTGTTCAGGCATATTATCATCAAAAAGACCCCGGCACCGGCCTAAATTAACCAACTCAGACAGCCTTGAACTGTCAGATTTTACAGTTTATGGTGCTTACTTTGAACCAACGGTTGGGATCCTTACCAACCGAATCAAGGGCTTAAATTTTTGCCCTGTGAAGACAAGATTACCCTTTTCCACCCCCTATAAATAGGGGTGGATTTCATGGTCTGAGCAGGAAGAAAATCCTGTCCAAAAATCAGAAAAAACCAGTCTCTTCCTCCTTAATTTTTTTTCTCTGCAACGAGTTCTCTCTCTTTTCTTCTCTGTCGAGGCTTTCGGCCACCACCACTATCATTGTCGGCTTGACCACCATCCTCTCTACCACAAGCAACCGTCTGACTACCTCATGTGGTGGTTTCACCAACTCTCTCTCTCCTCTGCAACTTCTTCTTCTTCCTCTACTAGCGGCTAAGATCGGCCACCACCTCTGCCACAACCTCAGCCACCACCGCACGTCGTCCTCCACGGCCAGACCGCCACCGTGCCAAGTAGCTTTCTTCTCTTCTCTTTCTTCTTCTTCTTCTTCATTGCCTCTGTTCACAAGTGAACAATATACATCAATTATAATTCACGTCTTACTGTTCACGCTTGAATAGTAGGCGTGAATTATAATTCACGATCACTGTTCATGCAGTGAACGTCGTGTCGGGCCACTTCTGGCCCAGCCCAACTACATGGGCTAGACTCGGCCCGGCCCCAAAAGGAAGGGAAAAAATCTGTTAGACCGATATTGGCCCAATCCAACATTCCTGAGCTCGACCCAGCCAGTTAGGCCGGCCCAGCCCATGTATATTTAATATATATTTATTTATAATAATATATATTATAATATTTAAAAAAAATTCAAAATTTTCAAAAATCATTTCAAAAAAATTGTGATTTTCTCAAATATTTTTCTACCAATTTTGCATAATATCGGGTTGTCTATTTACACTGTAAAATACAAATCAGGTATTAAAACACCCGGTTTTCTCCAAAATATTTCAAAAAAAAATCAAAACATTTTCAAAAAAAAAATCTCAAAAACTTTTAAATTAATTTCCCTTTCCAAAATAAAAAAATATATATATTTTATTTTCATACATACGGTCAAATCCTAAAAAATTTCCAAGCATATTTTCATTAAAAAATTGCATCTTTCTCATGTTTTAAAAATCCAAAAAAATAGATATTATAACCAGTTTATGATCATCCATTAGGGTTTGGCCAAAATATCAAAAAAAATTTTCCAAACCTTTTTTTTTAGGATCCAGGTATAGACTTCAATAGTTGTGAGGTGTAAAATTACACGATAAAGTACACCCTCAGGTATTAAAGATACAAGGTGTAAATAAATACGATGCTAAATTCAGACTTTAGAATAGTGAGGATTAAACCCGATGAGGTAAAGGCTCTCTCACGAAGGGAGTTCTACCTTAAACCTTAAAAATACCAATGAATAGAAACCCGACCTAGAAAAACAATCAAACAACAATGCAGCTTACCTTAGGTAGGGTGCACTGGGGGTGATGCGTCTTCACCTTGCACAAGGAGTCCCTTAGTTAGACTCTCACAGACCATAGGTTCCTAGTGACCATAATACTAGGTGGTGACTCCTGAACATTAATCATAATTTTGTGATTAAATCCAAAAACCTTTCTAACACAACACCTCATCAGGAGGCACGATAAAAGCCTATGTCGTCACCGACAACTTCGTGGCGCGACCCCATGACAAGGGCTAGAAAGCGCACTATGCAAAAGAAAAGAGGTAGGATTTGTAAAGAAAAAAATGATCTTTGTGAAAAACTAAAAAAAAAAAAATTTGAAGTGGTATAGTTGTACTAGGCAACCTGCCTATTGGTAAATTTCAAAAAAAAAAAATTGAAATGGTTAAATTGTCATAGGTGACCTGCCCAGATGAAGAATACAAAGGTTTTTACAAATGATCTCATTGTAATGGGCGACATGTCCATATGAAAAATGAAAAGATTTTTTTAAAATAGTCTCATTATAATAGGTGACCTGCCCATGTGAAAAATATGATTTACATGGCAAAATAATTTGGCCAGAGATGTCTTGAAGGGATGACAAGATAAGGCTTGAAGGTGTACTATCTAGGAGATGAGAGCTCAAATGGAAAAAAGATAGGACTTAAAGGCGCACTAAGAGATGAGAGCTCAAATAAACACTCAAAGGGAAAAGAGATAAGGCTCGAAGATACACTATCTGAGAGTTAAGAGCTTAAAGATGCGCTCAAAAGAAAAGGATAGGGCATGAAGGCGCACTATCTAAGAGATAAGGGCTCGAAGGAGTGCTCAAAAGAGATTTGTTGGTAAAACATTAGTTTGTCAAAGATCAAGTATAATGTTATATAATCAATATGTATTTATACTTAACTAAAAAATATAAATTCCCTTTCTTCATGGACTTTTTTCCTTTTAAAAAGTTTAAGTCTCTGTAGGCATGTTTTCATGGCTTTTTTGCTTTTGCTTACTTGAGTCACAATTTGTGATATTGATATCTGTGAATGGCATGATATCAACATACTTTTTTGCCTACAAACCTTTATCACAAAGATCTAACTCTGCCCTATATTTTTTATTTTTTTAGAAAGGGAATCATGGAGCTAGCCCTATTACGTGTTTTTTTATTGCCCCCCAGCCTGATCATGCCCTCAAATGTTCAATTCTAGTTTTCTTTAGGGATAAGGCTATGCGAAAGAAGATTTGGTTATTTACAAAGAGTTATTTTATGGAGAATTCTTGGAATTACAAAGTTATTCCAAACACAGAAACCATTTTGATGTCAGTTTCAAGCAAACTTGTTCTGAAAAAAAAAATTCAAGTGATTCCTATAGGCATGTTTGAAAGTTTTTGTTTTGTTTTTGTAAAAATGTGAAGTGATCTTTTATTTTGTGTTTGGTTAATAAGGTTTTAATTTGAGGATTTCAGAGAACACATCTTCAAAGCATTCATTTTATTTGTATGAATAATGGAGCTTGTTTCACATGGGACAACATTGCCTACCAATTAGGATTGCCTATCTTTGAATAGAAAGGGCTTGATTAGACACGTAACGTAAGTTTTGGCTTTTGGTTATGAAGAAAAATAATATTTATAAGCTCAAAGGGTGTTTAAAGGATTTCAAGTCTAACAATCACTAGTGCTTGTTTCCAGACCTTTTTGATCCATGAATTTCTAGACCTTGCAAATGGGTTCATCATACCCCCTAGTGTCGAGCTTGGGCTTTTTATTTGTTTTCTTCATTTGATTTTGAGCATCATCATCATATTAGCTTTTTTTTTGTATGCTCAAACCTTCTAGACTCTTTGGATTCTTTCATTCCCCCAGCTTTGTATGAACACATTTAATCATTGAGGATTTTTGCATATTTCTCGCACTTGACCCTAGTGTGGGGTGTGATTTTAGCCAAGGTTATTTTTTAAAGAAAAACTTACTAGGTTCAATGGCGACTGCAAAAGGTGTATTTTAGTCTTCTGAAAGGATTTATAAAAAATGATCTTTTCTCATTTCAAACACATGCATTTAGGATTGGTAAGCTTTGTTTTTTTTCATGTGATCGTACGAAATGGTTTCTCATTATTCATTCAGCTAAAACTTAGCATTGAAGTCATCTCATGTTGTTTGGGTTGTTTTTATTTTTTCTAGGTGTTTGGTCACCTTTCTAGGAGATCACTTATATTTCTAGAACATATCTGCTAGAACAAACATCAATTTGATTTCTGTTTTTGTACTAAAACTTTGATTTTTCTAGAAACCTTTGAGAAAACATGAGATCATGCATAGTTTTTGAAGAAATGGGAAACACACCAAAGAATTCTTGGTATAGTGAGTTTGTGAATTGATGGAACTTTCAGGATTTCTACTTTCAGGATTCCTCAAAGTGTAAGAATGAAGACAATCATGAACATAAAAAAATGTATGATATCATTAAAAAGAAGGGCCTATTTAACAGAAAAAATCTTGTGATATTATGAGCCAAATTGCCAACAAAACTAAAATAGGTTAAACATGACAAAGTCAAAACACTTTTGCATACATGATTAAATAAAGGCAATTACTTTTTGAACACAATAGGAGCAGGTTCCATCTTCTAATTCTGGTACACCTTTCTTTCGGTCAGCCTCCTTACGAAAGCTATTGCATGGATCTCATCTATGGTGTGGAAAGAAACTAAGTGTTTGCTCGAGTAAGCTAGCGATGCGGGCCTTGTTAACCTTTAGAGACTCCAATCCTTCTTAGAAATGAGCATCATGGTGGGCACGCTCTTCACCATAATTGTTGGAATTTGAGCAAGTAGACCATGTAATGTCTACCTTATCAGGCAACACGTTGTTTGATTTTTTTCAAGAAAAAATAGGACAGATGACATGTCATCCGCTCCAGTTGCAAACAAAAAAAGTTTAAAGGCCCAATCACGCGAGCCTTGACAAAATGGGCCAGGCGAGCTGGCTTGACCTTTGCTTTTTTTTTCTAATTCTTTTTTAAAATTAATTATTCTTTTTTTATGATTTTTTCTATAATATTTTTTAATTTATATTTAAATTAGTACCCCTTCTCTCTTTCATTTTGTTTGGAGAGCCTCTTTTAAATGACAATTATTTTTTTAATTATGCATTTAAATTTGAAAAGTTTTTCTGATTCAAAATAAAAAGAAAATTATTTTCAGATAATATTTCTAATATATGCAGTTTTGCATGATGTTTTTTCCCCCTTTTATTTTTTTTGATCAATTTAATTTGTGTCTCCACTTCTATTATCATTTGCTTAAATAAAAAAAATTATTTAATAAATAAATTTAGCAAACACAACCGGATAAATGTCTCGTCTTTCAAGATTAAATATTTTGATCTATACATGTCTCTTGATTTTTGAAGTTTTATTTTTAGGTATCGTTGATGATTTTTTATTTATTTATTCGCACACATAGTTCTTGATTTATTTAATTACATGTAATCATAAAAAAAATTATTTGAACTTAGATTTTTTAAGCTACAAAAATGCGTTGAAAAAACCTTCATATATAATTTTTTTATAGGAAATAAAAATATCTAACCCGCAGCGAAGCGCGGGTCACATAACTAGTTTTTCACTATTGGTTGTTGGAACACTTTAAATCATAGATATAAAACCTGGCCCAGCCCGACGAGTCAACCCGATATCCGAAGCGTTGGTCTGGTTTCAAATGGTCAAAATTCGGGCTTGCAATTAGCCCGATCAAACCCGAGTGATGCGGGTTTTTTTTTACATTTAAAAAAAACTCTAAAAATATAAAATTAATTTGTGAATACTTGGCCTCACATATTTTTATATAGTCTACATCCCCATGAAATGTTCTTAACTTTTCCATGTTAGATAATTATAGTTATGAAATTTTTCTTAACTTTTACATGTGGGATAACTATATTTATAGCCTATATCCACACGAAATGCTTCTTAACTTTTGCACGTGGGATAGCTATATATATAGTCTTTATTCACATGGATTTTTTTTTTAATTTTTCTTTATGGAATAACTATATATATAGACTACACACACATGAAATGTTTCTTAACTTTTCCATATGTGATAGTTATATGTAGCATATATCCATATGAAATATTTCTTAACCTTTTCATGTGGGATATTAAAACCTTGATTTTTTTTTATTTTTTCCAGGTTGACCTAGGTCAACCCGTGTGACCCAGCCCCTTAGCCGAGTCAACTTCGGGCTGGGTTTAATAAATTTGTTGTAAATAGTTCTTAAGATTGTTGTTCCTCTTTACTCTGATGATTTGGTTTTTACAAAACATAAAATATGCATATAAATCAACAACTAAAAGAAAAATCAATTTACAATACCTGCTGACAAAAAATAAACTTGAAGAAATAGATTGATGTAAGGATCAATCATTTGGCCTTAAAATAATTTATTGCTTGCTCTCTGGTGATGGCAGTGTGATTGCAATATTTTACTCAATTTCTTATTCTTGGTAGCACAACAAAAAAATAAATGGCGAACCAAATATTATATAGTACTCTCTAAAACACAATTTTGACCAAAAGAATATAAAAGAGTTTTTGAAAATTTCATTATCAAAATCATGTTAGAATTGACTTTTTTTATGGACAATTCTTACAGTTAATTTTTCAATTTTCAATTAATTTTTAAAATAAAAAAATATAAACTTGCATAACTTCATTTTAAATAGAGTTTAAAGGGACATAATTTTTCATTCATACCCTAACAATAACATTGGTAGCATCTACAGATAGGATAAAAAGCAATATTTTGTATTGTTTATCGAAACAAATACGAGAGAAGTAAAGTCATTTTTCATGATTTATTTTAGATTCTTCATATATGGTTTGTTTCTAATCAAATCGGAAAGTATACCTAGAAAACTGTTATAATAATGCCATCTAGTCATATCTTGAAATGAATATTTTGCCTCGGAAATCAATAGGACTGCATATTTATTTTACTGATATAGTATTTAATTACAGTTGTATTTTAATTTTATATTTTCATGAAAGTATAAACTATATATTCATTTTTTTTAGCTTCCAAAATATTTTTTATTTACCCCTGAATTACATTAAGTTTTATTTTCTTTCTTAATCTTATTTCAATTGCAGGCACAACAGATGAGCCTTCTCTAAATTCTTGAATCTAAGGATCATGATTGAGTAAAACCTCAATTCCGGATCTAAAACTCTCGACGCACACACTAAAATCTTAAATCTATAAATTCAAAAAATAATCAAATAAAAGGATTAAAATACAAAAAAATACAACAATCAAATTACAAAGTAATGATTTAAATGTTTACTTTATTTTTGTTCTTTTTATTTTTAATTCTTTCACAGAATTAATTATGATATAACTATATAATAATAAAGTTTTAGTTTTTATTTTTAAATAGTAAGATCCAAAATCTAACTTGCAGCTTCAGCAATTATACTAAAGATAACTTGCAGCTTCAGCTTCATTTCTCTGTGTATCAAGCAAGACTCGACTCTACCCTGTTGTTGT
>Ga0307513_10005550_pt1 | contig 16635 bp, 11 predicted proteins | sample 15_EM_MG_FD_202174 | JGI IMG/M metagenome (GOLD analysis project Ga0307513, IMG submission 202174) | Populus trichocarpa ectomycorrhiza microbial communities from riparian zone in the Pacific Northwest, United States - 15_EM | ecosystem: Host-associated > Plants > Roots > Unclassified | place... | reverse complement strand
ACATCTCAGTTTTCCTATCAGCGACTGACCCGGATCGTTCTCGTGACGACAGATCCGATCATTGCTGTGCCCTTGCGGTGCCTGTCCGACGGCATATTCCCTGCGCGGAAACCAGACCTCCATCACTTTTTACACCAAAAGTGCCCATTTTCACCACCCTCTCTCATTGCGCAATGTCTATGAAAATCAGCGAAAATTTGTCCTTGCATTAGCAAACCCGTAGATAACATGACGAAATTTACAGAATTTTTAAATATCACCAAGTGGTGGAGAAAAGGTCATTTAAGTATCTGGTATCGGTTGCCATGTACCTTTTTGTATGGAGCCGCATACAAAAATCTAGGTCACTTTCACACTAGTTGATGCAATCATGAACCATGAAGGCGGCTTTGATTACCTACACTTCTACTTTTAGAAGTTTGAATAGATAGTGATTCCCTAGCTGATAGAAAGATTTCAAGTGTTTTTATATAAGCAGTGTTAAGAATTGTTTGTTTAAAAATGTCCATTTTTGGTGTAAAAAGGGCTTCGGACGAAAGGTTTTGTCCCCGTACTGTATATTAGCTGGGCGTGCGAGAATTCTGTTTTCTTTACATACCTTCAACTGTCTGTCTCTTTCTAAAAATTAAATTTGTGATATGTGGTTGGATTAGACTGTGGCGTCTCAACCGTTATCTGATAAACGGCGCGAAAGTGCTTGCCCAATTTTCCACGGTCCTAGATTCTTGTTGCTAGACCGTCAAAAGTTATGTTGGCTACTCTAGGTAAACGCCATCTACTTTGCCGCACTCTTCCCCACTGTCAGGTCCCCCTTAACGGTCGGCACCGTTTCGGGCTGTTAGACAGACGTTCCATAGGTAAACGGGCCCTTTGTTCTATCAATGGATAACTGATGAAACTTGATTCTACGGTCAGGTAGGCTCAGGAAATGACTTGGGGATTGTATGAAGATGCCGTACTTAGAGTATAGAATCCCCATTTTGGTCCCAAGATGTCGATGGTTTCTCAATTCCGTGGGCCGTTCATCCTGGTCCGTTGCGGGCCGCCTTTGAGATGTCTTTTACTTTGTTTAACCCAAAATGGAACCCCGAATTCTTAGGGACAAGAAAATAGTTGGTCAGAAGGGCTCGGCTTTGGTTTAGAAAGCAATGTGCGCGAGCTTTGTTCAAATACTTTTTAAAAGAGATGTGACGGCGAGCTTGGATATTCTGCCTGAAACAATTATTTTTAGTGTTTCTCTGAGGCTGTTTTGGTGCCATCATACACGCGGGTCGGATGCCGTGGGCGTACATCAGTTGAAATTCGCTTCCAGTTCTGCCGCCCTTTTATTTTTTGTGCACAACGGGATACCGACTCACTGAAAGAAGCGCGGGTGAAGTCCTTGTGCGAGTATTCGGATAAGTTCAGGAAGGAGGAATATTTAGAACAAAAAACTCATAAACGCAAGATATGTACGCAATTTAACCCAGCAATTTTGCCAAGCAAGGTTCGACATATATATTGACTAACTTAATAGATATTGAGAACGGAGAGGAAAAGAAATAACCCAAATAACCAAGGAGAAACTAAACACAGGGAAAAAAAAGCTTCCAAGGGTCCAGGGATTGCCGGAGTTGCTGCTCTTGTCGCTCGAGATCGTTGGCACCGATATCTCCCTCGGTGAGAATGGGGGCGCTTGTTGGTCTTGAGAGGGGTGGCGGGCGGGCAACAAAGAACCCGAGCTGTAGCGAGCTTGAAGATCTGGTGCTCGGGGGATTTGGGGGATGCTATCTGGTGTTGTTGTTCCAATGGCCTGTCGCGGTGGGGCTATTGCCATAGGCGTATTCCAAGGGGGAGTTCCACTCAGTGTTCATAATTGGCAATTGGTTTTCCTAACCCGGCAATACTCTAATTGGAAATGGGTTTTCCCAACCCGGCAATACTCTAAAAATTTAATCATCAAATCGAGAAACCATCAGAGAACCACCTCGCAAGGGACGCCGTCCAACCGAACGGACCAACCCGCACGGCAAAATCATCAAATCAAGCAACTAGCATAGAACCCAAGGGGCGATGTCCAAACTAACGGACCAACCCACTACCCCCCGCTTGACCCACCAGCTGCTGGTGCCCCATGCTTGTTCCTCATATGGGCAATTAGATTATCATACCTCTTGATCCCATTTTTTCCAACATTCTCGCATCTGGGAACTGGACAGTCAAACCGCGCAGCCAGATGTATCGCCATATAGTGTCGGTTGAGCGCATGTTTAGTTTTGAACGGGGTTAACCGGGTACAAGCTGGCGCGTTACAAGAAAAAGCGCGAGTGGCGCAAGTGTGCGGGCCGCTTCTCTAGGTTAGTCAATGTGAAGAATAAAGCTACTCTAGAAGAGAGTGCGAACCTGTTTCCACCGCATTTGGATGATTGACAAAAGACTCTGTCCCTGGGAAGCGTCCGGGTAACAGGGATATTAACAGGGTTGTGAGCAAGGGCATATCTACCGGCTTGGTCCTCACTGATCACGTGACTGAGCGGTGCGCCGAGAACGGAGTAGAAGCCATCTTCGTCGAGATAAAGAGGAAGTGGCCCCAGCTCCACAGGAAGCGGCAGTGAGTTCTCGCTCGCATTAGTCGAAACTAGTTGGAATAGGACGGGCGTGGGCACTTTCCTCATACTGGTAATTTCATTTCTTGCAGAGTTAGTGAGAAAAAAAAACTTACGCAGAATCCACCCCGAAAATGCAAGGCCCAGGTGATAGCCGAGAAATTAGGAAAACTGGGGCACGAGGGACTGGAGAACTCGCTTGTATTTAAAGACTAGTTGCGCTTTCAACAGTGCTAGAGTGGGCAAACAACTGTTTGACAGATCTATAGAGCCTCCTCCAACAAACCAATAATATGAGGCAAAAACGCGCCTGTGGCAGGGGTCCGCCTCGAGCTTTGCATTCCCAATCTTCCAATTGTTTCGGCATTCAAACGCCACACCCCACTTGTACTGCATTTGGGGTGCAGCAGGGCGGCCCCACATGCACTGTATTTCTCTTCTTTCGCTCTATTGCTTAAACTATTGGTGTGCTCGAGCAGCTGGTGTCCCGTCGGGTGCGAGGTAAGTCAGCGAGTCAAAAAAGCAGTAGAGTTGCAAATAAATCTAGCGAGGGTTGGAGTTCTTCTTTCTTTGCTTTTTTATTTTGTGGGGCACACGCACAAGCGTAACTCATCCTGGGTTTAGGTTTGTGGTTACTTGTACCCAAGGTGAGATAATATGATAATATTATTATTATCATATCATACTTGCGTTCATAGACTATGGTAAGGACAAGGCAGGAAATCATGATCGATCAACCGACAGTACCGTAAAAACTCTCGCGTGGGGTTACTGTACCGGTACTCGGATACCAGAGATTCAATCTCTTTTACTCAACTATATAATTGAGGGGCGACCATCCGTCCGGATTTGCGCTACTTGTACCTAACGGCATTACAATCCCGAGGCAAGCAACTCAAATATCCTATCAAGATCCCGGTAGTCCGCGAACACAGGGCTGACAAGGAGGATATTGGGAATAGCGCACGCACTAAGGGGTGTGTGTTGAAAATGTAGTGATATTCTATGTAACTAGCTGGAACTTAGGGTTCGGTAGACGATAGGGTCTAGGGTTGGTGTTAATGCCTTGTGAGCACTCTGAGCCGATAGCTTATTAGAAGGAAACATGGAGAGGAAAGGAACTCAACCAATTGCTATCATCCTTCAGATCCGACCTTCCTGATTTGTTCCTATCAGAAAACCAGAAGAATTCCTCGAACGCTTTCTGCTTTACTATTGGTTGAACTATTCACATAAGGGGTTTCTATTGGAAATTTCCCATTTGGGTTCATGATGAGAATAAACCCAGCCGTTCGCGGACTTTCCCTGGTGCCCAGATATCTCTCTTACAGGGTCATTAACCAAAATAGGCTTGGTTTGCCAAGTTTATGAGATCAAACAGGGCGAAAGCACTCAGGCTATCGTGTCAGGAAAGCATTAATCCTTCTCAAGAAACTTTGTCTCCGAACCCCGAGATCAGCGCTCTAACCGAGACGGAGAATCGCAAAAGTTTTTACGGTACCTATTTAGGCATGTTAAAATTATACTTTCGCATATACACTTTCGAATACCAGAACACTTCTCAGTATGTCTTACTCGAGTAGTTCCGCTTCAATGCTGTCACAATTCGAGTTCCTCTTATCTCGTTTGTAAAATCACCCACCTCATAGCTCGGTCAATCGTATATGTAACTCTGTGCACATCCGATTTCTCTTGACTTCCATGTCGGTACCGTATTGTTACCTCAGATTTCTTTTCCACTCCGGATATACATGTTGTTTCGCAGCATAAATAGTCGGTCTTCCGGCTCACTCGGATAGTATTTATTGTTTGCCTTTTTTTATTGTGTTATAATTAGGTTACCCTGCCACGCTTAGACCTGGTGTCTCACTTCCACTTCCACCTGGTGTTACGTTAAACCCCAGTAACTGTTGGAGATTAACCATCTTAGGCTGCTCACCACTTACATATTTTCCATTCATGCAGGGGAAACGCAACCTTAAACAGACGGTTGCTTCGACAGTGCTCCACCACTGTTATCTTCTCACCATCTAACACCCCACCCTGCGTACCTGATGCGACAATATCAAACACAGATCCAGCTACTATGAAACACAAACACTGTTGATAGCCAAAAATCTACCTCACCCCCGGCGATGTACTAGACCCGGGGCAGGTGGCATAACTCTACCCTCGGGAATGGGGCTTCTAGCTCGGAAGTGTCCCGGAAAAGCGAAATGGCAGAACCACCTCTAGATGTAAAGTGGGAGAGCGATTTGGCACCGGCAGGAAGTCTGCCGGGGAAGTAGTGATGGGCACGATCATGATCGAGCAGAAAATTTAGCCGATGCTCGAGCATAAATCGTGCTCGAGCACACCAAAAATTTATGATCGAGCATGATCGTGCCCATCACTATACCTGGATCCAGCGTTTGTGTGACGCCTCTCTCGCAAGATTCTGCCCTGTACTGCTCCTCCGGGCCCACACCCAACTCCTTCTTTGAAGGTCGGGAAGACAAAGTGATAAGAGTAGAAGAGATTTGGAAGTCCTGGCTTGTGGAGGTCAGGTTAGCCCCGAGCTCCAAATGATTAAGCAACTCTGCAGAAATCATCCCCTTAGAAATCCCTGGTAGTGCCCAACATACCGAAGGATCACGATAATCTCAATCCCTATATGAATTAGAGAACGCGGGTAGAAGCGTGAGACACACCCCCGGACCACTACCCTGGGCCATTGATGTTGTAGGCTCAGTGAATTCCTCCTAGTCCATACATTTTGCCTCCCTAATAATCAAACTGGCAAGCCAATACCCCCAAGTCTCATTGCGCCGATTTCAGGCCAAATTTGACCTAAATTCCCAGCCCAGCAACCAGCGGAAATTCCTAGGAGCCGCCATAGTGCCGCTCCCAGGCCATGTGAATAAAGAGACATAACAGAGGAAGGCCGCTACACATCGATCATTAAGTGCGCAATCGAAACTCTTCGTCCGAGCTACTGCCATCCATACTCACTCTCGGTATGATAGTAGATTATCAAGAGGAGCAAATCAACCCGTCACCCGAAAGATAGTAGAATGCCAAGGCACCACACTCTTTTTTTTCGGCCCCTTATGCTTGCTCCACCCCTCAGACATCTCAAAAGTGTTCTATCCCAAAGTTGGCACTATAATGCAGGAGTATGGAACTAGAAATTTCCCTCCTCATATGATACGAGAAAGGAGGATAAATTTGGTTAATCAATAACAAAATCTGGGGAGAAATGGGCAGTGTTTTGCAAAGAGGTGTACGACAAGTCAGAACAAAAGATATAAAAGACAGACTTATATTTCTGTGAACTGCAGCTCGTTCAACTATGGGCAGATGGAGCCCTTAAATACAGAGGATAATTAAGACTCTCCCGGGAGTCACCCGACTATGATCGCACCATTTCCACCATTTCTCACACCATCTCTTTACTTTCCTCACTTTCCTTCATGACTTTCCTTCACCGCTTCCCCCGCTTGGTGAATCTTCGGCCCCACTTCTCGCATCCTTCACCGAGTAGCCGAAGGCTCTACGGGGAACCCCTCCGACTTCCTTCTAGCATCTTCTAACATGGTTTGATGTCCGGTGACAACGGAGTGAGTGCCGGTGATTCAAAATAATCGAATCTTGAGCATTACTCCATAAACACCTCCTCACAATGCCAGATCTCCTGTATTCGCTCGGTCTCTATTCACCCCCACAAAGACTGGAAGAAACGTCCTAGCAATAGGCGCTATAGCGATGACCCCCCGGATCAACCAAGTGCTCCCTCAGGATCCACCAACTGGTAATCCCCATGAATATTTCTCACATGAGCGACTAGATTGTCATACCTCTTGATCCCATTTTCGCCAACATTTCGCAGCCGGGAACTAGACAATCAATCCGCTCGCCAAGGTGTACCAACTCAGAGTGCCAGTTGAGCGCATGCTTGGCCATGAACGGGGTTGGGTGGCTGCAGTCTGGTGCGTTACAAGTGTAAGGGCGACGAGAGGAAGTGTGGGGACCCCTTCCCTGGGTTACTCGATGTGGAGGACATGCGTTACGAGTAGAGAGGGAGTGGATGCGAACCTGTTTCCAGAACATCTGGATGATTTACAAAGGACCTTGTCTTAGGGAGGCGTTAGGATAGCGGAGATAGTAATAGGGCTGAGGGATTCATTATCGGTAGAGCCGCTGGCTTGGTTCGGGGGGGTCGCGTGGCAGAGTGGTGGGCCAAGAACGGAGAAGGAGAGGACATCATCGAGATAGAGAGGAAGTAGCCCAAGCTCTGCGGGAAGTGGGTGCGTAGCTCCGGTAGCATTGGTTGAAACTAGCTGGAACTAGTAGGCTACCAATTTTGTTAGAAAAAAATAAAGACTTACGGAGGGTCCATTTCCTCAAACTTAAACTGCAGATAATTTGCCAAGAACCCAGCAAAGTTGGATAAGGAGGAGAGATGGGAGTCTGCCTGGATTTAAGCATTCTCTTTTTACAGAGGGCTCCTATGCGTATGCATCACATTCATATGCAGCGACTCTTTCAAACCAATCATCGGTGACAAAAACGAGCCTGTAGCAGGGATCCGCCGGGAGCTTTACACCGAGCTCGTTCTGTATCCGACACGGCCATTGATACCGAATTTTGCTCGACACAGTCTGGAATTGTGATTGGATGGCTGCCTTGTGCCCCTGCACAAAGCCTGCAGCTGCTCATGCGGTGAGTTTCCTCTGCCAAGAGATTAGCCAGAATAGGTCAAGCCGACCTCTGACCCTTGACCTCCCCATTAGTTGGCCGTTTTAGCGCCTTGTTAGGATCCCACTCCAATACCGAACACCAACACTCCCGCTTCGCCGTCCCTTATGGTTTCCACCTACCGGTACAGTGAAACCTCCGAGATCCCCCACCTCCAAGACTCCCAACCCTCTAGGAATTCCAGTGTTTGCAGAGTCACGACATTTGAGGTATGGGAGATCCCTCTGAAAATTCTAGGCCTCTTATAATTTCCAATTCAATAGCATTCCGTGGACCTTAATTCCAGCAAACACCTATCCGAGAAAAATTAGCAGGGGAATTTAGCTTGAAAAAAAAAGTTGCAAGGAAAAAAAAGGAAGACAGAAGGGAGAGGAGAAACAAACAAACAATTCCTATTTGCATGAAAGCCTGAAGAGATTTCTAGTTGTATTTTTGTACAGAAAAATCATCATAGTCAGAGTGAGGATCACCACCGTCCAACTCCCTGAGGAAAATGCTTAGCCAACGAGTAGACTCAAAGACTCTCTGAATCCACCGTGCAAAGGAGTTTTTTATCATCATGCTGGAAAATCGTCTTTAGTTATGTCTGCCTTAGCCGTACTCTTTTATTTGAATTTACAAGTGCCCGGGGTTATGTTTTCGTACACACTAAAGTGGCTGACTAGCAAAAAATATTAGAAACTTCGTGGGTCACAAAGTGGTGTGTGCGAAAAGATTTTTATTTTATTTTTATAAATGTATTTTCATTTCGGGTTTTCTGTGGCCTCAACAGGCTCGTCTACCCTACCACTACTACATACAAAAAAATAAAACCACTACATTAAACAAACAATCCCGGTCCCGAAGGCCTCCACTCCATCCCTGGCGTAAACACCGATACTCTCTTCTTCTCCTCTACCTTCTCCTCCCTCAAAATTTCCACTTCCTCCTCAACCTCCCTTTCCCTCTTCTCCTCATCATCCCTCCTATTCCAATCACCCTTCTTCCTTGCCAACTCCCTACCCAAACCCAGCACCAGCTTTTCCAACTTCTCCATTTTCCAGCCCAGGCGCACCAACTCCTCCATCTTCATATCCCTCTCCCCAAAAGCAATACCTTTCCCCTTCCTCGCCTCCTCTTTTTCCCTCTTCTCCTCCTTCTTTTCCAACCTATCCGTCACAAACTCCACATGTGACTTTATCCCATCCATCACCTTCATCCAAACTGCCTTCTTCCTCCTTGGCTGCGCCGCCACAAACCTCTTAACCGAGTACCAATAACCCCGGACCCATATGCCGGCTCTTCCTAATTGGCCCACAACCTGTTCTCCCACAACCCTAACTACCACCGTGGATGCCAAGCTTCCACGTTTCCTCATCTTATCCAATTCCTCATCCCCCACCAACCACCTCGTTCCCTCACAAAACCCCACACCCGCCTCATGCAATGCAGTCTCTACCCAACTGTAACAGGTTTATTCCTGTCTAATGAAAATACAATAGGACAGGCGGTAGACCTGCTAGCGCTGGTGCTAAGGGAGGCTTCAGGGGACGAGTAGCTAGAAGGATAATAGTTGAAGAACAAATTGGACTGAGGGATTGCCGTTCAACCAAGTGTATTCTTAGACTGAAGGTCTGTCGAAGTCTGCTGTCTCCTGCTAGCCAGGAGACTGGTTTAAATACAAAACCCAAGAGGGATAGCCTTCCTGCAATCACAATCATTACCAGTAGCTGCGCACATACCGGAATCCTGTACTCCTGCAAGACCAAAGAAAGAAGCATAGCTCAGCCTCCACCAGTGCTACATGACTATTCCATACACCGAATCCTAAATATAAACTTCCAGCAAAGAAAACTAAACATAGCAATACTATAGCATAGCCTATCTGACTCAGAGACAGTGGCCGAGCTGAAAACAAATAAAATAAACCAAATATAAATCAACTAAACATAGAAGATCCTGCACTGCCCGCTCCTGTGTACAGTTACTGGCACATGTACACATGTTACACCCACCAATCCCCTCATTCCACCTCACACCCCCAACTTTTATCATCCTCGGTATGCTTTTTCCCACCTCTTTTTCAGGGTCAAACTACCCGCCCACTTTCCTCTTTTTCCCTCCATCCACCACCTGAGCGACCAAATCGTCCAAACTCCTCTTGGAGGTCTCCCTTGGAAACCTCCCTTCCTCCGGTAAGGGTGTCCTCCAGCGATTCCTTCTGGCTTCCTCCTCTTCCTCCTCACCTCTCCACAACCTATTCTCCCCTATCCTAATCCTTATCGTTCTCAACTCCTCCTCCACCCCTCTTAACCTTCCCCTTCAAAACCTATTCCCTCTCGCGAGAGCATCTTTCGTAGGCATACTCGATCGTAAACTCGAAGCTGTGGAGCTTGAAGCCATCATTGTTGGCCTGGGATCATTTTTTACTGGTGGAAAACCCAAAGCGGGGTTTGTCTGACAAGGTGAAATTTCAATCACTGGGATTGTAACGGCGACAAAGCATATGCGAAAACATAATCCCGGGTACTTGTATACTTTCTACTCAGTTCTTTGTAGATGATATTTTCTAAGTTGTGTGCTAATTTTCCTTTTCTCTTGGCCATCATTAGATATCACTCGATTTAAGGCCATATCTGGCGGCCCTCCGGTGCCAAGACCCCTCTCCTCTTTCCACCCCCCTTGTCTTCAGCCCCGTGCTACTCTCTACTTGCTGGAATTATCGGAGGTTTCACTGTACTTGGTGGGGCCTAAGTTACCCAACGGATTCTTGGCCACTTCGTAAGTTGAAAGGGGCCTCCTGTGGGTTTTTTTTCCGACATTACGACGGCGCTCACAGATCCTTCCCCCAGACCTTTCCACCGCACTCATCACTTGAATGGTTGGCATTTGCAAAACGCACTGCTATTGCATACAGGCAAGATCCTAAGGTTTTAGCTGGTTGTTGGATGTGGGCGATAGTAGCCCGCTTTAAAAATAACCCCATTCCAAATGCTCTATTGGGGAGTGGAATACTTTTGGGCTCATTCCAATACAGCACGTGTTTTCAGATCTAATTGATATCGGTGGGGTATGCACCATGTCCCTCGGCTTAGTTTCACCTAAAGTGGAACTGGCGAGTTCTTTAAGAACAAGAAAATAGTCGGTAAAGAGGGCTGCGGTGTTATTTAAATTTAATTTTCTAGGGGGCACTTGTACTCAAACACAAGTAAAATATGCCAGATCCTTGTGCCATCCCCTTTTGGGGCACCCCATAGAGAAATTATCCTAAGCCCAGGCCTCAATTGAGACCAAAAAAAAACAAGAAAGACGAAAAAGTTTCCAGGAGACTCAAGGCCGCAGTACATCATGTTGCAAGACCCGAGGCCATCCAGAGCCATACACAGTCACTACATGAGGTTGGGGGGTTGCAAGTGTTGAATTTATGCTTCCTGATTGTTAGTGTTCGTTATGAGGCAGGGGATTAGGCCGGGGGTGGTGGATTTCGGGGCTCAGATGTCGCGTCAAAAACACAACTGATTGCGAATTTATTGTGCTGCTTGTCATACTCTCCCGATATCTCCTTTGTTGTTTAGAGAACTTCCGGGGGAACACTTGTTTGTGGCTTCAGAAATGCATGTAGGAACCGGGCGTGTATCGAAGGCATTTCCCGCGCAGGAATGCAGCGCAGGAAAGAAAGTGGAGAGGTTGTAAAAGGGTTTTACACCCGAAAGGAAAATGTGCGGAGGTTGTGGGAGGTGATGTAGTGATGTCATTTTGTTAGCATGAGAGTTCGGAAAGGTAGGGAAAGGAACAAACTGTCAAAGGGATATTTGTGGCAGCCCCGGGAAGGATAGGGGGGACTTGATCATGATATATCTTCTGTCTTTGCCTTACTTAGTGTTGAAAATCACCCGGCATCACTCCCCTTTCACGTACCTTTCTTATATAGCTTTCCCTATCTTGTTGACCTAGCTTCACTAGTTTTCATTGTGACTCATTATCAAGCAAAGAGGGGGAATTACTATACCTGGTTGTATACTAAAGCCCCTGGTGCGCATGCATAGCCGACTAGGATCAGGAAGCAAAGCGGAGAGGACACGAGAATGCCCGAAAGAGAGGACCGGAATTCTGCTGGTGCGGCATCATCCCCGGATGGATTTCTTGTCGTCTGGGGAACCCGCCAGAACATTCTTCTGGACCTGGGGAAAGGAGTTCAATGCGCGGGAATGCTGTTATATTTTCTATATGGGTTCGTTGCGTCTCGATAGTTAGGAAAGATAAGCAAGCAAGATATGATTCCCAGTATTGACAAAAGTTCCATCCACCTTGACTTCAGCCCAAGCCTTCTTCCTCTCTCTTTAGTTTCTCCTCCATGACCGACACCTCATAACAATACACGCCCCCAGCTGTCTCCCCGATTCAGCATCTCCACTACGCTAGTGCCCCCTACCCGACCAACCAGCTCTCAAATACCCTCTCCCGTCACTGCTTGTATTTTTTAACCTTCCTTGCACCACTATTTGCGGAAATGACGGTTTTGACGCAAAGCAATCACTGGGGGATCCAGGGCCCAGAGTTCGTAAACCGAGTGACTTCCTATGAGACTCCTTGTTGTCCTTGTATACTTCAGCATCTGAGATGATTAAACCGTGTGATAAGTAGTGAAAGATCTCCCTGCCTAGAAAAGGGGCGGAAAACATAGAAAACAGTGAGCCATTCAGCCGGCCCGAAAGACATAAAATGTCAAGAAAAAACACCCTGCCATACAGGAGGAGGCAACTCGGATTTGTGTTCCCGTAGGCTCGGGACCCCCGTATGGCCCGACTGGGCGACCGCCAAGAACCCTTGATGGGATGGCAAGACAAAATGCGGTCCGCTCTGGTCCCAAGAGGGCTGCCATCCCTAAGGACGGTGAGCTCTACAATGCAAGACAAACTGGCGTAAGGGGCTATGGGAGACTGCGGGGCACTCCCGGAGTTAAAAGTTTTGTGCCGTCGAATAATTTCATATGCCAAACAGCAATAAAGATAGGTGTGAAGCGATAATTAAATAAGTGCATTATTCTATTCGCTATAGAAATCATAGGTTTAAGTATGAATCCTGATCACTCTCGTTAATCCGGAAGAACCCTTCTTATACACACTAATTATAGAGTGATACTTGCAATTCAACCAGTGGACTTAATATTGCCCGCGGACTACCCGAACTAAGACTGCTGGCGATCTCTGCGAACCGTTGTGAAAAGTTTGGTTTATCTTGGTGACCAAGGTTTTGCCAAGGTTAGGCTGAGTTGTTGAGCCAGACATCATTTAGGCCAGGTCTCTCAAACGGTGCCCTGCGGGACCAAATTTGAAGGACCCCAAGGAGCACCCCAGCTCAAACGCAGCGCCCAGCGAAACCACGGGCAAGGAGAGGCCTCCCTAGAACTGGGATATCTGGTGATCATACTGAGCCGGGCTATTCCTGGCTAGCCGGCGGCCGGGGGAGATTCCCCAGTCACAACAAACAATACTAGCTCGCTTCTACCAAGAGAAATACTCCACCCCTGAAATTCTACTCCATGGGGCTACAAAAACAGTGGGCATGATTGGGTTCTCCCTTAAACCCATGAATTGCAAACAAGATAGCGGAATGAGCACACCCGATCACTCGATTGGGTGATTATCAGTGATGTTGGAAATCTTGGTTGCGGAGGTAATGATTTATGGTGAGGATTTTACGCAGTGGACTGAAACCGCTTAGGTGGATATGAGAATCATGATTGATTGATGACAACTTGGTGGAAGGAAAGACTTAAGGAAAGTTGTGTACAGGAAGGAAGGTGTGTTGTGTAAGGAAAGGTAAGAAGGAAGGAAAAACAAGTGTGGTGAAAACATTTTGAGAGCTTGCCCGTCCTTTGGCTAGTGCATACGTATGCCCCTGCGGCCACAGAGAGCGGGCCAGGGTTCCGAATAGTCCGACCGGTCAAGTCTTGGAGGCGGGACCGGGCTGGCCAGTCCTGGTGATGGCGATGACTGGACCCGACTAACTTGGGTGGTCCGGTCCGGTTTGAACTGGTCCCAGACCAGTCTTTATAAAAAGATCGCATGAGTCTGAATGGCACCAAGCCCAAGACTCGCTAAGAATAGAGGTATAGCTATACTAGGATCTTAAAGTCGCTTGTCACGCTATGAATCAACAGCCCCTTAATACAAGTTGATAGAATATCCTGGAGAGGATGATATGTGGTGGAAATACGATTACCTGATGGATAAGTCGCATCCAATACCAGTATTGTGGCATGTGGTCATGTAATATCACTCACTTAGTGAACCAAAAATGGTTCGATATGCAAGAACCTATTTTCGCCACCCCTAATCTAAGCGAGGCACTATCTCCACCATATAATTCATGGAAATAATAAGTTTAATTAAGAAAAGCTTTATTTGAACTTAATATATAGTGATAAAAATAGCATATTGTATTGCTTGGCAGGCCTGGTCAGACCAGTCTTGGTCAAGTCGGTTTCCATAATCCTGACTGTCCAGTCAGTCTAAGGGCCCGTTTACCTATAGACGGCCGTCTAGCAACCGGAGACGGTGCCGACCGTCAAGGAAGGTTAAACGGTGGGAGGTGTGTAGGGTGAATGGATGGGTGCATGTTTACCTAATTATACTGTCTAGTGTAGTTTAGTGTGAAAATTTTGATTAATTGACGGGAGGTGTGCAACCACGTAGCTTTCGGCTCGCAACAGTGCTCGGCAACCCAGATAATTGACTGACCAACAATGTCTCCTCACAGACAGAGGATTGGAATTTTGTTTCTGAACTCACTCTGGGTTATGAGAGAACAAATTGCTATTTACAGAAAAAAATTAGAGCTGATTGGTAGCTATTCTTGCGATTGCGTGCATGATGTATGAGGGGTGTTGATAGACGGTGGTTGCAAAACGACCTGTTGAGCAGCGTCAGATTTTGACCGTCTAGCAGCAAGAATATTAGACGGTTTAAAACAGGGTAAACAGTTTTGCCACGTCTATCGCAATATGTTCCTGGTTGAGACGCTACCGTCTAGTTTCCCCACCAAAATGTGAGAACTAGACGGTTAGGTAAACGGGCCCTAATTTCCACCATTGGACTAGACTTGACTGTCGGCCTGACTAGCTAGTCCAGTCCAGTCTTCCGCCGACCATTCGGAACCCTGGAGCGGGCACATCCCGCACCAAGTGCGACAATCAACTGTTATTTCCAACAGGTGATATTGGAGAAATGGCTTCTATGTGACGAGAGTATGTCCGATGGGGATAGTGGAATTCGTGATTAGTTATGTGTACACCTTGAACTGGGATAAATACCATGGCCTGACACCCAAGTAGCAATGCACAATAGACATAGGAAGAACTCTGATTCTCCTTCTAAGAACCATATTGCTCTTACATGCAACCGGCCCTTACTTCCTCTTCTAGTCCGCATCCCCCATACAGTAATTCCTGCAGGTGAATTCATTCAAGAGTTGCATAGTATGACGTTGTAGCGAGCGGGGAGTGGTGACCGAAGCAAGCTAGTACTTGAATTGCTCATAAAAAAGAAACGAAATATATTGAAGAAATAGAAAGAATGAGGAGAAGAACAAAGGTGAAAGAAAGCGGGGCGAAAAAATAGATGCAGATACAGGGTGGTCAGGCAAGCAGTCGCAGGATGTCACTCGTGACTAGGTAGGGCTTGGGTGGTAAGGTGCTGTGACGTACAGTAGACATGTAGACACATAGGAGCCATTTTCTGCTATAGAGCCTCAGATCATGTTAGATATTGTGAGTTGCACACCGGAGGACAATGGCTTGGTTGTGACACTGTCTGGATCTGATTAATGGCAGGTCTCCCTTGTCTTTTCAAACCTCCTTTTTCTTCCCGCTCTTAAGAGAGTCCCCTTTCCCGGAAAACCAATCAATAGGACATGTCTCAACCCCTTTCTTGTTTGGCCTTTAATTTCTCTTGCATAGCCCGAGCCTGCAGGCCTAGTTAGGCTGGAGCCTGGCCCGGCCGGCCGTTTGTGGGCCATATTGGAGGCCTTTTCCCGGTTGCTTGATAGGCGGCCTGGCCTATATGGCCTCGGCTGACCCACTCATAGCGAGCGGCCACTCCGTGTCAGCATCAAAATTGACGGTAAATGATTTCCTGTTACTCAATTTGATTAATAATAAAGGAACAATTTCGCTTTATTAGTGAAAAAAACAAAACACTAAAAGGTACTAGAGATAGTGAATTAATTAATTGAATTAATTGTGGAAAAAGAGCTGTTGTTGTAGTGGATCAACTGTGCCCAGCAGGATGATGACTATTTCGAAGGTGTCAATGTGTGGGGTTGACTGGGAATAGTTTAAAAAATATTGAAAATACACTTTCGCTTTATTGGCTTGGAGATTTAACATAGTTCCTGCTGGAGAGGCAAAATAAGAGGGAATGATTGTAGGATAAGGTTGTGCTGGTGGCCCTGGAGGTAAATTTTAGGCTGTAACAATCCTATTGTTGAGCAGTGGTGCAACAGGCAATGACAGTTGTCTCCTTGATAAGCGAGTCTCGTTTTCTTGCACAATAGGAAGGGAAGTACTCTCTCCTCAGATAGTACGGAACTGGCTTGCTTGTCCTTGACCTATCCGTCAAAGGATACTATCTTTCCAGATAGTAAGATGGGTAGATTGTCGTGCTTGATAGAACCATCACAATAGTCCTATGTTCGGGCAGCCCGTCGAGACTATCACAATAGTCTCCGGGTTTCTTTAGAGCGTAGGCTCTCGTAGAGGAAGAATGTATGTAAAGAGGGTAGAGTGTAATCGTATTGCAATCTCTTGAGTACAGAAAAGTACTTAGATGGTTGCGTGAAGATCCTACCTCTTGGTCGGTTTTTTTTTTTTTTTTTTTTTTTTTTAATTCATATATTCTTTGTTAGGTACAAGAACTCGCATGCAGCGCTAGCTATGGCGTGAACAAAACCTTAATCCCAACAACGGCCCCCTTCACCTCGTCATGGGAAAAATCAAACACCCCGAATCCATAGGAAAAATCCCCCTCGCCTAGCACATGAGACAAATAATACCACAGACACGTAAGGAAACAATTCATAGAGACGTACAGGAGAGAGACCCAAACCCTTCAGCAGGCTCCCCTAAAACAAAAGAAAGGATTCGCTCGCGAAGGCCCGATAGGGCCCGGGTGGGAGGATGTGTGATCGCCGTTACGAGAGAAAACCACTGGACTTGTGGGCCGACATTGTAACCATAAACGTACGGTCGCGCCGGTAATTACATCGATCCAAGGCATTGGACACCAGGCAAGGAGATAGTGCAATACCACGACTGGGCGTAACCGAGGAGTGG
>Ga0307513_10005549_pt1 | contig 16639 bp, 7 predicted proteins | sample 15_EM_MG_FD_202174 | JGI IMG/M metagenome (GOLD analysis project Ga0307513, IMG submission 202174) | Populus trichocarpa ectomycorrhiza microbial communities from riparian zone in the Pacific Northwest, United States - 15_EM | ecosystem: Host-associated > Plants > Roots > Unclassified | place... | reverse complement strand
AGTAAGGTTGGATCCAAATGAAAGATATACGTCTCCTCTACCAACTTTAGGTGGTTTTCAATGATATTTCCGGTGAAGCTTCGAAAGTTGTTAACCAAGTCAGCCTAGATTGTGACACCTATTTTTTTTAAAAAAACAAAAACCACATATTTTTTTATTTGTTCACACTTAAAGCTTCTCAAAGGGTTCTTATCAATGAATTTAAAACCTCCATCTCAAGATCAAAAGGCTAGAAATAACTCTTTACCCTCCAAGTCTAGTAAACCACCAAGTATCCCTAAAAACAAAACCACCATTGCAAATCCAGCCTAGTACAATAGCTTTCAGTTGTTAGCGTTTGTCCAGAATGAAAACTCAAGGGTGAAGTCCATGTGGCCTGTCCATTCAAGTTTTTTTCAATGCTTAATGATATTTTTGAATATTTTTAACATTATTTTATGTGTTTAGCATTTATGTGGATTGATGAATGAAATTGTTGTTTTTTTTCTCTTAAAGTTGCTTTGAGTTAGTTGTTAATGTTTGCTGGATGTTTAGAAAGGTGTTTGAATATTGTTCTTACTGAAATGAGTGTTTTTTTTGGAATCTGTCAAATGTGCTAGTAGGTATTTGATGTATATTTCTGAGTTGTTAGTTCATGTCTCGAGTTTGGTTTTTGTCCTAAAGAGTTAGTTTTGAATTAAAGTTTGATATTTTGTTGGCTGTCAATGAGGCTATAGTTTTGGAAATTGAAATCCTAATCATGTTTTTAATGATTTAATGTTATTTGTCATTGTTTCTAATTCAAATTTGTTTGTTATAAACAATGTGGTTTATATGGACCAAAAAATGAAAGTTTAGATACCTAGAAGGTTAATTTTTGGGTTTGACATTAATCCTTGTTTTTTAGAGTGCAGGTTCGTGTTCTTCATATTCATCTAAAGAACATTGTCTTGATTACTAGATATAGGTTTCCTTTTAAGTTTATTTTGGTCTCTTCAAGTTCATACATCATCATTAGTCAATAATCTAGGTTGTTCTTGCATCAATAACATTTTTTAAGTGTTTTAATCTTAAGGTTTAGTTTTGAACCGAAACCCTCTTTCGACAAAATCGTGTTGATTTAATGATAATTAAAGCAAATGGACCCTTGATTCTTAATCTATGTTTGATTGCGAACAAAACTTTGTCTTTTATTGCTTGAAATCTGGCTTGGTTTGATTTGATGTTCATATTGCTAGGTTTGAATTTGAATGTTCTTCATTGTTTTTCATGTTCTTTATTTTTCTTGATGTTTGGTCTGTTTTCATAAAAACAATTTTATGATTTTGTGTTTTTTTTTTTAGTTTTGATTTTATTTTCGTTTAAATCTCTTTTGTGATTTAGTTTTGGGCTAAACCTTAGTTTTTTGTTCGGCCAATGGTTGAATTGATATTTTCGGGTCAACTCGGTCAGGTCAAAATCACATCACTTGGTAAAGGCCTGTTTGGTTCGCTAATATTTTTGTGAAATGGTTTTTGGCCTAAGGGGTTGTTTGGTAAACACACCCTAAGACTTATTTTGACTATTTTTTTTTAATGAAAATAGGTTTTGCCAAACAAACCCCAAATAAATTCCGAAAGATTCCAAAAAATTTTAAGACCAATTTAAAATTATTTGTGGGTCTCTCACACCTTTTTCCAACACTTTTATTTAATATCGAGAATGTATACTTATATTGTAAGATGTGAGTCTTGTATTAAAATACCTGCTTTCTACCAGACTTAAAAAAAAAAGCAATTCAAAAAATCTTCCCGTCTTAAAAATATATAAATATGTTTTATTTGGTGTGCATATGACCAAGTCTATCAAAAAAGTAACAAAAAATCATATTTTAAAAAAAATATGGTGAATTTTTATCATTTTTTTATACAAAAATATTTTTGCATATATTTTTTGATTTAATAATCAGTTTATTAAATCGATGAGAACTTGATCAATATTTCAAGAACCCCCTTAAAAATTTTAATTCATGAGAATTAATGATCAACATTCTAGTATAAATGTTAGACCTACTAGTATGATGATATTTAAATACCATAAGTTGGTTAGAAAATTCTCATAATTAATCTGAATATTCATCAATTCTAACTGAGAGTATTTTCTCACTATAGTACATGAGTTGTGAAAAACCCTTTCATCTTCCATAATAGTTGAACCATGTTAGGGCACCTACATGAACCCTTCCTATAAGAATTTGACTGGGCGTAGGAGCCCATAATAAATTCAAAATATCAGATTTATTCTTAAGAGTAAATGTTTTTGAGCTATAGACGACCATCAGTTAGAAACTCATCAATACCTTTAAACCACATTAAGACCACACAATACAACTTACCTTAGATAAGGTGCGCTTGGGGTGCTAATACCTTCTCTAGCCACAATCAGTCCCTTACTTTAGAATTTCTGATAAGACCAATATAACTGGTTCTTCTAATGACCCTAAACCAAACAATTAGGTAGCGACTTCTTGAGCGCCCACGTGCGACAAAATGACGACTCCACTAGAGATTTTTTTATATAGTTTTGGACTAGGCTTTATGTGTTTTATGTGGTTTATTTGAATTGATGTGTTTAAATTTTTGCATTTGGCTTAAATTCTTTTACGCTTTAGCATGTTTTATCTTGCTCATACATGTATGTTGGATATGGATAAATGTCTTCATGCATCACTCATTTATTTTGTGATATATAGATTAGGAACGCACACACATGGAAATTTTAGGTTAGGTAGGGAAGTAGCGACTTACACTTTCAGTTAGGGTTTAAGTTCGTGAAACCATCCAACTCTTTGTTGATTGCTTGAACTAGTAGTGATTGATATATGAACTATCTCACTACCTATTGACCCCTCATATTACCTATATGAGGGTAATCATTGGGTTAGTAAGAGATCTTTTTGAGGCTAGATAGTGCCTACCTCAATATCTCACGTAAAAGAACATAAAACTTGCTTGTAGGAAGTATGCTCCACAAATAAACATTATTGCATTAAGACATGCTTAACCCTAAAAAACGTCTTGAATTGCAAGACTTGGGGTTGATAACATGACCATCATTAAAGAGATGACCTATGTTGAATATGAGTTGGATTCTGAATCCCTACAGTTGTTAAACAAAGATTGCCTGAGACTAGATGATAGTAAATTGTCACCCGTAAAAAATATGAGTTGCTTTGGGAATGACTTGAAGAAGCTTATCATATTTGAAAAGCATCCGCGATGATGAGTTTTTAAAGAAATATGGGAGGATTGTGGAAATCACAAAGGTATTTGTGCATAGTTCAACAATGCATTTTTAGGACCCTGACTACTAGTGCTTCACTTTTGGAAATGTAGATGTGTCTTACTTTGGAAGAGTATGGTTTACTGACCGAATTCTCTCGAAATTTATACAAAATCTACTTCCACCAAAGGCACAACAAAGTGATAACTGAATTGGCTGAATTGATTAAAGTTCCAGATCAGTGCTACCAGTCTAAAGTGGAAGATAATCGAAGAGGTATTTGAGAGGAGAAAAAATAACTCTTGATTTGTTAAAGAAAAAGGCATAATACTTACTTGAGAAATCTTTAGGTTGATGTTATTTTCAAACCTCACTAGAATAACCAGTTTAGAGACAGTTATAGCTTTTGTTGCATATAATAACACTAAGATAAATCGCACTATGACGATAGTCGATACTAGTAGAAATTATCTCAATACTCAACCATTGTAGGACGGTTGGCAAAGGATTAATGAGATGTTGTGAACAATTGTTGTACATATAACTAATTGACCATATAGAAACCGAGAGACCGATATTTAACAACTTCTGGTGGTTTAGTCAAAGACCATTAGAGATAATTAAAGAAGAGAAATGGAATAACTTGAGTGAGGAAAACTGGAAAATAAAATTGCAAGGGATCTCGCAAGGAGAAATGAAGTGGAAAGCCCTATGGATGAGAGTAAGAGATTGATTGATGAGTTGTGGGCAAAGATGATGGGTGCTTCTGATGGGAGAGACCGAATATGTCAGTTACGCACCCACTTTAGTTATGAGGCAACTTAGGGGTGTACAACATGTGCCAAGGATGACCAGGTTATCCCAATTCTCCTAGTTATTCAAGGATCAATCTATTTGGAAGTTCAGAAAAACATCAAGTAAGACCGGAAGCTTCTGGTATTGGTCAAGAAGGAATCAGATGGTTTGAGAGATTTGGTTACTAGTGAAAAGCATCCAAGGTGGAGAAATCTATCACTAGTTACCATCCTCATGACTCTTGGATTAGAAGTTGAGACTTCACAAGTTGTTTAACCAACTAAAAGAAAGAGGATTAATAATGAGGAAGAGTTGAAAGAACAACTAGAAAGACTCCAAATAAAGATGGGCACTGATAAAGCTCTCAGGATATCCCTTGAGAAGCAAATCCTCATTGAAGAGAAATTGAGAAAGTTTGCAGAGCAACAACTGAAGGAAAAGGACAAGAAAATCATGTCCTTAGAAAAGCAACTGGAAGGAGAAAAGGCAACTAGAAGCCAAGCTAAGAAAGATTGAGAAGAATCAATAGCATATTGGGTGCGGGTGTGAGTGCAAACCAGTACTGAGCTAGAGGCTTTGAAAATCAATTTCAACGATTGTCAAGAAAAGGCTAATATGTCTTTAAAAACCCAAGCTGAATTAGAAAATCAAATTAAGCAGTATGAAAAGCTATACAAGAAACATGTGATGCTGGAAAGTGAGTTGGCTGGATCAAAAGCCAAAGGTTGTCATGGTCTTCAAAATTGATTTGGATAAAATAAGAAATGAGATTAACCTGCTAGAGGAAAAGCTCGACAAAGAAAATGCCAAGACAGAATTTGAAAGAAAAGAACGAAATGCTCAAACACCACAACTAGATGATTGACACCAATAATAATTAATTGAATATGAACAACTTGTCCTCTAGAAAAGATGAGAAAAATGGATGAGAATATTGATAAGAAAAAACTATTGTTGAATAATAAAATTAAAAAAAAAACTTAAAAATTGATATAAAAAAAAAAACTAATTTGGTCAACTGGATCATGAGAATGAGATAACTCCACGGAAAAAAAATAAAAAATAAAAAATCCAATTTCCAACAAACCCAATGTTGAAAGATAAAATAAAAAAAACAAATAAAAAAATTATAAAATCTCATTTCAAATAGATCCAATGTTAAAGATTGAAATCGAGAAGAAAAACTAAATCTATGAAACTAAGATAACTTCATAGAAAAAATAAATTACAAAGCCTAATTCTCAAACAACATATTGAAGGATGAAATTGAAAAAAAAAATCAATTAAAAAATAACAAAAAAAATCAAGTCAACCTCAGTTAACTTGCTTAATCTGCAACACGTGTCACAAGATCAAGATAACTCCATAGAAAATAAATATCAAGATAACTCCATAGAAAAAAAAATATAAAGCTTAATTAACAAAAGATCTAAAAAAAAAAAGAGTCAACTCAAGTAACTTGTCAACCCTGAGACCTGGGGTTATGACATTGAGTTCATGTCAAAAAAAAAAAATATGAAACCAAATTCTCAACCAACCAAATATTAAATAATAAAATTGAAAAAAAATCAATTAAAAAAAGCATAAAAAAATTAACCTGAGTCAACTCGGGATAACTTGCTAAAACTACGACCTAAATTATGAAATTAAAATAAATTCATACAAAATAATAAATAAAAAAAATACAATCTCACTTCCAGTAGATCTAATATTAAAGGTTAAAATAAAAAATAAAAACTAAATCTATGAAATGACCTAATAGAAAAGAAATAAAAAAATAATTAAGCAGCACAATTTCCAAAACAACATAATATTGAATGATAAAATTGAAAATAAAAAACACAATATATTTCAATGAATAAAAAAATAAAAAAATTAGAAAATATAATTTTTCAAAACAATCTAAATAATGAAATTGAAAAAAAAAAACTAAAAAAAATTAGATTGGTAAAAAATAAAATTGAAAAAAAAACAAAAAAAAACAACCACCCTATTTCAATGAATAAAGTTGTGTGGCTGTAGCTACAGTAATTTAACCAAACTTTTTAGTATTTTGTTAATGAATAATTAATAATAAAGTAACCAAATTGCTCCAGACAGAGAAATGAGCCAATTGTAAAGAATAAGGGGAAATTTCCAAATCACAAGTCAATACTAAAGGTACGCTAATAATGGTTAAGAGAAAGACCAAAATGGTTTGTTTTGAAAAATCAAAAGAAAAAAAAAAAAACAGGTGAATCTTAATATCATGACAACACTTCCTACGTGGTGATGAGCCACCGTCCTCTGCCATGCCCAACGCCAAGCTATTTTTAAAGACAGGAGAGGATTGTCGAAGTTTTACCTTCACTGGTTAACGAAAATAAAGGCAAAAATGATGGTTCCCTTTTAAAGAACCAACACAGCAAGAGACCGAATCAAAGTAATCGACTTTACAAGAGGGACACCCCAAATTACATAATGATCCCCAATGTCAATTCACTTTTATCAATGTCAGGCACTGTATTTCAATATACACTGGAGAAAGTCAAAGGCCAAAGGTAAGCAAGGTAGTAAACATACGTGATTTAGACAACCTCCAAATGATTAACTCCGGACTTCCACAGAAGCAACGGCCAACTCTTCAGCTTTATCAAGATGAACTCGACGCTTCCAACAAACCTGTGAAAGGAAGTAATTAAAAACTAAGTGAAAAAATCGCCAGCTTGCTGTTTCTTGAATCTTAATGGTAAATTGGAAATTTGTTAATAACCTTGGTATGTTAGAATGATGAGGTGCCCACTGAAGAGTATCCTGCAGCTCTCATCTCTTTTAAAGTTCCAGATAACCAGTCCAAGCCCTCATAAAGTCCATCTCCTCTGAGAGCACAAGTCCCTTGTATGTGCCATTTTCTGTTCTTGAGTTCAAAAAGACCTAGTCCTTCACATACTTCCATTGGGGTCATTGCTCCTTTCTGAACAAGCAAAACAGAATCCAACATATCAGATGCAATAAAAATCAACAGGTATTTGCAGTTCAATACAACACTCTCATGACTTCCAAGGCATGCTTATGGAAAATCTATTAACAAGGATACAATTTACTATAGAGTGGGATATAGATATAGCATAGGCTGGGATGTCTCAGCCATCAATGTGAAGCAAAAAGAAATAGACAAACAAATGGACCTCAACATAAAGAAAGCATTTGCTCCTTTCAGTTTTTTCTAGTTTGCCTCTATTTTATTGGAGTGCTTTTGCTCCTCATTTCATCTGATTGTATATAAAATTGATTGATATTGTGTCTCAAATTAATGAACGTTCTAATTCCAATTTTAAACTCTGTAGCAATTGAAACAACCATCGCAGTAGCTAAGAGTCACAACTATACCATTTTCTCCATCACTACTGCTACCACCTTTTGCTGACCATTACAACCATCTTTGCTGGAAAATTACATCCACCAAAACAAAAACCATCTTACCAAACCTCCAGCACTCCCACCAACACCATCATGAGACTTGGAACTCTCAGAAAAAACTGGAAAAAGCAATCTGCTTTGCTTTCCACTCAAAATATGTGCTCTTAGCAAATTAAAACAGGAAAAAACAGGGCCCGGGGTGGGGGGAAGGGCAGGGATTGAAAGACACGCAAACAGGCCCCAAGGCATCTAACCACTGTTTTAGGCAGATGGATAGGCACCTTTCCCTCCATTACCCAGCTCAATGCTGTTATGTATAGTCAAAAGGCCAAATGAGATATGAGCAGAGACTTCAATATTGAAAGCATTGCAGATTAGATAAACAAGCTCCCTCATAGCAGCTCCATTTCACCTTGCAAATTTCTAAAGTCCAAAGTCTAAGTGCCAAGAACTCTTCAGCAAGCAAGAGGCATAAAGCATCACATAAGAAGCAAGTCTGAGAACATGGTTACCACTCACATTTAGTGCAGTTGATAAACTTAGAAAGCAGTCTGGCAATAAGTTATTTAATCAAATCCCTACTTGATAAAGTTCATAGCTTGAAGTTATGAATTTTACTCAAAATTAGAGAAGCTTCACCAATTGATTCTCATTGTTTAAAGAACAAGAGATTGATCTGAAACATAAGTTTTCAGTCCTGTATATTTCCAAAATAAGTCAAGTTTACCAACGTTCTAGCTGGAACTTGCCAAACATCCAAGTTCAGCATCAAGTTCAGATGAGTCTTTTCTGACCAAAAGAGTCTTACTATTATCCTGATCTTTCACTGTTCTCAAGGTATCATATCAGGATTCGATACCTCTTTTTGTAATGTTGTAAGAATTAGAAAAAAGCTGCCTTATCTATCATTCACATACGGATTTCATCCAGAAGTAAGAGGAAAGAAATACCACCCAAGAATTTACTAAATATAAAACTCATTTACAGAAAAAAGAAAAGATTGAGATTTAACATTATCACTAGATAAGTACAACAGTACAGAAAAATCCTTGTTCATAGCTCTCAGAAAGTTAATTACGCATAAAAGACCATATTCAGGTATGATACCACTTTTTAATTTATATCCTGTCTTTCATTAATCTCACATTTTTAAGAGAAGCATGCATGCCTAACCAAATAAGGGGTCAAATCCTTAGGTTAGCAACCAATAGGAACAAGCTAGACTTAGAGATCTAGTCATGCAGGTATGCTAAAGGCAGGGTTGCCACCAACCTCCTTCTCATTGCCCCACATTGATGAGCTTATGATTGCGTAGTGGACAAGTACTCTTCGATACAAATGTTGTGGGATAGGATAGTTTTCATTTTTCTCTATGATGTCATGCTTCAGGTTCATTTAGGGGAGTTTTGTTAGCTGATATTCAGCAGCATTGCTTTTAAGCTTTTATATTTTGGACGATGTCTTATGACTCTTATCATCTATCACAATTTTGCAATTCTTTTTAGGAAGCTAATATAACTTCCTTTAATCTAAAAATAATCAGGTAATGGCTCTTATTTTTATTTTATTTTTTTAGCAATAAGAAAACAAATGTAGGCAAATTTGCCTAGATTATAGCTTATCCAATAAATTACTGATGTGGGTAATACACATAGCGGGAAATGAAATGGCACTTTCCTCTATGAAACTAAATAATTGATCACCTGCACTACAAATAAAGTAGGGACAGTAACAATTCACGTACAACATAGAATATCAAATTGTAATGCATGGTTTCAGTCAATGCAAACATAGAGAATTGCAGGAAAAATAACTTGCACCACAGGCTCCAGAACGCAGACACAGCAAAAAGACAGCACAGAAATGGATAGACTTGGTAATTAATCATTGCAGCAGGTAACATGAGTGTGTGTCTATATGCAGTTGTCTTTCGAATTATAATTACAAACTTGTACTGGACTTTTATATCCTCTGTGCTCTCCATCTACATCAGAAGAATAGAATTAATTGTCTCTATGCTATTGTTCAATTTGCAAGATTGCGATGGTCAGACAGTTTGTATCAGTGCAGGACATTGACTTGGACATTTCTATTTGTTTGTTTATTAATATCGTAATACACATGCAGCTCATCAGAATCACTCAAGAAGTCCTCGTTTAATGAGTTTTATATGTGAGGGAAAGCATATCCAAAACCATTAATAGAGCTTACCATGTCCTGTTTGTTGGCAAACACCAAGATGACACTGTTGAGCATAAATGGATCTTTGATGATGGTCTGAAAGAGAAGATGATGGTCAACTTAGAACTCTTTCTAGCATTAGCATGGTAAAATCCACATACCTTTCTGAATATACAACCTGAAATTCTGCCTTTGCTTTTCCGATTCTCTCTCGGTCCAATGAATCAACAACATATATCTGCATGGGGAAATATATTAACTACTCCATCAAACCTGAAAACAAGGTACAGATTACTGTACTATTACAAACCCTTCAGCTTCAAGACAAATCTGATAACTTGCACAGATTCACTGTAGAAGTATGAGGATCGATGCAAAGAGAGAACTGAGCTTTAAAAAGAAACAAAGAATTGCAAGAAGCATAGCTTGGCAAAATAAGACATGCAGACAATAAACATTACCAGTCCATCAGTGTTATTGAAGTAATGCCTCCAGAGCGGCCTTAATTTCTCTTGTCCACCAACATCCCAAACGGTGAATACCACATTCTTGTACTGAACTTTCTCCACATTGAACCCTATGGGTGATGGGAAGAATCAGTATCTTATAATATCAATAGTAGGTCTATATTAAGAGCAAGCTACATCCACCATATCATAACTGTGGGCACTGATGGTTTAAAAACAAAGATAACAAATTGATAAACGAAAAATAGGATTAATAAACAAAAAATTTCATATGATATCACAGAGAATAAGAAAAAAAGAAGAAGAAGAAGAAAATATGTGACCAAAAAAGAAGAGAGAACATAAAGTAGCAACACCAAAAGTTTAAAAAGGTTGTTCAAATATAGCGAAACACTTGATGGAAAGAAATGAAGTAAGCAATCATAAGGAAAAATACCAACCAATGGTAGGGACAGTAGATAATACTTCTCCAATGTGCAACTTGTAAAGTATGGTAGTTTTACCAGCTGCATCAAGTCCCAGCATCACAACCTAAATAAGGAAAAAGGATGAGATCATAAAACATGTGGACTCGGCACTGCACTGCACAATCACATCACATACGATAAACACACAGCCACTAATTCTATTACTTCACTTCAACAAAAACATCTATCTACAGCTTAAATGTTGTTTCAAGGATAAAAGTAAACAGTAACCAGGTCCGGATTCGATTGGATTGGAGAGTTTCAAGAATCAAATCAAAATCTCTTGAAACCATATCATCAATGTCAGTTTCCAATTTAAACAGAATCAGATCATATAAATTTAATACCTGATGCGATTTTTTTACAACAATTAATTGAAAAGGGTATAAAAATAAAATACGCTAATCACAAGAAAGAACCCTAAATCATGATTAAAAAGAATAATTAGTCTTTTAAGATATGACATGACAGAGGTAACCGGTAAATGACAGAGATAGAGAGAGTACCCGCATCTCGGTGTTGCCAAAGAAGGTGTCGAAAAGCTTGCGAAAGGCTTGACCCATTCCTTCTCTCTTTGGTTTGATTTTTGATCACTCGTCTCTACTCTCTCCTTTTCTTTATCTGTTATTAAGTTTTTCTAAAATATTTCCAGCTTTTCTTTAATCTAAACTAATAGTCTTTCCGCTGTTCTGTTTCGTTTTTGTTTATACTTCTCTCACGAGAGAATTACATGACATGACGGAGGTAAGTAACAGCGACTGCTTTCCCTTTTATTTTCGTCTCTTTTCTCTCTCTTTCTATTTTTACTTTATTAAAATTTAGCATTTGTTTCGTATTGTTTCCTTTTGTATTTTCAGTTTTTTTATCAAATTTTTGAACATTAAAATTAAAAAGAAAAACTAATAGGCCCGAGTCTATTAGGATAGACTAAAACATATTTCAATATGGATTAAAATAATATAATAATTATTTTGTTTTTTTAAAATCAATAAATTAGTTATTAAAGATAATATAGTGCTTTTTTATAGGGTTTATTATTCTTTATTAGATTGATAAGGGAAAAAATCAGTTTATCATTTTTAATAATAAAATGATTATATTATCTTTAAAAGAAAAAAAAACTAACATTAGGGTTTTTTTTTTTTACATTTTCACTTTTTAAAACATAGTCAAATGAATTAATTATTTTTAAAAGTAAAATTTCTTTAACTTGTGCCCCGAGATTTTATCGTATTTTCTTCTTAGTTTTTTTTGTTATAATTAAATTTATTAAGGGGTAACTTAGTAATTTAATAAATATAATTATTGTTTAAAACAAAAGTGGTTGACAGTCAAAACATGAGTTATGAACTTGCCATTTGAGCGACATTAGATGAGGCGTTCGATGACCAAACAATGGCTTATGAGATTGCGTTTAAATTATTTTGTCGGCCCTTCCATTCCTAGATGACGCGTGTGGCTTACTAAACTCTAGTTTGTAACTGATGATCTTTTTTTTTCACTCTCCTCATTGATTTCAGTATATAACCCTCTGAATTTTCAAAGCAGTCACTCCATTTGTTTATCCTTCAAATTTGATCATGTTATTTTGATTACTATTTTTTATTTGAATAATTTGTAAAATTAGATTTTTTTTCAATTTTATTGTCCTTCAACTTTTTTATTTGTTAGATTTGGTCTTCATTTTTTTTATTGATATTTGTTTTATTATAGATAATTTTTAAAAATAAAGTTTTTTAATGATTTCATACTCCTTTATTTTTTTTCCCATAAATTGTGATCCTCATTCTTTTTATTGTTATTTTTTTAATTTGGTAATATAGAATATATAAAAGAAGATACAAATTCTATTCCTGATTTCCTAGAATATATAAAAGAAGAAACAAATTCTATTCCTGATTTCCTAACCAAAGAATTCCTCCAAAATAGGTTTTGATGCCTCCCAAATCTAAATCCAAAGACAAAGGCAAAGACCCATAAACAAAATCTAAGTCTCCAAAATCTAAAAAATATCAAAACCTTACAAAACTACTTACATAAGCAATTTTGCAAAATCAATCAAATCATGATATGAAGCAGTTATCAAAAAAGAAGAAGAACAATGCTCTTCACAAGTATAAAATTGGGTAGAATCCCTATCTAATTCACTAGAATTACTTCTGGCTTTACAAGCTATTAACAAGAAATCCTCATAGGAAGAGAAATCTTTCCATCTATGTAAATCCTCTAGACCAATTTTCAAAATCAAAGCAGGTTATTCCTCTAAAAAATCCCCGCTTCATTTTAATTCAAATTTTCCATTTGAACTACCTCAAAAAGTTTCAAAAGAAAAATCTGATTATATTGAAAAACTAAATTATCAAAATGTTTTAACTATAAAAAATGGATTTTTCCATCCTGATCTTTCTATTGTAACCGCAAAAATCTTCCCTCTAAATTGGTATTCCAAATCCTGCGACTTATCTAAATTCTAATCTTATTACATGACAATACTTGAAATAATAGGATCTGTCAAATTCAAACATTTCAAACTACAACAAAATCATTCTCAATATGCCTACTCCACATGCATTATCTAATATCCTTCATCCTTTTTATTGAAAACAACCCCTTTCACCAAACAATCCAATTTTTGATCAGCTATCATGTCAAACTTGGTGATTCCATTGACCATTCTTATTCATACTTGGATTATCAACAAGCATGGTTTAATGTCTTTTTTCCTTCAAAATAATAAAGGTAGCCACTCCTGGTTATTCTATTTCAATAATTTCATCATGACTTCAAACCTACCAAACTGGTTCCTTCAATGGTAGGAATACTTTGGTTGTATTTATGAAGTACTAAAACCTCATCCTTTAGTTGAAAATGGTTACATTTACTTCAAACAAAATTTTAAACCTTCAGAAAATGAGAAGAAAATCCCACCAATTCTCATGTTTTGTTCCAAATTCTTTGTCCCTTGGGTTTGTTCTTGGTATTTTGACTATAATACCCAACATGGATATCCCATCCTTATAGAAGATACAAAGTAAAATGGTAGGACTCCTTTGCAGCAGGAAGCAAAAGTTCAAAACCTGTTGTAATGGAATGGCGTCAGCAACACCAGAATGCCTAAATTATAGACTCAAATCCTCAATCCAAATTTATAGCCTAAAGATCTCATGTTTCTACTCTTCTTGCCTAAAAAACAATTGAAGAAGGGTATTTTAAAATCATGAAACAACTCTTACAAAGCATAAAAATCCTCTTCATCTTTATCTTCAGGTTTCAATGTTGGCCTAGTTGGTGACAATGAAGATGATTGTTATGGAATTCTTCCTCCTATACAAAAATCTTTTGCACTTATTGTAAAAAAAAAAAGTATTTTCCTAGGCCTAGAAATATTCTGGCCCATTCTCAAAACTTGTTGGCTCATCTCCTCCTGTTGGCACAAGTGGTTAAACCAGCTAGATTCTAATTCAACTTTTCAAAAAGTTGACCCTCCACTTGCAAAGGATGACAAACAACTTTTCCAACTTTTCAAAAAGCAAATCATTTACTTTATGAAATTTTTAAAAAGCCAATCTCAAACTCCTCTATATGAAGAGTGTCGCACCCTCATGAGAGCTCGACGTTGCGGTGACCCTCCCCGAAGCGGGGAATTGATGTCGGGGTCTTTGTTTTATGAATAAGGGAGTCGCTACCTAGTGTTATGGTCACTAAGAACCCTAACTAGTCTTTCAAAGATTCTAAGGCAAGGGACTGGTTGCGTAAAGGGAAGGTTTTAGCACCCCTAGCATGCCCTACCTAAGGTAAGTTGCTTGGTGTTTGGTTTGCCTTATAATTGTTGTGGTGTTGGTGTTCTCTAATCAGTTTTTCTAGGATGAGTTTGCTATGATGAATGGACTTGGGTTCAAAGTCTAAAAGAAAAAACCCTTGACCAATATGAATCATACCTTTAGATATGTCTATAGAGTGCCAAGAAGAACTGATGCAGATCTCTTGAAATCTGTATTCGATTTAAACTAAATTTATAACCTATTAATTAAGAGATAGCTAAGATAGAAATCTAAGGAGATTTAATGTGCTCTCATTTTCCCCCTAGTATTTCAAGTGTTCACGACTCGTAAATCTTAAGGAAGAGAAACAAAAATTCAGAAATCTAAGAAAATTCAGAGTGCTTTAAAAGCCTATTTTTACCTTAGTGTTTCATACTTTCACGACTTGTAAACCGTGGAGTCAAAAATTAAAATGTCCCCAATTATAATCAAGGCTTCTTTCAAGGATGTGTGATTAAATAAATAATCATCACTTATTATTCCTAGAAAGTATTTTGGATATTAACCACTTGGGTTTCTTTATCCAAATATTAACAGTGAATAATAGCAAATTATTTTCAATAATATTTTGGATATTAACCCCTTTGAGATTTCTTTATTCAAATATTAATGGTTAATAAGGATGAATTCCCAAAAAAAAAAGATTTTTATATTTTTAGAATAATGGCCAACACCCTTTGGAATTTACAAACCTGTTGTAAAATCCAAAATGCAGGAAAATAATTTTTTGTGTTCAAGAAATCCATGTTAAAACATATTTTTTTTGAAATCTCAAATATTTATTTTTTTAGAAAAAGGAATGTTCAAAATATGTTATGGTATTGGCCGTATGCAACACACAAGAAAATATATATATTTGCAACATTTCATAGAAAAATCAGGTATTTTAATACCAGATTTGTATAAAAATACCAACCACAAAATAAATACACGAGAAAACAAACGATCTTACTTATTTTTTTTATGGGGCTGGGTCCAGCCCAGCCCATGTGGCTGGGCTGAACCCAGCAGGCCTAGCCGGGTCACTGGTCCAAACCAGGAGAGAAGAGAAACAACTTACCTGGTCTGCTAGTGATCGGTTTTTTTCCCTCGGCTGTCTGTGTTCGTCCATTCTTCTTTTGTATTTCGTTCCCCTTGTTCTCCTCTTTTCTGTCCCATTTTCTGTGTTTTCTTTCTCTCCCTCTCTGGTAACTAAGACAGACGAAGACGATGGTGCTGAAGCTTCTGCACACAGTCGATGGTCGCTGTTTCTGGGGACAACGAAAATGATGGCCACGCTGGTTTTGGTCTCTGTTTTTTTTCTCTCCTTTTGTTGGTGCTCTCTCTGGAGACGATAAGGACGATGGCGATAAAGGCGTGTTGTGTTGGTTGAGTTCATGTTTTTGCCTCTGTGTTTTCTTGCTTTCGATTGTGTCGTTGTCGGCTCTCGCTCTCGTTACTCTTCCTCCCTTTCTCTTTTTTTTTCCCTTTCTAGGTCAGCAGATGAGGCTTATATATAGCCTATACACAACTCCATTTAGGAAATAAAATACACTAATCTAGGACACCATTTCGGGTTACTTACAATCAGCTCAAACAAATTAGGAAAACAAATTATTCTGATTGATTCTTTGATCTCAGTAATTACTATCCACATTAACACATCATCCCAGCCATCTATGTTAGGGATAAAATCCCAGCCATTAGATGATGGTGAGGTTCCTCTCTTCATGTCATTTTGCAGTTGTCACAGAGGAGGCGCAAAATGGTTTCCTTTGCTGGCGTTTTCTCGTAGCTGCGATTCTGGCGTGACAAAAGGAGGGGGCTGTCTTGCACATGCCAATTAACAAAGGAGAAATTCAAAAGAAAAAAAACAGCTGGAATGGTTGTGTTGAGAAAAAGGAAAGAGTTGCAGACGGGGAGGAGGTTGTTCTCAAAATGACAATGAATAATATCATGCTAATTAAATCTTATGGGGCTGTTTTATGCTGCCAAGTTCCAAACGGTGGTGTTTTTTTTTAATGGGATATATGAAGGTAAAGAAACGGCGCCGCTGATTTTATGAAAAGAAACAAAAATAAAATCCAACGCGGTAGCCAAGTAACAGACATTATTGTGACGTTTTCCGATCCAGTCCCTGTTTTTTTTTAATTCCTCCAGTAAAATCGATTCACTTTTCGAAGTTAGAAATTTATCTTTAATTAATCCGATAAATCCTTAAAACATTAAATCGAGTCCCTCGAATTAGACCTGCAAACTCGGGTCAGAATCCTTCTCCCGACAAGATTCT
>Ga0307513_10005548_pt1 | contig 16640 bp, 29 predicted proteins | sample 15_EM_MG_FD_202174 | JGI IMG/M metagenome (GOLD analysis project Ga0307513, IMG submission 202174) | Populus trichocarpa ectomycorrhiza microbial communities from riparian zone in the Pacific Northwest, United States - 15_EM | ecosystem: Host-associated > Plants > Roots > Unclassified | place... | reverse complement strand
AGGGGTCTCATCAAGCGAATTGGAGTCGACCTTGACACGAGAGCGTATGAAAAGATCGCAAAGGTGGATGCGCGAGGCGCGTGGGTTACTCCTGGAATTTTCGACATGCATTCCCATTTGGGTGTCGATTCAGTAAGCCGCGCCCTCCCTTTCGTTACAACTAGGACTTATTTTGTATAGGTCCCTGGGCTTGAAGGTATCTAGCATTGTTCCCTTCTTCGCTCTAGCCGACTTCACTACGTTAGGTGCCGACGATACCAACTCGTTGAAAGGTGTCGCTCAGCCATGGCTGCGTTCACTGGATGGTCTCAACACTCGTACGTATGAGTCTTCAAGGTTACCTCCTCTTCTTACGGCGGCGGATAGACGATGATGCCTTCAAATTATCTGTCGCTGGCGGTGTTACGACTGCCCTCGTGCTTCCAGGATCTGCCAATGCAATTGGTGGCCAAGCTTTTCCTATCAAACTTCGGCCTACGGCAGAACGATCGCCAAGTTCAATGGTTCTTGAGCCCCCTTATTCGCTCAACGGGAGTGATTTAATGTACACGAGACCTCCACGCTGGCGTCATATGAAGTGGGACGCATTTACCTACAGTACGGTCTCTATCTGATCTTCATTGCGTCCAGGCACGCTTGTGGGGAAAACCCGTCCAGAGTTTACGGTTTCACACGCATGGACACTCAATGGGCATTCCGCCAAGCGTACGATGAGGCCCGAAAGATTAAGGAAAGGCAGGACGCTTACTGTGCGGAGGCCAGAAAGGGACACTGGCATAAACTTGGAGAGTTCCCCGAGAGCTTGCAGTGGGAATCCCTTGTCGATGTGCTAAGGGGACGTGTGAAAGTCAACAACCACTGCTACGAAGCAGTTGACTTTGATGGTATGATCAGAGTACAGGCTTCACAATATCCTCGTTGCCCAAATGACTCATTCACGTCTCCAGCTCACCAATGAGTTCAGATTCTCTATTGCAGCCTTCCATCACGCCCACGAGGCCTACCTCGTCCCCGACCTCCTCAAGAAGATGTACGGCACCCCTCCAGCTGTCGCCCTTTTTGCCACCAACGCACGATACAAGCGGGAAGCCTACCGCGGGTCTGAGTTCGCGCCTCGCATTCTCGTAGATCATGGTATCCAAGTCGTTATGAAGGTTCGACTACTTCTTCCTCAGATAGGACTTTCTTTATGAAATAGCCTCCCACAGTCCGATCACCCAGTTCTGGACTCTCGCTACCTCCTCTACGAAGCGCAACAAGCACACTTCTACGGGATGCCAGCGGATCTTGCCCTTGCCTCTGTCACCACTACCTCCGCAGAAGTTGCTGGCTTTGGACATCGCCTCGGCTACGTGAAGGCTGGATACGATGCTGGTAAGTATTCTATACCTCTTTTATTTGTCACGAATAAGATGTCTCTCAGATATCGTCGTTTGGGATTCCCACCCCTTGGTACTCGGAGCGACTCCGCTGGTGAGTACGCCATTCATGTATTCACGTTCTTATCGACAAACATACCATTTAGCAAGTGTTCATCGATGGTATTCCGCAATTGGAGAATCCACATGGACTGGTCAAACCTGAGCAATACCAGTCATACCCTAAGGTTCCAAACTTTGACAAGGAGGCCAAAGAGGCCGTGAAGCACGAGGGTCTCCCACCTCTCAAACCGGCCAAATCCTCAAAGGACGCTATTTTCATCAGGGTCAAGAGCCTCTGCACGCGTCACCACAACAGCGGTGAAGTTGTCTCGAAGAAAGTCGCCAACGGGGCCAATGGTGTTGTTATCGTTCAGAATGGCGAAGTCGTCTGTGCCGGTTCCGACGCTCAATGTGGAGTTATGAGGGCGGGAATGGCGGGGGTTCCTATCGTGGACCTTAAAGGTGGTAGTATTGCCCCAGGTCTTCTGTCTTACGGCGCACCTCTGGGTTTGGGAGAAATTTCCGCGGAAGCATCTACTGGAGATGGCGTGGCTCCTGCTCCCCTCGTTGGCTCAGTTCCATCGCTAGTCGGAGGTGACAAGTACTTGGCACGGACTATTGACGGACTTAGTTTTGAAACTCGGGATGCTTTGTCAGTCCTAAGTTTCCGTTTCGCCCCAGACCTACATTAACCCATACTCTTACAGGATTGCCTACCGGGCTGGTGTCACTTCCGCCATTTCTGCCCCGAAACATCGCATGTTCCTAGGTGGATTGAGTGCAGCGTTCTCTTTGGGCTCACCTAGCAGGCTCACCACCGGCGCAATCATCAAACCTGTGGCAGCTTTGCACGTTTCCATCGTCGATTATGTCAAGCAGCCGAGTGTCAGCATGCAGATTGCGGCTCTTCGCTCCCTCCTTCTTGGCAAGAGCGAAGGAGACGTCGGCGTGTATTTCAATAAGGCCGCCAAGGGTGGGATTCCGTTGGTAGTCGACACACAAAGCGCGGATGTGATTGCTACTCTGCTTGCCCTGAAGGAGGAAGTGGAAGGCATCGTCGATGGCGGCCTCATTAGGCTCGTTATTGCTGGTGGAGCGGAGGCCCATCTCCTTGCCAAGGAGCTTGGAGAGGCCCAAGTTGGTGTCATCTTCACCAGACCTAGAGCCTTCCCATTGACCTGGGGAGGTCGAAGGATGTGAGTCGCTGCTCCCTTCATTGCCATCGCCACTGCTCATGACCAGACTATTTGCAGCGAACCTGGATTGCCATTGAGCAAAGATACCGCCTTCACCACACTCCTGAAGCACAACGTGACCGTCGGCTTCGGAATTGAAGAAGCGTGGGAGGGACGCAACCAACGTTTCGAACTTGCTTGGGCTGCGATCAATGCTGACGGCCTCATCTCAGATGAAGCGGCCATTGCTATTGGCTCGACCAACCTCGAGAAGCTGTTGGGACTCGAGGTGGAGACACAGGGCGACCTGGTGGCATACATGGGAGGTGGGATCTTCGAAATGACGAGTAAAGTGGTCGCCGTAATATCTGAGTCGCGTGGGCATATTGATCTATTCTTCCCTTGAAATCACTGGTGAGCTGAGCTCTGCTCAGGCTTAGTTTCACTGTGGTATCATAGGTCCATAGAAAAGAGTTGATTAAATATGTATCGCGTGAAAGCGAGGCGAGCAATAAATGTACGAGATTTACAAGACAGGTTAAGAGAACTTGCTCAAACCGCAAATCCATTAGCCATGCTGACCTCTTGAGGCAGTGCGAATGGCATGTCAAAACGATATTGCGGTTGTGAAGGGGTAGGAGCACTCCCAAATGGCCTTCCAGATGCAACGAGCCTCTTCAGGTAAGGCATGCACTTCGCCAGGGCAGTGGTTCCTCGAATTGCTGAAAGCAAAGGGTTCGGTAGTGGTCATAATCCCCCCACTATGGACTTACTCTCTTGACTGATCAGCTCTACACGGCCAAGCCCTCTCGTTGACCCGAGTTCGGCAAGGGTTTGCTTCCCTGCGATATATGTCACCGTATTCTGCGGACCCATCAGGCACCGTGACTCCACTTTGAACATAATTCGTACCTCCATGAACCAATCGTAGATATCAGAACTCGATTTCATCTTCGATGGTCGATGGCCATATGCTAAAACTTGTATAATTCCGGCCACCTTGCTCTTGATCTCTAATAGAGCGAGTATAAGACGGGCCTTGGAAGTGAAAAGTGCCACGAACCCCTTGCGCTGAGGAATTCACTCAATGGGTAACCAGCGCCTGCATAGGAGATGATATACACCTGCTTGGCATTGCTAAGCCTGATATCGCGAGATTATTTAATATGTGAGTCACACTTCAGAATGAGGCGTACTCGATAAAATTGTCCCAAGCATAGACCAGACATTTACGCCTCTGTAGCATCTCATATCTTTGGTCCTCTCGCTAGGTACTGGTCAGAGCAGAGAACTGATTGGAAGGGATTGTGGCTCACCGATGCTGATTGAATAAGGGGGTTCGGGAAAACATTAATGTCCATCAACGAAAACTTGTTCTCGCGCAACGTCCAAGACGCCACAGCGTCACTTGCCGTATGCTTGCGGGGTGTAAGTACTTCTCACATGAGCGATGCAGCTGACCTACCAGGAAGGTTTTCTCCATATTCACATCACATAAAGCCTCACCATAGAGGTCGACATGTAGATCACCACTGCAGGAATTAAAAGTTTACCATGCGGGTAAAGACGCTTCACTAGGACCTACAAATCATGGATAAACAATACCATCGTCTCGTTGGAGAAAATATCTTCACTGCAAACGGATTCAGGCTCAATTGACATCAACACAGGTGAAACAACCCACGAGCATAGAAGCAGGCCACCAAAAAACTCCTCCAATTGCTTCTCGGCAAAGGGGATGTCAATCAGTTTGTATTCCTTATACATGTGGTGTGCTCGGTGCTGCTTCAGTAGATCTACAACACCAGTGTAATTAACGTCAGCACCTCTTTATCCTTATGTAAAGCTCACGGGGTATCGGGTATTGGCGAGAGTCTAATTCTGTGAATGTTATGTCAGGTTTGAGAGGGAGACGTGCGGGATTCCGAAAGTACCAGGATGAAGCTCAACACTCTTTGGGACGATGCATTTCCAGTATTTCGACTGAACTAACGAGACTTGATGAACGGTTTCGGTGGCCGGCGTATTTGCCACCATAGGCTTCAGAGCGGGCGGTGCCTCGCCAAGGAGAGTTTGGGCAACAGCGAGAGAGGAATTGCTTATAGAATCAAGGTTATAGCCTCCCTGATGATGCAGTCAGCCTCCTAGACCTTCACCCATCAGAATTTTCTTTACCTCTAAGGCGACGACGACTTTACCACCTGCCAGTGATGAAAGCATGTAGGTCATGTGCGCATATCCTGCTGGTGTTACCTCACAGCCACCAAGCTCATCGCCTGCAGCTGCATCGAAGCCGGCTGATACTTAACCGAAGAAGACGTTAGGCCATGCAAGGAAAAAGGTTGATAACATACTTATCACGAAATCAGGAGCAAATTCCATCGCAATGGGCATCACAATCTTCTGAAACGCGTACAGATACTCGGCATCTCCCATGCCGGCATCTGGCCACGGAATGTTGACGGATCTTTGCCACATTACAGCATTATATCAAGAAGGTAATGGATATACTTACTTTCCGACTCCCGCTCCTTCGCCGACGGAAGTCATGGAGCCGAATTGTCCTCCAGGATAGAACCTGCCGTCATCGTAACGATGTATTGAAATGTACAGGACGTCTGGATCATCAATGAAGGCCTTCTGAGTCCCATTTCCTGGGGCATTCTCAGAATCATGTCCCGGGAACGCCATTAGATTCACTTACCATGATGAACATCCCTATCAAAGATCAGGTGGTTGAACCAAAAAAAGGGTTAGAAAGGGTGCTCACCAGTCGAGAATCAGGATTTTGCTTATTTTTTCCTCGACTTGCAGGACTCGCGCGGCAACCGCACAATTGTTGAAGAAACAGAAACCCATATGCTCGTCGGGCTCTGAATGGTGGCCAGGAGGTCGGACGATTGCAAAGGCGTTCCTAACTGTACCTCTAGCAACTTGTTTGCAAGTTTCTATGACTCCACCACAGCTCAATCTAGCAGCTACCGGCGTTTGCGGATGGACGTAGAGCGACAACTGTTCGAAATATCCCAACGTCTCAAGAATTTCCTGCTGGGTCATTGCTGTAGAATAGTTTAGATATGAAGGTCATTTTCCATGGCTCAATGCTAGCTCGCCTGCGATGTTGTGAACCTTCTCCCATAAATCCGCGGTATGGACCAGCATAACCCTATTACGCTGCACAGGCAGAAAGGGGAGTTTGTGCATCCGCGTTATAAGGCCATTCTCCTGGAATATTTCGAAGATGCGCTTGATTCGGTCCGGCTGCTCGGGGTGCTCCTCCGTGCTGTGCTTGTGGTTCAACATCCCTTCGTCGTAGACGTATCCAGTCCTATATGTTCGTTCGATCTCCATTGGAAGGGACGAAGCGCGACGCATTTTTGGAAGATTCGCACGCGAAGTGAGGACTTGGGGTTCCCTCGGAGGTATGACAGCAGGGAGCGTAAATTCTACTGCCATCGCGTCTGACATCATGGCTGAGGGTGTCTCCTGGGCCGACGAAGCTTAGGAAGGGAAAGACGAGAAAGGGAAAAGGACTAAGCCACGTGCAAACACTCAACATGCAAGGCCAACCTCATGAGGCGAATGTCCGACTTTCCATGACTCACGGGTCATCGCCAACGGAAATGTGATTTTCGTGCCACGTCCTTAACTACAAGTTGACTGCCTGGTGGCCCATGGAGGGAAGAAGGCGAGTAAGGTTCCTCAAGACGACATGTTAACGATCCATGGCGGACATGAACATAATACTTCCGTGCTGCTATTGCCCTGCCGTGGGAAACCCGCTGAGACACGCCGCCGCAAATGGGTCGAGTTACCACAGGGAATTCAACGTCCAAACAGAGCGTGTACATGGTGCTTGACATCTCACGGTGGTTTACATCACTTTCCTAACGTGCACCGAGCTCACTATCTGGGACGTAGTCCATATAACAAATTGTGCCTTTTGACGACTATGACCTATCATATTTTTGGTGGGCCAAACTTTCCGTTAATTTTGATTTTGACAGTATTGAAGGCACAAACACAGTCTCTGCCAATTCAAGCAATGGCGACGAACATTACTTTCCATCCAGGTATATCACCCCATAATATCGCAAGCATATCTTTGACGTGAATCGTGACCCAGGTGCAGTTACCCCGAACGAACGCCATGAGCTCCTCGGCCAGAGGGGCCTTACAATCTGGCTTACTGGCCTCAGTGCCAGTGGAAAGGTAAACAGATAGACTATTTATAGCAGTACAAAGTACTTTCTGATGTAGGGACAGTCCACCATTGCTGTAGCACTCGAACAGCACCTCCTCCACTTGAAGCGGTTCACTTATCGACTCGACGGAGACAACATCCGATTTGGACTGAACAAGGACCTTGGTTTTAGCGAACAGGATCGCAACGAGAATATACGACGCATTGGAGAGGTTCGTCTTGCTCGTTCCCAAGCGGGATGTCGCGGGATGGCGCAATCGGGCGGACGCGTTCTTACGCGAACCAATCGCTCATTCGTACCAATCCGTCGAACAGGTCGCAAAACTCTTCTCAGACGCGGCGGCCATCACCATTACGGCCTTTATCTCTCCCTACAAGGCCGATCGCGAACTGGCACGGAAGCTGCACGCCGAGGGCAATATCCCTTTCATTGAGGTATTTGTAGATGCTCCACTCTCTGTAGTCGAGGAGCGGGACCCCAAGGGTCTATACAAGAAAGCGAGGGCTGGAGAGATAAAAGGTCAGTTCCTATGCGGTCCATCGCCTCCCTTCTAACATTTCGTGTTATTATACCAACTATCCAGAGTTCACCGGTATCTCCGCGCCTTACGAGGCACCTGACAGCCCTGAAGTCCACATCAAGACTGATGAGAAGACAGTCACGGAGAGCGTTGAATTGATCGTAGGATATCTGCAAGACAACAAGTACATTTAGATTCTGCGAGGACCAATGGGGTGTTTAGATGCAGGAAACATAGAGGAAAGGAGAACAAGGCGAAAGCAGAACTAGGACAAACGCGACATCCGCTGTAAGTAAAGGGAAGAAAGAGACGAATGAAAAGATGAGAATGCGCAGTGGGTAGCAATACAGTGCCAGTGGGATGCCAAAGCGGCGGTCCAAACCAAACCGGTGAATCATAGGACGAGACGCAGCTCGGCGATACCCTATCATCCGAATTCTTTCATGTCCGCATGGCCTCAGCTCTCTCCATCGAATGCGTCATATGCCGCGCCGTTAGTTAACGGAACCTGAGGAGGTGTGGACGAGGGGTCCAGCATTCCATTGAGATTATGCTCAATGACACCCAGCCACTGAACAAGATCCGCTACTGTGTGGCTCAACTCGGCATGCACCGCCTCGCTTGACTTGAGCAGGGAATAATCAAGCGGTCGGATATCTGGCCCCTCTGTAAATGCGGCGGATGGGTTCCGAGAGTGGGAGTGTGACCGACTAGACGGTTCTGAGGAGTAGACGTATGAGGACGAGATGGGCATGTCAACGCCTCCCATGCTTGTTGGTGAGGGACCATCTGCCGTGATGCTGTTCGAGAGGTTGGACGGCAACGGCGTAAAATGTCTGTGACTAGGAGACATTGCTGACGGTGAAGGGGGAAGCAAGTCTACCCCTAACCCATCTTCTACGGCCATCGGTGAAAGCTAGGAACATGTCAGTGAGATCAATGAATCTGGAGCATGAGACGTACATTTAGCAAACCACGGAGACCTGATGGTTTAGGTACGGTCAGCATACTGCCTGGACCGTCATAACCGTCCTGACTAGTGCTCGCACTCCTGTATGGTCGGGGTCGCACCGGCCCAGGCAAGTCCGAAACACCCGCGGAATGTTGCCGTGTTAATGCGGCCCTCGTTAAACCAGGGTGTCGCGTGAGTTGGTCGGTCAACAGTTGCGGTGCCGTATGCGTTCTCAACATCGGTGGTGGCACACCATTCGGACGACTGCTAGTGTCCATTGAATGGCTCACCCCATGGTGCGCTGTAGGTGAGAGATGTGCCGGTTGGACTGCCGAGGTCGGTGACGAATTGGCGAGGGGAGCGGGTGCGGCCGGAAAGGTGAAATTGACAGGGGACGCCGCGTCCCTGGGGCGCGGGTTCCGTTCACGCTTTTCATCATCACTGAACACTCTTCGTGCAGACTTTGGGGGAGGTGAGCCCTCCCGGACATCGGGTATGCTCGATTGGGACGGTCGTCTCGTCGGTACAGAAATATTGGCGATCCCTTTGGCACCCCGAATATCCCGGTAATTGAGTTTTGGTGTCTGCCCTAAAATGGGAGAACTAAGGGAGTCTTGGGGTGGCGGGGTGCTGGGAACGAGTGGGTCCGTTCCGTCACGAGGAAACATGAAATCGGTTTGCTTTGCGGTATGCATCTCAGAAAAGTCACGGCCGTCGTCGATCAGTGAGTCCAGGACGTCGCTCGCATCTGGCGTTTGGCTTGAGGCGGGTGTTCGTCGTGGGGCTGGACCATCCAAGTCTGGTGGGTCAACATGTGGTACTATTATTCTTCGAGGTCGTGTTTGTTGGAAGGCAGAAAGGTCAGGCGGCATACTTGCGTCCTCGAAGAGCAATCGGAGTGACCGCGGTGCTTGAGTTGTTGATCGCTGTGTCTGCTCCTGTGGACGATCAGGGTTATTTTCTTCTTCCTGTAGGGGTGCATCCATTGCAGTAGATGGCCCTCGTAATGTATCGAACTCCCAAGGATTATTGTCGGGGAGGCTAGCATCATCGCTATAGGGGATGTAAGAACCGTGGTGTGTACATGTTCCGGTGCAGCTCACCCCTCCATCTCCCAGGCCAAATCCCCGACAAGGCTCTCACGAACACCACCCTGCTGCCGCCATGCCTCATAACGGGTTATGAGCTCGCGCAGAGGGTTGAGAGAGGCCTTTGCAACTGTCTTCATCCATCGCGATTTCTGTAGATCCTCGGCTGTTGGTCGCTACATGACCATAAGTCGAAGTCCTCGAATGTGGCGTTCGATACTGGACTCACATCCGCAGGGAGCTCTCGTAGAACACTGGAAATGAATTCTCGCATCTCAGATGTCCCCAGAGTCTCAGGTAGTCGCGGCGGTTTCACTTTTGGAATAAGTACCAACACCCGCATGGCTTCTTGATTTGCATGGGGTGGCGCACCCATGACCATTTCATATATGGTGATACCCAAGCTCCAAATATCCGCCTTGGTGTCGTACTGTGATCCGCTATGGATAACTTCCGGCGCCATCCAATAGGGTGTCCCTACGAAAGTCGTTCTTTTCGAATAGGGAGTTGCCATGAGAGCAGAAACCCCAAAATCACAGAGTAGTATCCTTCCATCAGAGGTCAATAGCACGTTGGCGGCTACACGGAGGCGGTCGTCAATTTGAATTCAATCTCGGGTGGCAACTCGTTCCGAGCAAACTCGACTCACCCTTGATGTCGCGATGGATGATATTGTTACGATGGAGGAATGAGAGTGCGGTAAGCAGCTCGCGGGTGATAAGTTTAGCATAGCGTTCGTCGATAATGCCGCCTTTGCTTGATTTCATCTAGCGTTGATGGTGAGCACCCGAAAAGCTACTGGACTCGCTCAAATATACCAGAGTTCTAATGCTGCCTCCTTGTGCAAAGTCCATTGCAATCCAGACACGGGGACCGTCAAGCCAGCAACCATAATAGCTTGTTATATTGTTTCTATCCGCGCCACGGAGCTGGCTGAGGAGAGCAACCTCTTTTCTGATGTCTTCGACGTCGTCGTCTGCAATGTCGAGATCGATGATCTTGAGCGCAACAATGAATCCGGTTGACACATGGACACCTTTATGGACCGACCCGTACGCGCCTTTGCCGACCATCTCAAGACGTCGGAAGATCTGGGTTACTGGCAGATGCGCTTCCTGTGCGATCCGCGCTTGCACCACAGCGGCGGTAGGCGGGCCTGTCGGTGGCATTCCGAAACGGGACTAAGGAGCAAGTAAATATTTGGTCGCGCGACGGGGTCCGCGTTGAATAATGTCATGGACGCGTTATTACCTACTACTCGCCCTCATTCTATGCGCCTGACAGTCATGGGCATGGGCTGGGTCAAGGTAGGGCCAGTGGCCGCACGAGTGTGGTAACATCCTCATATGGAGATGGAAGCATCGGAATTGGAATCGGAATCAGTGCCACATCCGTCCTCACAATATTCTCGACACTCCGGTGACATCGGAGCCATTGGTCGCTGCGACCCTCGATGCTGACAGGAGCACGCACACTGCCTCACTTGTCTTCCCACTCCATACGATGGTGGTGACCCACTGCAGTGAGGTGAACCGCGGGCCCGTGCTCCTCTCATTCCCACCCTCCTCATACGCTTCTCATCCACTCTCACCAACAGCCCTACCATCGGTCATCTTTGTCTTCTTACTATTTCTACGCTCTTCTCGCGTCCTTTATATCACCCCAACGAATGATCGATCCCTATGAATTGGTACAGGGGGTTAACACAGGGTTCATTCCCTTGGTGTCTCAGATAAGCAACACGTTTAAATACATCAGAAAAAGCCCTCGTGACCTGCTTCCTGGCATACAGGGAAACATATTATCTTTTCTAGGGGATTTCCCCATGCGTCTCCGTGGGTGGTCAAAACCTGTCTCTGCCTGCAGTGAAGATGAATTACAGGAGCCACGCGAAATCCTTTGATGCTTTTGTAGCCAGGGTACGGCTGATAAACAATTACAAGAGCATAACGCATAGCGCATATATCAACTACGCAATCGACCTGCACTTAGCCCCCTGATCCGGCGAATATCGAGTCGATACACTTCAAACGTTATATATGTTATTATGTGTGTTACTCTTTGGATAAATCACTATGCTTTGTTTGATGCAGTGAGGGTGGGAAAACATGGCAAGGGGCAACCTATAATTAAACCTGTGAAGCCCCAGCGTTCCGCTTAGGAACCCCTCGCGGAGTGGAGGGCAGAGCATCGCCTGGCACGGGTCCAGCTCGTATAGTATAAAATACTCTAGCTAGACGGATATGCAGACACAGTGAAACCCAAATACCAGTAAAACTAAGCTCAGCAAAAACAAACAATGCGATCACCGAACTACTGACGCGCTCCTTATACAAAACGGCTAAATACAGTGTATTTGGACTGAACCGGAATTAATCATTTGTCCGCGGCAGTACCCGGAGCACAGCAGGCCGCGTCAACAGCAAATACCTAGTTCCGGTGCAGGAATATGAACCCGTCCAATCTTTCAGCCGCAATGGTTGTCAAAGTCGTCCCATCCGTGTCTTTATCTGTCTTCAGGTGGTTTAGCAATCGTCTTATGCCTTCTATTTTGGGGTCACTCTTCTCTGGCATGGCCACTGTGAAGTCCTGTACCGCGTTGTCTACAATGATCACTCCTCCGGCACGAACCAAACGTTTGGCTTCCAAATAGTACTCCAGGGATGCCTCTTTATTGGCGTCGATGAACGCGAGATCAAATGGAGGCGATAAGATTGGGAGTATTTCCAGCGCTGAGCCGACAAGGATTTCAACTTTGGAAGAGAGATGTGCGCGATCGATATTCTCTTGAGCGACCTGTGGAGCAATATAAGGCAGAGCATACCATGTGTTTCTGCGGTCTTACTTTTGCTACTCGGGGGTCCAATTCCAGAGTGACAAGTTTCCCATCGTCAGGAAGCGCCTTCGCCATCCATAGTGCGGAGAAGCTGGAATTTAAGGAACACCCGGATCACCGAGGCACCACGCCGGAGTTGATGGGAGCCGAGGACGCGACGGTTAGCAACAAACTAAGCTTAGGAACCTTGGACCCACTCACCCTCCGAGTGTCCCAACTTCTAAGACGCGCTTAGCTCCAACGCTCTTGATCAACAGACTCAGGAATTTTCCTTGAGAATGCGGCACAGCAATGTTGCGAAGGTGGTTTGCTTCGTTGTGCTTAACAGTTGCGTCGATATCCGGATCTGGGTGTATCAAGAACGAGTTATGGTATCTATTTTGGATACCTATCAGCCGAGGATACCCACAATATGGTTCGAGTCAAGAGAACTGACCTTTCATTCTGGCCCCACAACGGCTCTGCGACAGGAGAGCCGGCTTTTCCTTTTTCGTAAATGCCACGACCACCAAACATTCGATGAGGAACCGATAACGAATGGGTTGGTCGTATCAATCGAGCAGCATTACGGAGGGAGAACATCTTGGGCATGAGAGGAGTTACTTGCGCGCTCTGATTTAAACTGCAACATGATTGCGCATTCCCACGGCCGTCAAATTCGGGTGAACTCGGGATAAACCGCTCAAATCTACCCATCGTTCCCGAAAGGGGCACTCACGGCAGTGAGAAAGATCTATTCTGGCCATGGCGACAGATACACGTTATGGGACCAAGACTCCTTCTGCCTCGCGCAGCGCAACGCGGCCTGCAGCGAAACAACAAGAGCTACAGGGGTAAGGGAAGGAAAACACAACACAACACAGGGTATCGGGGGGTTCCAAGTACGGTCTGAATAGGTGGCAAGCCCAATCACGGTGACATGTGCAACTGGTAGTGGTCGGCGTAGTATGACTAATATGAAAAGGAAAAAGAGAAAGTAAGGTGACCGCGTGGGTGTATAAACATTCCACGGACCGGCCGTAGGTAAGGTGGAGGCGGAGGCGTGGGTGGTCTGCGTTTCGCTGTCCGACTACCTATGGCAGTGAAATAACGCATGTCAACTGCTGTGCTGAGAACGGCAATTATCCGGTGATCATCGCAGGAGCGCGTTTTCGGGCTTGAAAAAGGTGCTATTTCTGACAGCATAACTGCTCATTTTCGTGACCCCGCCTCCGTTCCTTCAAGCCTCGCCCCGTTTAATCTCTCCTTCGTAACTCGCGCACTCGAGGCGTTCTGGGGTCGTAGTAGAGATCGACGTCATTCCAAACCATCATAAAATGACTCATTCTCACTCACTCCGCTTCCGCTTACTCCCTTCAAAGCCTGTTCTTTTCTTCACAACGCATACGCCAATACACAGTCGAATACTCCCGAGCTCACGGAATGCAAAATCCCGCAACCTTACCTCCACTCCCAAATCCCGTCGCACTAATATTAGCGAAAATGCCATGATGCGAGACTTGTGCAATGTGGATGTGTTAATTGTTGGTGCAGGCCCAGCAGGCTTAATGATGGCCTCTAGCCTAGTAAGATCTGGTGTATCATTTAGGATAATCGAGCGACGGTACGCTGCTTATAAATAGTCGACACTTCCCCGCCCTTCACAATTCCCTCCTTTTTCCGAATCTAACTCAAAAGATAGACCAGCCTGGAAACAGGCAGGTCACGGTGATGGTCTGCAGCCAAGGACAATGGAAGTGCTCCAGGTGTGTATGGTTTAGACTATGTTTTTATGCCATTTTCTGACCGACTCTCTTATCGTCCTGTGAATCGATCCTGCTCCCGACTCCTTCCTTTTGTATAATCTCATATTAACGCAGACATATGGGCTTGTTGGCCGCCTCCTAGAAGAAGGAAACCACATGCATATGGCAGTACGTCTATCCACCCATTCCGCTTCCGCTGCCCTCGCGCAGACGTTACTCATGCCTGTCTACCCGATACGCGAACGTGGGCGTTTACTGATATATCCCTATTACCTCTAACAGGCCTTCTATAATCCAAGTCCAGATGGTGGTATTATGGTACGTCCGATGCTCGAGTTGACAAAACGTCGCCACTCCTCTCTCTAACTTCAGCCCCCGCGTCGACAGTGCACCGGTAGAGCTAGTGATGTCAATGGCCCCAAAACCCGGTACCCTTTCAAAGTCAGTTCAGAAGGGTGCGCATGTATATATCGCTGCCTCTCCGTCGTCATCTTGCAACGCTGGTTTTGACTGCCTCCACGATTCTCAACCAGATAACACTCGGACAAGCAGCCATCGAACAAATCTATATCGACAACCTAAAAGAGTATGGTGTATCAATTGAACGGCCAATCATTCCAATTTCGATTGTCCAGTCAACGGACTCTGAGGAGCTTGGAAGGATCGACACGCACCCTGTAGAGGTGCGCATTTGGTATCGAGCCCCATAAGGCTTATCGGTGAAACGGGTGTATCCGTAGGTTACTTTACGGAGGTTAGATCCCCAAGTGGGTGAAGCGGAGAAGGAAGTGATTAAAGCCAAGTACGTTGTAGGGGCCGATGGTCAGTAATTCTTCCTTTATACGTGTTCTTGGAGAGTCTGAAAGTCTGAGTACGCGTGGGACGGTCAGGTGCACATTCGTGGGTGCGAGAGCAACTTGATATTAAAATGGAAGGCGATCACACCAGTCAGTGATGTCACCCATTTGATCTCTTGTCCTTGGCTAATTGGGAATTGACAGGCTGGGTCTGGGCTGTGGTAGATACCCACCCACAGACTAATTTCCCAGACATCCGGAAACGGGTCGCAATTCATTCTCATTCTGGATCTTGCATGGTAATACCTCGAGAAGGAGAGAAAGTTCGACTTTACATTCAACTTGCGGAAGTCCCTGCGAACGAAACCACAGGACAAAAGATTGTGGAGCGCGGAGGTCCTAAGCTCGTCATGGACGTAAGTGTTAGTTTTGAGTCATAGCTGCAGTAACATTTAATTTGGAGAATGTTCAGGCTGCCAGAAAATGTTTTGCACCGTACTCGATAGAATTTCCTTATGACGTTGATTGGTGGAGCTTTTACACCAGTAGGTCGTACACTTCCCTTCTCTGGAAACACTCTCACGGCTTTATAACACATAGTTAGTCAACGTGTCGCAAGTCATTATGGCCGTGGTCGAGTCCTGATCGCTGGCGATGCCTGTAAGGCAACGCTGAGGATGACCCTTGCATGCTGTAATTCTCACGCCTTCTCCATGCATTAGGTCATACACACTCTCCAAAAGCAGGTCAAGGTATGAACGCCGCCATCAACGACGCACATAATCTGGGCTGGAAGCTCGCGCATGTTCTGAAAGGCTGGGCTAAGCCTTTCCTAGTCAATACCGTGGGTGTCCGCCTTCCTCATTGAACTACTACTAACTTATGGTATACCAGTACGAAGCAGAGAGAAGAAAGTATGCACAGGATCTCATTGCTTTCGACCAAACATATGCATCGCTCTTCTCCGAAAAGGCCCAATCAACCCCAGAGGAAGAAGGGGTCACTCACGAGGAGTTCTTTGCGTGAGTTCGGTATTTACCAGGGGGGCCAAAAGTCTCTCACGTCATTGCATAATGCAGTGCGCATCAAGGCTATGGGGGCTTTACAAGTGGTCTCAGCATCCAGTACACCGACAGCGTGCTCAATGACAGAACATATCAAAGCCTTTGTCCCGGTCTTGAAATTGGCAAACGGTTACCCTTTGAGACGATGATTCGTGTCGCTGACGGTCGCCCTTTCGATTTGCAAGATATCCTCGTTGCAGATGCAAAATGGCGGCTCTTGAATTTCGTTGGTGATCCTAGGGCTCCCAGACAGGAAGATACGATTCAATCCCTTGCACGGTATATGCTGAGTGCACAAGGGGCTTTCGGGTTCAAGACGACGGAGAAAATGTGCGAAATTGTGACCATTGGTGCATTTACTGGCGAGGACAGGTATATATATGAGCTCCCATATCCGGTGAAAGCGGACTGGACGAGGTAGGCCCAAGAACGAAGTCTTTGGCTGGCGGTCTGATTGTGATATCTTAGAACGTTCCGTGATGATAAATCGTTGGATAAGTCTGTTGGGGGACAACTGTATTCATCCTTGGGCATATCGAGAAAGCGTGGCCTCCTCGCCCTCGTGAGGCCTGACGGATACGTCGGTGCTGTGGCGCCTCTTGACAGCCCAGATCACCTTACGAACTATCTTGACAAGTTGATGCAGACCGAGTAGCTGCTATCGACGTTACACAGCTAATTAAGCTTTTGTTTAATAGTGCCCTTGTTGGTTCCCATATTTTTATAATCCTTGTTGTTGTTGTTGTTGTTGTTGTTGTATAAATGGTGCGACCGTGTTTCAATGATGCGTAGATTGCTGTGGTGAACCAGTTATATAATCACTTGGACCTAACCTTG
>Ga0307513_10005547_pt1 | contig 16640 bp, 22 predicted proteins | sample 15_EM_MG_FD_202174 | JGI IMG/M metagenome (GOLD analysis project Ga0307513, IMG submission 202174) | Populus trichocarpa ectomycorrhiza microbial communities from riparian zone in the Pacific Northwest, United States - 15_EM | ecosystem: Host-associated > Plants > Roots > Unclassified | place... | reverse complement strand
ATACACGTAGGGCCCCAGACCACCCGAGCCGAGCCGTGAGCCGTAGAGGGGGCGTAGTGTGTGGCGTAGTGGCGGATGTGCAAATGGATGAAAAGCAAAAAACCCTGACAGCGCCCACCGTTTCAGACTCGGCCCGGCCCGTCATGAAATGAAAACCTTTGTCGGAGGCTGGGTGGTGGTGAAATGTGGCCGGGCCGACAAGACTTCTGGAAGTGTATAAGCCGACGATCTCGGATTATCCTATTGGTGGCTCACACCATTATCCCTCATCTATCCCCTCATCCTTCCTTCGTGCTCCCTCCACTCATCATTGGCCTCTATGGTCCTGGAATGGGGATATTCCGATAGTACCTGCATCGAGCAGTCCTTACGTTCCACCCATCGACCCTCCATCCTCTCTGGAGGATAATAAATATGATGTTTGATAGGCACCCTACCGGCATAGTCGAGGACGTTGAGAGCAGAAGAACTTCCATACGGTGGAAATACGACGGGCGTCGTGTGGGTAGAATTGTTCGACTCATAACGATTGCACAAGGGTGAGGGTTCAATGGCAAAGGCCATCGTTTGTCGCACCCGTACCACATATATTCCGCAAGTGCTACTAGTTGCAGTGACAGGGAATGCCTCTGCCGGCGTGCCTGTAGAATAGGTGGCTTGAACTGCCGGTGTGTTGCCATTGTTACCACACAGTCCCATTGCGTTTTTTTTAACCATGGGTACGTCAAGAAGGCGAGAAATGATCGTCTATACAGTCCGAATGGTACGCGGCTGTCGTGTCCCTTGACGATCATCCCACGCGGCATCAACAGTCGACCAGTTAAGGACCTGCTTGAAGTGGATGGTGGACATAGAGACGCGAAGGTCCCATCAAGCAACTCCTCATGTGCAAAGATGCAGTTGGGGGGGTGCGTTCGTTGGAGCGGTGCTACCCGAGGGTGCTTAACTATGAAATAACCCACGGAAAGAGAGTGTCAAGCGATCACAGGCTACGCAGCACAGGCAGATGGGCGCCCGATAGAGTTAGCTCGGACACTCGGCCCATCGAATTCAAATGTCCTTACTCCGAGTTATCGGTGCGATAGAAGAGCTTCAATGACATGTCCTATGAGGAAAGGGGGTATTGACAGGGTGCACGGTGAATGTACTGAAAAGGGTTTAAACCGCCCCCGCGGCCAGTTGGGACAGTTGAGCACTATTTCACCTTTACAGAACCCAACGGTAAAGCAATTTACATCTCTCTTCCTGCGCGGTTGTGACAAACTAATTGTTTATTTCGCGCGACTCCAACGGGCTGTGGAAAAAAGGGGGAGAATAACACTCATTTATTAGGAATACCTTTCCGGATTGAACGCTCCCTTAACCTAATACGCCCAATCAGTGGACTGTAATGCCAATTTTGGTTTGTAAAACTTACCTTCTTAAGGAATCCATCGTCCTGTAGAACCTTCATCCCGACATGCGCCAACATCTTGGCCACAACCAACGTAGCCTCGTGTGCTTCCTTCCTTCGTGCAGCGATAGTGAATAGGGCTGTGTGGTTTCCACCATTGGGCTCCGTCGGGATGGCTTACATCCAACCGTCTTCAGTATCCGGAAGTCGCAGACCGCAAAGACTCACCAAAAGCAGGATGTAGCGATGGGAGTTCTATGGGAGATAGAGTATGTTAGGCCATTTTCCTTCTGCTTAAGTCCACGTGGCCCCACCATATGTGACATTACCAAAATCTTAGAAAATCAAATTTGGTTAGTAAGCGTTGGGAAATGGTGGCGGTAATGTCGCTTAAAACGTACCCGTACTACCGCCAATCGCTCCCTCCTGGTCCGTCCTGAGCATTCCAAAGCGAGCCGCCCCAACAGCGTGGAATTCTTCAGCAAGAACAGAGTTCTGCCTCAAGTCATACATGACATCTCTTAGCGTGACCTCCATCTTGCACCCGGTTGCCTCTGCCGCAGCACTACATATTTAAAGTGAGCATTCGACCAAGGAAGCGACGAAACTGATTGGACCGGAAGCATGCCATAACCCGCTCTCTCAGAATTTCAACCTCCTTAGCTGATGGTGCCCGCACCAACCATCGCATCTTGGCATAGTCAGGGATGACTGGAACGCGAAATGAAGAGAGATAGAGGCGCCTGTGGATCAGGACTCACCATTCGGTGCCCACTCTTTGCCCTCTACAATCCCATGAACGCGATGAGTGGGCTTAATTTGTTGCCGCAGGACTGAGATGGCAGAGTACGCGAGGAAGGCCGCGTCAAGCGCGTTCTGGGCTTCCCAAGGTGCAGCTGAAGCGTGTGCTCTACGATAGACATATCAGTATCAGCGTAATTGAGTCGTAACAGAAGGGATTCAGCCCACGTGTGCCCAAAGTACTCCACATCGATCCCTGTGAGGGCCAAACTCGGTCCAGTCCCAGCACTCATCTTCGGTCCAGGACCAGGGTGGCACATCAGGCAGACGTCCATGTCCTTATATGCGCCCCGGTCGATGAGTATGGCCTTGCCGACACCACCCTCCTCCGCTGGTGTGCCGAGCAGCACAATCTTGCCGGGCAGATCGTGCTTGATCAGTGCAGCGCGGAGAGCAAGCGCAACTCCCACGCCCGCGATCGCGATCAAGTTGTGCCCGCAGGCATGGCCGATCCCGGGCAGGGCGTCCATTTCCGAGTTGAGGCCCAGCGTTCGAAGGGGGACATTCGAGGAGGGAGGAAGAGAGGTGGGGGTGTGGGTAAACGTCGCGCGCCAGGCTGTCGAGAGGTCGTTGTAGTGCTTCTCGACGTCGAAGCCGTGGTCTTGCATGAATCTGGTGAGGACATCGTGGGTATGGCTGATTTGCAAATGGTAGATGGGGTATCAGGCCTTCGTCAAGAGTGTGGACTGGGTAGGTGCGTACTGTTCTTCATACGCGAGTTCGGGATGGTCTACGCGGTGTATGAGATACGGGATATATACATGGAGACAGCAGGTATTCTTACCGTGGATATCCAGGCTTAACTCTCGTAGCTCTGCGCTAAACTCGTCGACCGCCTTCTCGATGGTTTCGGCGACGTCCTTTCGCCAGACGGTCTTGTCATCGTCGGAAATATTCTGGCCATTTCTACCGAGAACAGAGGTATATGAAGGAAGGTGATCGTCGCTTCCATTGTTTGCTTGAGCGATCCAGATATCGTTGTTTGAGGCTGACGGATCGAAATGTTGACAAGGAATACCATGCGAAACGCCAGGTTTCTGTCATATATCAAGTGTATCAGAATAGGTGGAACATATTGACTGATAAGGCGAATCATTACGGGTTTTTCTGAGGAACTGTGTTGTGGTGAGCTCATGGTCGCGGTTCGAGAAGAACTTGAGCGCTTCTTCTTCCACGAAAATCCAGAAAAGCACCCAGGCATGATAGTAATCGTCTACAGCGGAACCCAAGGGAGCAGAATCCCGGGTCCAAGGTGGATGGGGGTCGGTCGAATTACTATATATGCCGTTGACAAGCGGACTGCAGCACGCGGAAGAACGGGTGCTTTAACAGCGACTATAAATTCAATTACCTATCGTGGGTCGCAGAACAAGTGCTCGGGTTATTCCAGGAGGGTGCCTCTACCCATTTCCCTTGTTCCCTTGGCACTGGTCCGATGAGAGTGATTGTAGGCCCCTCCCGATCCGGGACGATCCGGGGCGATCCGAGATGATCAGTAGCACGCTGGCCAGGTCGGAAGCTGTTGACTGACTAGCGTCCCTGCGTACGTACCGCTGTTATCGTAGTCGATTACGAGGATTACTTACTTGCTCTCGTCAGCGTTGATTTGATTAGCTAATAAATGATGTTAGGTGTGAGTCTACTACTCGGCGTAAGCATCCGTCATGTGCATCTGTGCATCCTTTTGATCTGTTTGGGTCCAAACACCTCCCCACTTTGAACCCGACTGTGTCTGAAACACGGCTGTTTCTCACACCCACCGCACCCAATTTCCTCCATCACGCTCCTGGGCACGTCCTCGACACCCTGGGTGCCGCATATCACCACTTCGGAACTGCCCCGTAAACCTCGGGCGACACCACCGCTCCGCCCACCTCAACCTCACCCAACCACTCTGTACCCACCCTCGTAGACAATGGAACGTCCGCACCATTCTGTCCGAGCCGTGTCCGAGCTTTCCCAGACCTTCGACGTCAAACAAGCCGTCGCGACAGGTCGACCACACTCACCCGTCGTCCTCCACAGCCTGCCAGCCACAAGACCGTCCGCGTCGCGCGGCTCGACTGTACCGTATGCACAACGTCCCGTGACGACGAGTAGCACGCCCCGTTTGCCGCATCAAAGACACGGCCACCACTCGTCCGACCCATTTGCCTACCAGCACCAATACGCAATGCCTACCACTCACGGAACATCCCACGGTACTGCCTACACCCACCACGTCACATCCCGTGCTAGGCCCGTGCCAATTGGCAATCGAGACATAATTGTCGGCCCGGCGGAAGAGCGTTCACCGACGGCAGGTGCTGCTAGCAAGCTATTCTTGAGTATGAAGAGGACTCTCAGCCTCAAAAAAGCACAATCTGTACGTCTACTATATCCTCTGTGGCTACGTGTTTACTTTGCTCGTTTCCCCATGTTGTCGCGTTTCAACAGCCTAGCGCGCCACCTACGTCGTTTGTGTATGAACTCGAGAGCCCAAGACCACCCACACCGCCGGAAATCCACCAGATTGCCACAGGCACAAAATCACCTTTGCCACTCCTCCGTCGAACAAAGACCGGGCCTTCACGCGTGTCTCTCCCCCCTCCTCCAGCGCAGTCGGCGCTCAAGAAGACCAATACCTTGAGTTCGGAGACAAGCTCGACCGCCTCGGGCAGCACGGGTCCTCTAACACCTGAGTCTGGAAGTCGGAGCGGCAGCTCGATGAGCGGTCCCGTGGACCAGCCACGTCTGTGGAAAAACAAAACGATGCTCGCCCGTCTCCTTGGAGGGAAGCGGGACAAGAGTGCCAGTTTTGGGAACCGCAGCTTCCTTGCCAGCGATGAGAGCGCGAGAAGTATTACACCCCCTGCAAGGAAAAACGTCAGTTTCATCAATCAAAATGACAATGCATAGGGGTAGGCATCCGCTCCCGAAGAGTGTCTCAGCCATACCGCCTCTGACTTATGGGTTCTGTAGCCCTATTTATTGCGCCACCATCTGGCACCTTCGGTCTTCAAGCTGATTATTTCGTTTCGCGTCAAGGCCCGAGCCATTACTCAATCATTAATCAGTAATGCCACGGACTCGGGACTGCCCCTTGTATCAATATACCACGGACCGTATCGCGCATATAGTAATCCACCATTCACCTCAGCTGTACATCTTCGTTCTTCATCCCATCTCGCGCATCCGTAAAGATCGAAAAGCTGATAGATATCAATATCGTATCACTCCGTGCGTGGCTTGTATCACAGCCAGCACTAGTTTATCCTGTCATCGTTTATCCTGTGCTCTCGAGTGTCCCTGTTGTTCTGTTCGAATCGCTGTCTTCGTTCGAGCCTCTGCCACGTCGAGTACCCACGCCTGTTTACCGATTGCATTGTACATAGTAAGACACGGCAATTCGACCCTTTTAGAAGGCACATCAGGTTGAATCCTCTGTACAGGTCGCGTTCCCAACCACCTTTTGAGGTTCCCCAAGCAGGATAACGCATGACTAATTCGGAAGTTGACTTGGACGAAGGTACCAAATTATGGAGGTCGGACCAAACCTCGCAATTGAAAATGGATACTTGACTGAGCGATTCCGACCTAGTGAACACCTCGTGTCCCTATAGCGGCCGTGTGTTTCTGCTCGCGTCGGGAAATTGAGGTGGGCCGGGAGATTGAAATTCCCTCAATTCAATCTGAGTTATTTTGGATGGTGGGAGGGGAAGGGATTTTGAGCGAGCCACCTTGCGAAACAATGATATATTAGAGAAAAGAAGGGCCATTAATTATTTCAAGAGCATAAGCTGGTCGCGGATTGGATACAAATAGCTATATATGATGGACGGATGACACGATGGGCGCCGAGCGGCTGAAATGTACCGACGGTTATTTCTCTTGTGGAGCCATGTCCAGCTAGGCATGTCGGACGCCTTCGAGCACGCCTCCGATAACAAGGGTGCGTCATCCCGTTGCTTTGTTGACTAAACCTAGTCAGAATAGATCAACGCCCAAGAGAAATAGACTCGTTGGTAAGTACACGAGGAGCGCACTAAGCCAGCGGAGCAGCGTGGACGGCCGTTTGGGGTGTTGTATCAGAGGTGGATGGTGCGTGACGACGAGCGACGAGCGATGACTCACATTCCTGTCAGAGCCGCGAGGAGGGCCCATTTACAATAAAAATAGAGCTGTGAGGCCACGCAAAGGGTCAGTTCTCGAGGCGGGCGAGGGAGCCATCCCTGCGTGGACGAGGCGGGTAGCAGAGGCGGACGCACGAGCATGGGAGCCTTGAAGGCCCGTTTCCTGGTCAGGACTTGCCATTCGAACTCGAGGCAACCCAGGAGTTCGAACACATAGGCGCCCATCGTAAGGTGTGCGATATTACTGAACACTGGATAAAATAAAATAAAATAAACGAATAAAAAGAGTAAAAAGTGAGTCAGCTGTTTCTATATCTAATGGTGATAGCGGATACATGGTTGGGAGCCGCGTTTAGCACTGCTGGCTGCTGGTGGTAGCTATCATCGCAACAACCGCCCGCGCCGCCGAGTTTTTCGGTGCTTCCAAAAAAAAAGGTCTGCTCACCCGAGGTCTTACCGACGACCTCTGGCAACTGCCAGTCGACCATCGCGCGCGCAGAAGAATCCCTCGCAGTCCGGGTCTGGTGCTTTTGTGGGGGTTGCTGGCAAAGTGACAAGTGAGACGGCGTGGAGCGTCCAAAGGTCTGACCGGTCCGTCCAACTCATATTGTCGGGATTTGGCATTTATTTGGGGTTTCATATCGAGCCGCTCAGTGCTCCAGTTGTCAGGGGGTGTTTCACATGGGGTGCATAAGAGCTCGTATTCTCGTTATTGTATCGCTACGTGTTTGTTAGCAGGCCCCAACAAATACGATTGCTTTCGACCGAGTCAACGACCTAATAGTGGAAATCCTACAACCTAGCGGAAATTCTAACACATATGTCATGCACATACTAAATACAGGGAGTTTCAAATCCTGCGAATGGTATTTATGAATCGCCGGTACACCTCCGCTGAGAACGATCCACCACATATATTAATAAGCCAATACGCTCGATGGTGGCTGCTACGGACGTGGGCTTTCGCTACTCTCGCCGGTACTGCTTCCCTCGCACTCACCTTTCGCACTCACCGGCACCACATAGTCACATTACCGTCCTCTTCCAGCTTGTTGATGCCCTCTTCACCGCCTTGCCCCCGAAAGTGCTCTTCACATCTGGGCTACCCTCACAATAACGACGTGACTGCATAAAACTGCCCGCATACACCGCCCCCGGGGCTGTAGAGATATGGAGGCGTGTTGTGGTCGAGTAGATGGCTTGCAGGACAGTGGGGTCAGAATTTGAACGTCCCAGAAGGGCCTCCACGAAGATCTCGACTGAGTCATCGACAAATGACAGTAGTGACTAGACTGGAGCGCGAGTCTGAACTAGAGGCACCACCGATTCAGATTGCCAGTGGGCAGAAATGGACGATCTACCGCATGAGGGACAACAGTCCCGTCGTAGAGTATTTTCACGGGAAGTTCAGGAATAGGATGCTGTGCATGACTTGCAATCAGGCAGGGTCCTCATATTTCCCGGTCGGCAGAGACTGATGATTAACCAGACGTCGATCACATCTAACACATTCACGTACTTGACACTCCCCATCCCAGCAGGTCGCAAAGTCATACTGGTCGGTGCTTGGATGCGTTTGTACGCGCAGATGTTATCGAGAGAACCGACGCTTGACGCGTTGAAGACCCTCTGATGCGCGCCTCAGCACTAAGCCGAGTTTGGGGACTGTCCGCCTTGCAAAGCGCTACGAAGAGCGACTAAACAATCAATTGTTTCTCGACTCCCGCCCATCCTCCTCATCCATCTCAAGCGGTTTTCGGTTGATCAAAGGTCCTTTCACACACAAAATCGAGACTCTGGCCGACTCCCCGGTGCCCTCGATCTCACAAACTATATGCTGACGCCATTCCTTCCTGGTTCAGGTCACCTTCTTTATCACAGCAAGCCGTCTCCCGATGCGCAAGCACCACCCAACCGATAGGATTTGTTTGGCGTAACATTCATTATGGTACTCACAGCAGTAGTCATTGTAAGTGCCGTGGGCGTCGCTACTTCCAAAATGAACGAATCTAGACACTGCAATCGTCCCTTAGTTCGGTGGCCGGCGATACTGTGACGACAGCCGAGTCACCAGTACTGCAGTACTGGGTTCGATGGTCTATTTTTGAGGGCGGCGAGGTCCTTTAGCACTCCAGCGAGATTAATTTCAGGTCTCAACCCTGCCAGCCTCGTGGTATTTGACGGTATCGAGAAGCGAGAGGACCAGCTTGTTCTTGGAAGGTGACTTAAAACGATTTGCGCGACCTTTCCGAGATTTTCTTGGGACGCGCCGCTCGATGTTGACATACCGAGCGAAGAGCGCAGAGACGCTGTTCCATATGGGGTTACCCCTGTGGGCTCATCCCTTGTGTGGTTTTGTGCAGTATATGTGCCACCACTGCGTTGTTCGGAACTTTGGAGGTCTCGAAGCTGGTCCCGAGGTCGACTCGTTTGCGGGAACAGAATGCATTTCATCGTTGGCCTCAATTGCGACATTGAATAAAGCAATTGGCCTACCTGCTGGTTGGCTGGGTGGCAGGTGGTGGGGTGGCTGTGGCAGGGTGGCAGATTTTGAATTTCGGCAAGGATAATTGAATGACACCGGCTCATCCGTGGGTGGGTTCTCGGAGGGTAAATTTCGCGGAGAAGACTTGGCCACGCATCCCAGTGCGCTCTCTATATATACACACATTGGACCCGCGGAAATTTTATCCGCCCCCCATTAATTACGTTCCCCAGTCCCCTACAAAGCGGCCATCGCGACTACTTTCTCACCTTGCTCCGGGGGTATATAAGAGACCGGTTCACGGTCTGTTGGTGTCTGTTGGTGGTAACCAGACGCAAGAGGGCAACCAAACAGCTGGCCCACTTCTCACGCCTCCGTTGCAGCCAGACCCTCGACGTTCAAGAAACCCTAAGTTACCTCACCAGGACAGGCCTATCCCTCGCGCGTGCTCATGACCGGCCCACTCAGTTCCCTCCGCGTGACCGACTTGGACCGAGACATCATCTTGCAAACATTTGGCCTTGGTTACGAAGAACTTCTATTCTATATGAAACTAAACACAATCGGGAATCAAGTATGGACATCTCGCCTGCCTGTTCAGTCAAGAATCGATGTTTTTATTTACCTCCAATAGTTTGCCTTTGCAGCAGGGGCGCTCTATCTTTATGACTATTTAACTACTCTGTGGGGAGTTTACATACATTCCAAATGTCACCCTGCTGAATGCGACTGCTCAGTGACGAAGAAATCACATTCGCTTGGCACAGCGAATTCTGGCGATCTGGTGTCAAGCTCGTGTACCTCCTCGTCAGTATTTATTCTGCTCAACCTTTTGTGGTCATTCACCTCTCTACTCAGAACCGATACCTCCCCTTTGCCGTCGTTGGGACTGGAATTTATACCAACTGGAGGCGAAGCAGTATACCGCCACTCGTCAAGCTTCCTTCGGTGAGCAGGGATTCTACGGCTTGTTAATCGGTCAACTCATCTTCCAGCTCAGGCGTTAGTGTCCGCATGCCCGTCCTCACAACTCCGAACGTAACAATGCCTCTCCCAGGTGTCAACTCTACTCCGTTCTTCTAATACTCAGTATTGTAGGCTCATGCTAGTCCCATTTGCAGCCGTGTATCTGATCGAATGCAGGCAAATTACGGAACAGTCGAAATTATCTTGATGATTCGAGTGTGGATTCTCTGGGAACGAAATCGTTGGATTGGTTTCTTTCTCTCTGCTGTATTCTTTGTCAGCCTGTGCCTTGGCATTGGTTTGGCCCATGCGCATATCAAGGTAGCTAGACAATATTAGCGTCGTCCTCTGGTGGTCGATTGACCAATTTTGCATCCCAGTATTCTATCCCGCTTACGCACTACTGTAAGTCTACTTTTCTTTGACAGCTGCCTGCTTACGTCATTGCAGCTGACACTCTCTTCCCTAAATGTGGATTTGGGACGTCTGGCGAAGGGGCGTACACTTATTTTTTGGGTGCATCAATAGAGGAAAGCCCCTCCTTTATGTTGTTGTACAACACGGCTAAATTCCGGCTCAGACCATATCCTTCTTGCTCTTGGTGTCCAAAGTGTGGATGACGAAACGGTCCTCCGGCCCCATTGTTTCCGCGCTAGTAAGGCAGTAAGGGGTATCAATTATACTGTACTTTAGTGCTCTAACGTGAAGGTGCTCAGAGGTGCACTGTACTACTGCGTGATCCTAACTGTCTTGATCCTTTCTATCCTCGCTAACATGGTTGAAGTGGTGTGTCAGTCTACCTCTTTCATGACCTATTAGTGACCCTCTCTTTAGCTTAACTTCCCGGTCTTACGTGCCAAGTGCGTCCTTTTCTCCGCCGCAGGCGAGTAGACCTTTCTCACCTCCAACACTTAGTCTCGTGGTCGTTATCTGTGCAATCGCTTGCAACCATTTGATGATTGGACTTCGAAAGGTCGACCGATCCCTAGCACGAGGCGTTACCGAAGTCGAAGATTCCATGGCCTTCGCCGCCCGTCGTTCAATGGACGTTAGTACGACCTTTGCAAATACCGATTTAGCTCGGACAAGGGCCATCGACTCTGAAACGGAATGGGATGTCGAACTAAATGTCAGGGAACAGGTCCAGAGTACACGAGACACGGATTGCGGCCACGGTATATGTACTTGAAGGGGTCTAATTCCAGGTCCGGAATAGCATAACTAGGTGCGCCATAACGTGGGAACGCGTAGCCGGGGTCGGATATGTGGATCCTCATGCAGTCCACACGCTTATTTTACCTTCAAGGGGTGTTGTAACAAGCGTATCTCTCTGATAGGAAGCGCAGCGTAATGAGGCAGAGTACCACATGCACACTGACAGATATCCCCAGCCTCTGAGTCATTCCCCACTTCCACATTTAAGAAGCTTCGGGCTCCTAGATAGGCATGAGAATCGATAGATTCGGGGTCTTCCTCTCTCCGGCCAATGGCCGCGTTTTGGGAAGCAGACAGAGAAGCACCATGGGTCAGGCCTGATCTGTCGCCTGCACGACGGACCGACTCCGGGCGCATAACGGCCGACTGCTCGCATAACTTGGACCTAACCGCGCAAGTCGTCTCGTATAAAAACTCGCCCGTGCTTTCCTCTCTTCAACTTTAACTTAGCCGAGCGGTTCAGAGCTCTGGCCCCAGAAGAGGAAGTACTGGTGAGAAAAGGGACCAGCAGCCCTGGTCATCTATACCCCTAGTGTCGAATCGCCCATTTTCGACACTCTTGCGTAATCTATCGTCCTTGATCAAAATCAAACAGGGCCTGCATTGGAATGAACGCGTCCAGCACGGCAACCGCGTCGTCTCAGCTTGATGCGTACCTGGAGAACCTTGGGATAAGTTATGATGAACTATTATACTACACAGTGCACCGCCAGTTGGGGAACATTGTAGGTGTTCTGTTTTCAAGAGGTATGGCCCACTAAATTGGTCCGCAAGTTCGTCATTGCCACAGGCGCCCTTTATACGTATGATTTTATTGTCACACTGTAAGTCATCTGTGTTTACCTTTGACTTGTGCAACTCATAGATTGCCCATACAGAGACGAAGAAGTCTCCTTCGCATGGTCGGCTCGGGAGTGGTGGCGCGACGGCGCGAGACTTGTATTTCTTGTGGTTAGTTTTGCCTGCTTAGTGCCTTTTATTATTCATTGCTCCCTCTAGAATCGTTATGTCCCATTCTGCCTGATTAGCGTCAGCATCTTTCTCAGTATAAGTATGGGCAATATTCCGCCATTTGTTGCATCTCCGCAAGTAGGTAGGGTTTCAGGTCATATGCACTTTATTGACGCCGTTGGAAGGCATGTCGAATACCTCCAGTCATGTTGTTCCTTTCCTTTCTCAATTTTGGGGCGGTCGAGGTGATATTAATGTTACGGGTCTGGATTCTCTGGGAGAAGAGCCGTAGAATCGGTGTACTACTTATAGCGGTCTTCGTGATTGGCCTCGCCCTAGGATTCGGGCTCATCCACTTTGACATCAAGGTAGGGAATGTCTTCATCCTTCCGCTGTTGTCTCTGATATCGTTTCATTTCAGTACACTCTCCCACTGGCACAATTCCGTGAGTTAGCATAACCCCCGTTCCACCTCTACAATTAATATTGGCTGGCACTCAGCAACGAAAATTATCGTTGGTTGCCCATTGCTCGACTACTCAGGAAAGGGGGCATACAAGGGAGCATACGCCTACTTCTTGGCGGCCGTCATGGAGGTAACTGCCTCTCCCCGGTTTAACGCGGCTGCTGACCCTGCGGTAGTGCATATCGTTCGCGCTATTAATATCGAGGGTGTGGATGGTTACTACACGATCTAGTCCCATCATCTCCGCCTTAATTAGACAGTACGTATATTGAAGCTCGTCCGCTGGGTCGCCCGCTGACGGTTCCACCACAGCGGTGCATTGTATTACACGGTCGTGCTCTTTGGCTTCATTCTCGCAATCATCAGCAATCTCAGAGCGGAGGTATGCTCCCCGTTTCTCTGCTTGTACTTGGTTAAGGTTGTTCCTAGCTCAACTTCCCAGTGTTCAGGACGAAGTGAGTCATTTTGTCTCCTCAGCATTTGCAGTGGACCCTCATGTTAGGATACAGTATCATAATACTGATGTGCTCGATCTCTTGCAACTACCTTATGATCGGGCTACGAAGAGTTGATGGATCTTTGGTGGGTGGTGTCACTGAAATCAACGAGACATGGGTAGTTGGTCCACGAGATACGGTGGATGTGACCAGTACCTTTGCAAACGACGCGGTTGTTCGCACACGCGACACCGACTCTTCATTCGAAATGAGATCCCGATCGGGGACGGGGAGGAGAAGTAGTATTGAATGATTGAATGCTAAGCCTTGACTTCCCTGAGAGGGCTGTGTGTCGTGCCAATTTCCATGTCAACTTATTCCTGTCTTCCTGTATTACTTTCATGGTGCATAGCGTGTCCGCCGGGTATTGTAGCCGCTTTGATTTTTTGAATTTGGCGAATACATTTGTGTAAGGCTCGAATGGCTCCCTCGAAGCGATATTCATAATAACTCTCCGCATGCAAATTGCTTCCAATCATGAAATATTTGCGGCCAGTCAATCCCCGCGAAACACGGAACTTGGTCACCACTTTATCGAATCAGGGGGATCGTCTCTGCGCATAGCACCTGGCTCCGGAAATAGGTCAACTACGACGCGTCCACAGGCTGTGCTGACCACAGCACTGGCGCCTACCGAGGAGGAAGAGTCGGCCGAATTGCTTTCTGACCAACGCGCAGTCCGGGTCCGGGGACAGCGGGGAAGATGTTTTATTCCACGAAGTCAGAGTATCATAAACAGCCGACCTGACAGACAGAATGTCCCATGAATATGCAACGGGCGGTTCCGCCTCCACAAGGAGCGCGCTCCGTCACCTTATATCGTCCCAGTTCATCGTCTCCTGAACTATCCGTCCTTTACCCGTTCCGTATTCCCCAGTGAAGCAAGGCACACACCCCTCCCGCCCTCCTTGACACGCATTACAGCAAGCATGGCCAGCGGCCGTTCTGCGGAGCTGGAACGGGTAGGCATCAAGTACGAGGTGTTGCTCGATTTCGTACATAAACAGCGGATTGGTACCGAGGCAAGCAACTAATCATAATAGAGAGTGTTTCTCCATTCATATTATTCCCGTAGCTCCTCCTTGCTTCAATAGTCATCTTTGTTTACGATATCCTAACGACTTTCGATCTCGAAGTCCGATTTGTTTGGATGGTCAAGCCACGCATTACAGTGGCCAAAGTGCTCTTCGCGCTGGTAAGACCATGGAATCGGAAACTTTCTGCCAATATTGAGCCTTTAACAGAATCGCTACTTTCCTGTGGTAGGCTTCGTGTTGCGGTTCATTTATTTCACATATCAAACACCTGCGAATCCACTGTGAGGTCGTTCAAGTGGATGGTGTGATAGATTAAATTTGACGGGATCTCAGATGCAACATCTCCACGGTGTCAGCCTATCTGGCGGTTGTGCGTTACTTGCTCGGCAGCGAAGTCATGCTTACCATGAGACCCAGGTCAATTTTGCGACGGTCGAGATCGTGCTGATGATGCGAATATGGGTGCTATATGGTAGATCAAAACGCGTGGGGACCTTCATGGCGATCTCCTTCTTGGTTACCATAGGCGCTGGGTTGGCGCTCCGCAATGTGCAACCAACGGCGGTTGCTGGTGACGTGTTCATTCGTGAGCCCACCTTCCTCTCTAATGGTCCATCTGTGTTCATGCTTTCCCAGCGCCGATGACCGTTACGATCTGTAAACGATCTCCCCCATCCGAGTATTTCTGGGGCTACCTTTTTGGCGCTATACTAGAGGTATACCCAAGACGTCCTCTTAAACCATAAACGCTCAATGCCGACCAAACAGGTGCTCATCTTCTCTCTTCTGCTCAACAAAGTTTATTTAATTTGGAAGTCTCGAATAACATCCCCAATCGTGGATGCTCTTCTCAACCATGGATCCTTGTACTACCTCACGGTCATCAGCATGTTTGTCTTTACCATTGTCTCCGCCACCACAAACGTTCTATTTTGGCCAATTATGGACTCTGAGTACGTCTCAACTCACTTCGAACTGGCTGCCTTCTGCCACACAGTGAACTGATTTGAAACATACGCACCAGTATCGCAATATGCATCTCCTGTGTATCATGCAACCACCTCGTTCTCTCACTGCGCGGTCTCTACTACACTGACCATGTCTACTTCGACAACTCGAAAATTACACCAATTTCGGATGGAGGGCACGATTTCCATTCATCCAAGACTTACACCGACCACGTGGGACGGTGGCCTGCTGACCCACCTCCAAAACCATTTGCTCGGGTACCACAGTCCAGCATAGGTAGCGTGACGCTTGATGAGGAGGAAAGGATATCCACTACGAGATAGGAAGACGTGGAATATGTAAGGTTAAATGGCCGGAGTCTATCGTTGACCAATCAGTCCAATGCTGTCATTTCGGGGACACAGGCAATTCCGTTACAGGAAGATTGGCTATTATTATTCTCGTTAGGTTTATTTGTCATTCATTGAGGGCAGGGTGTCCGTTCCCTGGACTTGGTGTGCCTTGACAAGGAAATGTAACAAGCTTTTAAGTATTCTGTAATCTGGGTTGTATTGTGTACACTGTGTATATAGACATAGAACGCAGTGAAGGGAAGACCAATCCTCACGTTTTCGCTCCCCCTCGATTTCAATAGTTTATCAACTCCGTGTGTTTTGCAGGAGACTTCTTGAGATACAGACATACCTGTCGAATAGCACCTGTACTGTGCAACAGACATTCGCCGTAGGGCGTCGGCTCCGTCCACATCCCCCAATTACGCTTTTTTCGCCAAGGTCACTGTCCTTGTTTATGGACCTATTGTATATCCTATGGCCAACGGGGCTTTGTTAGCCAGTCCACTGCATGATAGTAGAGATGTCTGTGTAGATCAATTGATTTCTTGACCTAAAACCGCCACATAAGTCATTAGCTACTGATTGGAACATAACCTGAAACTGTAAGGACCTGCTAGCAATGGATGATAGAGAATCTCCTCTCGCTTTTGAGATGCTCTATGTAGGTCTCATATCCACCAGTACCGATCGCTGTGAGTAGTGTGTATTCTTCCTAGTATGAATGTGCAAGATATGAAGAAAGGTACAATGGAGAGAGAAGCCCAATAATGGATCTAGTAAGATACGTGATGGCGATTGGGCGAAATGCTCGATAGTGACGGACTTTGCGATGTACATGACCAGGTGGGGGACACTTGTACTCGTTTATTGGCGGTGAATCTAGAGGTATGCCCGAGATGCTCTGCGGCCCATCTGGAGTTCAAAAAATAAATTAGCATCAACCAGAAACGAGACCGAAGGTACCACGCACTTCCACAACCTTCCAGCCGCCAGTAATTTCATTGTCCATCTCCTCAGGTATTCTCGTGATAGCAGCGAAGTAAGTACACTGCTCGACTTTGTTTTCCTGACCGACAACGATTTCTTGGGTCTTCCGGTCTCGGAAGATTAGTACCTCCTGCGTGGTGCATGTGACAATCAGTACGGGGATGTCGTTCTCCATGATCTTCCCGCTTGTCACGTCGACTTGTCGAATATCGAGCACTTTGCTGTCGCTCATGAGGCCTTGCTTAAGGTACGTTTCGAGAGTGGCCCAGAGGACATTATAGGTCTAGGGCGATGCACACTCAGTCAGATAGGTAAGAATCTTTGGCTGATAGGAGAGGCGTACTGCTTCCCCACACCACAGTCGTAAGGCCTGCTGATCCGCGCTCAGGTACGCATCGATTACTTCAGGGATGATATACTCTCTTA
>Ga0307513_10005546_pt1 | contig 16640 bp, 17 predicted proteins | sample 15_EM_MG_FD_202174 | JGI IMG/M metagenome (GOLD analysis project Ga0307513, IMG submission 202174) | Populus trichocarpa ectomycorrhiza microbial communities from riparian zone in the Pacific Northwest, United States - 15_EM | ecosystem: Host-associated > Plants > Roots > Unclassified | place... | reverse complement strand
AGGTATGTCCTTTCCATCTTGTTGTGACTTCCTTGATTCAATGAAAATGAAGAGCGTGTTCATCACGCATTTCGGTGGTGTTGTGTCAACGCTCGTCCATCCCCGAAGCTCTTTGAGGACTTGTCCAGGCTAAACCTTGCAGCTCATCTGAACGAAGCACCATCGTGGCCTGTTGGGGAAATTCCAGAATTAATCTGTTGGTTCGGAAGACAGGTATGTTGATTTCATTCAATAATAGCTTGCCTCATTTGATGCATGACATTTACAGCAGCTGAGTCCAGACGGCATGGAAACCTTGCTAGATCATCACTTAGCAACATTTGATACATGGCTTCATTCATGGCTTACACCTTCATATGCCATGTCGCAGCCCCATTACCTCTTCACAGTTGTGACCCTTTTGGGTCAGCTGGACCCGAAAATTTTTAACTGGAAACAGGTTTCAGTGATTCTACAACGCCAGTTATTGGGGCGATTCATGCCCTCCCACTGGTATCATTTACTTGGCAGGTCGGGTTTAAACATGGAATTCACTCTGATAGTGTCTAAATTTTTGATGGATCGAAACCGAGCTGGGTCCCTCTGGATCAATTCCCACAATTATGCAAACCTAGCAACACCCATATTGGAGATTCTGCGTGATGAGTGAGTTTATAACCCTTACACTCTCGTACGTGCTAATATGAATGCTTGAATTTATTCCAGACGCTTCATAGATGGTGTTGATATACGCACCGCTATTCCAACGTCTGACCTGCCCTATTACGAGGTTGGGAGGCTGGCATTTAATCTTCTTCCGATTCTGCTTTCAAGAATTAAGGGTCCGGCAGTATCGCAGGTGGACAATATTCTCCTAGCCCTCCCATTCTTTTACTTGATCAAAAATGATCCACTGGAATTGGAAAAGATTAAAGCGACGCAGGCCATTGAGGACTTTTTGATGGTGTGACTTGAACTCCACTTCATACTTTTTTCTGGGGCTGATAACTCTGAACCTCATAGAAATAAAGCGGCGTATCCATGCCTCTTTTCATATCCAGTCCTTTCTCCTCCCCTGGCGAGTTTACCATACGAACGATGTAATAAATTACTTTTGAAGACCATGAGTGCTGTCATCGAATTCCGAATTATTGGGAAGGAGAAAACCAAAAATTGAATCAGAGGTATCGTATCACTCTCTGACAGGGAGACTTCAACTGGGGCAGAGTGCGAGTCAATGTGTCATATGTTATTTCCATAAGCTCGTTTTCCACGTGTGCTGATGAATTGCCAGGTATGGATGATGGAGAAAAGTGTGGTCGGTCACCAGAGTTGAAAGGATGATCTTAAAAAAAACACTGCCAAAATTCTGCATCTTCGTTATGAGTCTGACTGTAACCGATGATCTATATGGCCAACGGCGGTGTGAATGCAGAACCCGTGACATCAACAGGGTGTTCTTTCCGCCCATGAAGCCGAGTCGTCAAGCGCTCAAGACATGCGATCGGGTACGTACTACGTTGGAGGGATGTCATAAGGGTGGAGGTACTTGTGTATGCATTTCGTGGAGGAACGAGGATGGGTTCGAACCAAAAATCAGAATGATCAATTGTTTGCAGGTGGACTCGACATTCATTGGCACAACATTTGATTCTTCTGTGACCTATGTATGTAGACGATTGAACGCACGGTATTCAGCATGCTGCAAGACGTAAAAATGACAAGAACCATTCCCCAAAGACATGGTTAGGGCTGCAAAATTAACAGGGATATCAATAAGCTTCCAAGTCCGATTACTCCAGGCCAAAGAAAAGGCAATCTAAAGACGAACTTCCCAAGGGAAAAGGCGTTAACTTGGAAGGCACCTTCCTGGAGGTCGCGAATGCGCCAAAGACATCCGGAGGTTGCCTGATTCGGATCAAATTGCACAACAGCTCACGTCGAAAAAGGAAACGAATGAACGAAAGAGAGTAACCATGGGGAGTCCTTGGGTTGAAGTTCAATTGAAATTCAGTGCTTCGATGGTCAGAATCGAGATGGATCCGAGGAAAGTTATGTCGGGGCCATCGTTGATTCGTTGGCGGTGACTGAGATGACGTGGGCGGAACCGGGGCGACGTTTAGATTGTTTTTAGCAATGTGCGTGGAAGGACGAAAGAAACGAGCGAAAGAGAGAAGCCATAATGAATCTGTGGATTAAAGTCCATTTGTAATTCGACACCTAGAGGGCCAGGACTCGGGATCGAGAGCGAATGTAACCCTGTAGTAAACCGTTTCTAATCAGGTTAAATTTTCGGTTTAGGGAATGATGCCCAGTACGAACGTTCTGAGAGCGAATGGCAGATGACTCCACTTTGGGACGTGTTCAAGTTCCTTTCGGGATTGTGAATTGCGTAGTGTCATGGTATATCCGCGACGGTATATTTAAAAGGCGGCTATTAGTATGAAGAGGAAGTTGAATGTGGCGACGTCGTCGTGCACTAGTTCTTAGATTCCAAAGTCGACCATAATAGAGGTAAGATTTGCTCTGAAACTTGGAGAGTTAGTTGTACAAGATGATGGACACAAGAAGCTAGAGACGCACCTGAGCCCCTCGCTGGGCTTAACTCAACGACACCCTCAATAGTCGCTGCCTCGTTCTCAAACACGAGAAGCGGAAGTGTAGAGAAGGTTCCACGTTCGTCTCGTTTATTTCAAGTTACGTGTGTCGAAGTATTTTTGGAGAATGAGTCCCGTGCTCATTTGGCTCGGAGATCACGCCACCATGGAAGGAGCGAGTTTGGGGTGCCAGTCTGTTCACCAAAGGTGGTCTACTTGTGAAGGTGGGCGACGGAGGTGCCTTGGCATTTGGGTAGTTGTTCGTAGAACTACGCCTCGCGTGCGAGGCTGCGAGAGGGGTTATGGCTTGGCGGACTTAAGGGAGGCGGACTCGGGGAGAGTACTGTGACCTTCTGATATACGTTCTCAACGAGAAACCTCCAGCGTTCCTTGAGAAGCAGAGACCCATGAGTCAGGATTTAGGCCTTAGGCCTTAGGTGTGATGATTTTTGCTGAACTCGACAGAGTAAGATGTCTGATGGAATGAGTATTCCCTGCACGCGACACGATGGCTTTGTCATTGTTGGGCGGCGTCTAAAAATCTTTTGACGTTTCTCTTTCACAGATCGCCACCATCTCCATATGCCCAGGTCCGTATCTCCTCACTTTCCTAGTCCAAACTCGGGTGCTGAACACGGAACTGCAGCGAGGGATATTCCGCACGGTGATTTGAGCAAGGTCTGACGGGGCCTTTCTTACTTCTCACTCACACTTGACAAGTCGTTAGTAGCGATGGCAAATTACACTTATATCAAGGACGGGGCCGTCGTCGTATTACCAACAGCCCCCACCTGTGTACGGCGGTGGGCATAGTCCTGGACCGCGCCCTCCCGATTTTTACCCTTACCCACCCCAGTACCACCACCACCACCCCCACCCTCCACCACCGCCAAGAGGCAACCACCCCCGCGGCTCTTACGGCTCCAGAGGATACTACTAGTAACAGGCACCATACGCCGTGCACTACCTAGCCAGATACAACCATCCGTCATACCACTATCCATCCCCCAACGCTCCTGTTTTTACCCCGTCCTGGCAGCAACACGTTACCCAAACAGCTGTCTATGCCTGTACCCACCAAGAACCTCCAACGGAATCCGAAACCCCTCCGCCTCCGCCTCCACAGACCTCATCGAATATCCCTGTGTCCGCTGAAACAACCCTAGTTGTTCCCACTACATCGACAGCTTCTACCCCCGAGGTTGCGCCTCCTCAGGCTGCTCCTCCCATGTCCACGGCTACGTCAATAGCACCACCTCCCTCCGCACCTCTTGGGCTTCCCTCCTCCGCCCCTCCACTTCCACTTCCTCTGCGTCGGCGTCCATCGCGTAACGCCCTCCCTACCTCTTCTGTCGTAGGGATCTCCATGCCTGCGGCTAGCGCTGCGGTACAGGATTCTGCGCTGCACGTATCCCCGAGTCTGAGAAGTGAGCTCGTGAGGTTGCTGACGAGTGGGCCTGGTGCTAGTCATCCCACCACCACCACTGCGATTTCCTACGCCGGCGTCCACTACGACTACGAATCCACCACCGTCAACAAGAATTCGCCCCGGGGGGTTGATCAACTCTGGCAACATGTATTTTGTCAATTCGGTACTGCAGATTATCGTGTATTGTCCGCCTTTTCATCGGTTATTTGCCGAGCTGGGGACGGTGCTTGGAGGTTCTGGTCCTCCAAGTGGGTTGGGTGTCAGTTCGGACATGAATGGGATTAACGGGGTGGTGGGACGAGTGGAGATGGAACAGCGGCAGGGGCGGGCGCGTACCCGCTCGTTGAAGCCACAGTTGAGCTTTTGAGGGAGTTTGTGGTGGGTGATGATAGGTCGAAGGATTGGTAGGGGAAGGGCAGGGCGAACGCGAACCTAAACTCAACGGAAAGTAGCTTCGGGTTCAGCTTCTGGTTCATCGTCAAGCAGAACCTCGAGCTCGCGAGGTGGCAAGGAGAGAGAGCACGAACGGGAGCAGGGTGATTCTGTCTATGACGCCAACGGGGGGGTGCAATGGGGAGGAGGGAAGGCGATGACGGAGGGACAGAGTTGTTTTTACTGACGTATGTGTATGATGCGATGAAGGTGAAGAAGTGGTTTGAGCATATGCGGGTGAGTTTCCTTCATCCTTCTGTTCTCCTGTCGTTTCTTCTTCCTCTCTTTTTCTTTGGTGATGCGACGATGTCTCCGCCCTAGTACACCTGAAATTTCATTGTTATCTTCGTCCGGATGGCAGTAAGAACAAACTCGAATCCATCACATCTCACGGTAACGAACCCATATTTTTCCGACCTCTCCTCACGAATTGTAAAAATCCTCCTACTAAACATTTCTTTGCATTCTGTTTTCCCTGAATCTTGCCCTCATGTCACTTTTTTCTGACCTTCGAGTTTGATGAACCGCACTACCTGCAGCCATACTTAGGTCGTGGCTGTGTTCTTCCGTCCTTATTTGTAACATCCAAGGCTACCTGTTAGGTCGGAACCCTTGCCCTTGCTCACCCCCACCGCTTCCTAGAAAATTTTGAGGGATTAGTCCGATCTTGTCGATCCCCCAATCCCGGAACGGCGGTTGGCACTCCTGAGGGTGCCTATCATGTTTACAAATGCGAGGAATATGGTTGTCAATGGAGGGATCTTTGTGGCAAACGATGGCAGGCGATGTGAGGCTATTAGTACATCTCAATCATAAAAATACTGATATTAATTTTGAATTCATAGTAGCGATGGAGCTCCTACATCAACATATTGCTCCAGGCGCATTTCACAACTCCGACGAGCGTTATGACCCGCCCAAGTGTCATCCACATACACGAAAGGCGGTTTTGAAGAAGATCATGGACTGGGTAAAGGATCCAAATAAAGTCGCGCTGTTTCTTTGGCTATACGGTCCTGCGGGAGCTGGCAAGTCAGCGATCGCACAAACCATCGCGGAGCTTCTTGAGAAGTTAGGGCTTCTTGCCGCTGCTTTCTTTTTCTCTAGGAATGCAGCTGGGCGCAACGATAAGACTCTATTGGTGGCAACTCTCGTTTACCAACTCGTCAAATCTATTCCAGAAATCCGTTCTCATGTTCTCGAGGCATTGGAGCAGGACCCCGCCCTCTTCTCATGCTCGATTGAGGCACAAATCCAAGCCCTCATCGTCAAACCATTGAATGCTGCCGTGAACGAGGAGGCACTGGTACCGATCCTCCTTTCTCGTCCACGGTTAATTATCCTGGATGGGTTGGACGAATGCTCTACCACCCCAGCGCAAACCCAGATTTTGAACGCCCTTTCCACAGCCGCAAAAAATCTCCGCATCCCCCTTTTCTTCCTCATCGCGAGTCGACCAGAGCATGATATCCGACAATCCTTCAATGAACCAAATGGTCTAGGCTCGCTTTATTCAGCATTGCGTTAGACAACACTTACCGACCTGATGACGACATTCGGGTCTTCCTTCAGTCAACATTTGACGAAATCAAACGAAATCATCCTTCAAGGGCCCACTTACCCACGTCATGGCCAACCTCAGAAGATACCCAACGGCTGGTAAATAAATCTTCTGGCCAATTTATCTTTGCATCCACAGTCGCAAAATATGTCAATTCCCGTCATCACTGGCCTCCTGATAGATTGGACATTATCTTCGGGAAATCGAAGCCCGGTCAGGAGACACCCTTCGCTGAGTTGGATAGCCTATATCATCTCATTCTCTCATCCGTCGCCAATCCCGAGAAATTGCAGGATGTTTTGATTCTCCTAGTCCTCCGACCCTTCTGGCAAGGTGGCTTGTGGTTGAAACAAACAACGACCTTGATCGAAAAGTTTCTGTTTTACAGACCTGGCGAGATAGATATGATTTTGGCTGACCTTCATTCTATCATTTGTGTCCCACCTCCAGGGAATGAGATTTCTGAACTACGATTCTTTCACGCTTCGCTCCCCGATTTCCTACTGGATCGATCTCGTTCAATGGACCTCTTCCTTGATCAAGGCGCTGCGTATGCGAGACTCACTGGACTGGCCGTGAAGCACATTAAAAATTCAATTGAATCTCCATTGTGGGATTACCAAGGTATGTGCTTTCCTTCTTGCTGTGACTTCATTGATTTAATGAAAATGAAGAGAGTGTTCATTGCACATTTTGGTGGTGTTGTGTCCGTGCTCGTCCATCCCCGAAGCTCCTTGAGGACCTGTGCAGGCTACACTTTTCAGCTTATCTGAACAACGCACTATCATGGTCTGTTGTGGAAATTCCAGAATTAATCTGTTGGTTCGGAAGACAGGTATGTTAATTTCGTTCAATAATGGCTTGCCTCGTTTGATGGATGACATTTATAGCGGCTGAGTCCAGACGGCATGGAAACCTTGCTAGATCATCACTTAGCAACATTCGATACATGGCTTCATGCACACCTTATGCCTTTATATGCCACATTACAGCCCTATTGCTATCTCGCAGTTGTTACACTTTTGGATCAACTCAACCCGAAGCAATTTAGCTGGCATCAGGTTTCGGTAATTCTACAACACCAGTTACCATCCACCTTCTGCGAAAAGTTGGATTTTCTCTTTGGCGCGAGGCGATTGAACATAGAATTCGCTCGGATAGTGTCTAAATTTTTGATGGATCGAAGCCGAGCTGGATCTCTCTGGCTCGATTCCCACAATTATACAAAGCTGGCAACATACATATTGGAGATTCTACATGATAAGTGAGTTTATAACCTTGTACGTGCTAATATAAATGCTTGAATTCCTTCCAGATCCTTCGCAGATATTGTTGATATACACACCTTGGTTTCAGGAGGGTTCACGACCTATTACAAGGTTGGGAAGCTGGCATTTAATCTTCTTCCGATTCTGCTTTCAAGAATCAAGGGTCCGGCCGTATCGCAGGTGCATGATATTCTCCTAGGTGCCCCAATCTTTTACTTGATCGAAGATGATCCACTGGAATCGGAAAAGTTTAAAGCGATGCAGGCCATTGACGAGTTTTTGAAGGTATGATTTAACTCCACTTCACTCTTTTTTCTGGGGCTGATAATTCTGAACCTGATAGAAATAAAGCGGCGTACCCACATCTGTTTTCGTATCTAGTCCTTCCTCCTTCCTTGGCGGGTCTACCATACGAACGATGTAATAAACTATTTTTGGAGACCATGAGTGCTGACACCGGATTCCGAAATATTGGGGACGAGAGGAGACCAAAAATTGAATAAAAGGTATCATAGCACTCTCTGACGGGGAAACTTCAACTGGGGCAGAGGGCGAGTCAATATGTCGTATGTCATTTCCAATAATTCGTTTTCCACGAATTGCCAAGCATGTCATAATGGATGATGGAGAAAAGAGCGGCTCGGTTGCCAGAGTTGAAATGATGAAAACCGTGAAGGTTCTGCGTCTTCGCTATGAGCTTGACTGTTTCCGATGATCTATATGGCCAACAGCGTTGCGAACGCAGAACCACAGACATATGGTGTTCTTTCCACGCATGAAGAAGGTGGGTCATTAAGCGCCCAGGACATGCAATCGGGTTACGCTGGAGGGATGTTATAGGGTGGTGGAGGTACTTGTGTATGCATTTCGTGAGGAACGAATGTGAGTTAGAAACAGGAATCAATATGATCAATTGATTGCCGGTTCATCGAGTGTCGGTGTTCGCAATTCAAGTTGGGCGAAAACTCGCAAATTTCCATATTGGGGTACGAACAACCCTCCATAATGACACCAACAATTCTAATACGCCTTGCTTGAGCTTCGCACTGTGAGTTCAAACGTCAACGAACGTGTTAAGGACTCGGACATCATGGCCGCTGTGATACGAGAATTGAAGCGTCTGAGTTGCTTCCCGATATCACCAATGAGTGATAGGTCCAAACGTCAAAGAGCCTGCAATGGGTTCCTTCTTCCGAGCTCAACCGAAGGTGCAGATACGACTAGTGGCCAATTGAACACTTTGTATACCAAGGTGGATCCAAGTTCTTGGCTCCTTTTCCATGCGACATGGATTCTCTCTGGAGATGAAAGTTTTTACGATGTCGACCAACTCATAAGATTCGAAAATGTCCAAAATGATCAGTTGTGGGTCATATCTATTCATATCCTATAACTTTCTTGTCACCCCGGTGTTCCTTGGGAAGTAGAGATGCCCTTCGGGGTCAGGAATTGGGTGTGAGTTCTTGATGTAGTCATATGCGCCGGCTGGAAGAGATAAGGTGGCTTTGAGGGACATGGGTATGGGTACGGGCCTGCGAGGCACTCAACGCGCAATCTCGAATAATAAGTGTGGAGAACATGTTGATGTCTTGGAAGTCGGCGGATAATATTGATACCCCATTACGCACTCTCCACTGGAACTCGAATGGAAGTAGTTCTTGATTGGTTCTTGATTTATAGATGGGTCGATGGGTCGAGACCAAGGGACAAGTGTATGGCTTAAGTCTCGCCTGAACTTTGTCTTGCAGCATTACTTGGCGGATGGTCAGTCATCTGGTAACTAGTCTGGAGAAAGGACAGGAGTTCATCGGATATTCGACCCGTCCTCATCTGGGTCGCAAGGGTACTCGCGGATCACACCATGGAAGGAGCAAGTTTAGGCGACACGGTTATGGGTACCTGGGAGGCACTCGGCGCACAATTTCGAACGATGAGTGTGGAAACCATACATCAACCAAACAACGTCACTGAGCGCAGAGTACGTGCCAGGGAAGAATTTCGCTTCGGCGTCTAAAAATATTTGATAACCAGTACCCAGCCACGAGGTAATACTACTACTGTACAGTATTATTAGGTTATTAGCCCAAGACTATTTTTCCGCCTAATGACTACTAGTCGATTATTTGCCCAGTGACTAGAAACCTTGGCCCTTGTCTTCTGGGAATTTTATGGGCAAGTGCAAGTCGACCCTTACCTCTTGAGCTTCTTGAATCAGGGTTACTATCACCGACGCTCTGTCCTGGATATATAACGGTACCTAGTGTTTCCAATCGGTGACAGCTGGAATCCTACCTTCCCCCACCGCTTCCCCCCACCACACACCTATAACAATGGCCATATTTAATTTTCAACATCGATATGGCCAGGTGGTAGGTGGAGACCCTCAACCACTTGCGACATTATAAAACCTGTAATATCATGGTTGGATCACCTTGGATGAAGTGGAGTCGAATTCGCATGCAAACTGGTGTTCTAGGTGTAATCTTAACAATCTTGGCGCAAACAAATTCCTCGGCTTCCTAACGAGTTATTACAAATTTACTCTAGTCATTGCATAAATTCTAGTCAAACTCACGACCATTTTGTCGCCTCTGTTTGGCCAAGGACGCAAACTAGTAGTCATTCGATCTGAAAATGCGATAACCAAAGTTACTAAAGCTGTATGTACTCCCCCCTGGGCGCGTGTCTGATAAGGACTATGCTTCGGCCAAGTTTATTTGAGATCGTCTTCGTCTCCTCCAGCCGCGCCTCTTCCAGCAGCCAATAATTCCAATGATTGCAAACATAATAGCCGTTAAACCTGATGCTGAAACATAGGTAATCACGTACCAAAAGTCCCGACTGTTACGGAAATAGAGTACAATGGAAAACACCGTCCAGGATAAAAAGAGCATGAAGGCGCAAGTTATACCTGGTGGAGAAGGCATATCATGGAGGTCAACGAGCAAGTGGTAGGTAAGAGTAAAGTAGTAATTGGGAATTGTCAACCATAAGGTCGCGTCTGGTTGAGAAATTGCGATCATGCAAGCACATGACGAAAGAAAGAGTGACAAGCTGGCGATTGGGTGCTTCATGGGCTTCAGCCGATCGAAGGGAAACAATTCCAAGACGTGGTGAATTGAAATCCCGACACCAGAAAAGAATAGAGCTCCAACACATATAGCGAAGAAAGCATTGATGTTGCTGGAGAGTAAAATGAGCGAAAATCCTGAAACGACTGCAGTGCCAAACATCACGATCACGCAAAATACAAGGCGCGCTTCAATATTGGGGGCTTTCTGGTCTGGCTGAAAGGAGAAGTGGGAAGCTAAAGCGGCATTGACGGCTGCAATAACTGCAACGGCAAGATTGAGCGCCACAGCAAGAATCCCCAACAAAATCCCCAAGGAATATAGGGTGTAAGAATCCCCTTCGGGAAGTAGTTGAATTTTCAGCGAAGACAAGAGATCGTTCATCAAGGACAGGATTGCCACCTGTACCCCTCCTGAAAATGTTGCCTGTTGCTTTTCTGTTAGAATGGATATGCAGATAATATAATAGAACGAACGACTAGAACAAGTTTAGTAAATTGCGACACTATTGTTTGGTAATATTCCCGGGTTTCGGGGTTTTGGATACTCCTGTCTTCACATGGGTCAGGTAAAGCGGAGGAGGTATTCTCTTAATCTGTTGCCCTACCAGAGCCAGCACTGTTTTCGTCGGCGTTCCTGGAAGAGGACTGAGTGCCACCATCATCCACGGCTGATGGAGAGACCAGGTGGATGCCAGTTGGGGCATCTAGAGATGTCTTTAGCATTGAATCAGCTTGTAGAAACTTATATTGATGCAAACTTTCTTCTCGGAGTTCATAAGCTATTGGTGGTTCAGTGGTTCCCTGCAGCATAGGCGCAGACATGGGGTGAAGGTGGAACTGTACTTCTCTAAGATTTAATCTCTGGTCTCTTTATAGAGTTTACGCAAGGGATTGGAAGCTCTTGGGAACCCCGGACGCTGTTCCCATTATCGGGCAATCGAAGGCATCCGTGGGATTGTCAACGCACAGTGATCATGATGATAGGAACGAGGCTGTGTGCCCAAAGCGACGCATCAGGGGGGCCAAGCAGAAAACTGCACACGGCTTGAAATTGGGATGAAGCGGATATCCAAGGGAGTCTAGCGGAATACAAGGGAATAATTACAGTACTGCATTCTCAGAGGTTATCGCTGTTGGCAACGTGCGACAAGTCCGGGAGCACACAGACAAAAGCACCGCGAGAAGCATTGACTTGGGAAAAGCGATGGTGGTCAAGGAGACCTTACAGTCGTCTTTGAAAATGTGGTCAACAAACATTCAAAAGACGGGTATTTACACCAAGAAAATGTCGCCAGGGATCCGATATAAGCGCAATTCTGCTTCGCTCCGCCGTTCGCATTCTCCATTCTTAGTGTGAGAGAGCGATCGAAGTCGATGACCTGCCACCCATGAATGGCGTTGTGGTGCAGGCAATGCGCTTGGTGTGTCTCGCCTGTGAAGCGGACAAAGTCTAATGCAGTGACATCGCCATGCAACAGTCAATGGATTCCGATGTCCTCCATTACCGAGGTGAGATTTTCTCTGAAACGAGTTTGTTAGCCAAGAGAGGACGATACACATAAGGAACTTGTGATGCACTTGAGTCCTTCGCTAGGCTCGTCCCAATGATTCTCTCAATGGTCGCTGCCCAGTAACTCGAGCCGAGAAACGGAAATGTGGAGAAGATTTCACGTTGTGGCGAGTCTCGTTTATTTTAAATTACGTGTATTGAAGTATTCCATGGAGAATGGTTTCCGTGCTCATTTGAGTCGGAGGCCACGCCACGGAAGGAGCGAGTGTGGGGTATTGGTCTGTTCGCTGAAGGTGGAGAAGGAAACATGACAGCAGGCTACGGAGGTACCTGGAATTCGACTAGTTGTTCGCATACACAGTCCTCACATGCGAGGTTGCGGCTGTACTATGGCTTATATAGCAAATTAAAGACTGACGGATCCGGGAAAAGTGTTGGTGATAGACGTACCTGAGTTTCTGGGCTCATCCCAATGACTTTTCCAATGCTCGCTGCAAGGTTTTCCCAGAAGCTCGAGCACGAAAAACAGAAATATGATGAAGTTCTATATATTCCATGGTGAGTCTCGTTTATTTAAAGTTGCGTATATTGAAGTATTCCTGTGAATGGTTTCCATGGTCATTTGGGTTGTAGATCACGCCATGGAAGGAGCAAGTTTGAGGAGTTGGTTTGTTCAGTGAAGGTGGCGGGGAAGAATCTACTTGCGACGGTGGGCGACGGAGGTGCCTTGGCATTCGCCGGGCTAGTTGTTCGAGGCTCCCATGCGACCTTCCGTCATACGTTCTCAACGAGAAACCTCCGGCGTTCCTTGAGGAGCAGAGACCCACGAGTCAGGAATTAGGTGTGATGATTCTTGCTGAACTCGACAGAGTAAGATGGAGTGAGTATTTCCTGCATGCGACACGATGACTGTCGGTGTTTGTCATTGTTGGGTGGCGTCTAAAAATCTTTTGACATTTCTCTTTCACAGATTGCCACCATCTCCATTTCCTCAGGTCCGTATCTCCTCTCTTTTCTAGTCAAAATCTGGGTGCTGAGCACGGAACTGCAGTGAGAGACATTCGGCACGGTGATCTGAGCAAGGTCTGACGCGGCCTTTCTTACTGACACTTGACCAGGCATTGGCAGCGATGGCGAATTACACTCATCAAGGACCCGGGCCGTCGTCGTATTACCAACAGCCCCCACCTGTGTACGGCGGTGGGCATAGTCCTGGCCCGCGCCCTCCCAATTTTTACCCGTACCCACCCCAGTTCCACCACCACCACCACCCACCACCACCGCCAAGAGGCAACCACCCCCGCGGTTCTTACGCCTCCAGAGGGTATTATCAGCAACAGGCCCCATACGCCGCCCATTACCCAGCCAAATACAACCCTCCGTCATACCACTACCCATCCCCCAACGCTCCTGTTTTTACCCCTTCCTGGCAGCAACAGCAGCAGCAGCAACCTATATCGCCGTTACCCAAACAGCTATCCATGCCAGTACCCATCACCCCCCAAGAACCTCCAACGAAATCTGAGACCCCTCCGCCTCTGCCACCACAGACGCCACCTCCCACATCTTCGTCATACACCCATATGGGCTCAATATCCACTGCACACGAGTCCACCCAGCCCATCTCCAACCCCGGTACCGCGAAATGGGCCATCTGGTCTCGCAGACCCCAAGACCCCACACTCGCACCCAGCATCATCATCTCCCCAAAAGCCCGTCCACCCCCCGACATCGTCTCACAAGCTTCGGATCTCAAAACACCACCCCCGTCACCCCCACCTCCGCGTTCTCCGCCTCTCCTTCCGACAAAGCCACCCCTCTTACCTTCGACTCCGCTCATTAATCCCATTGTCGATCTTTCGCAGCCGCCGTTGCCCGCTGATGAGGCTGCGGGTGTGGCCTGGGCTTCTCTGACGAGTTCGACTGTCCCGTCTTCGAGTGTGACGGAAAGGACGGATACGCCAACTCAGACGGGGTCTCCTGCGTCATCGCATACTTCGTTGTCGGTTGCTAGTACCAAGGATGGAAAGGATGTTGGATTGATTAAGGAGGTTGATTCTATGTCGGCGGAGGAAGAGGCCTCATCAAATATCCTTGTGTCCGCTGAAAAACCTGTAGTTGTTCCCGCCACATCGACAGCTCCGACACCTTCTATTACTGCAGTTCCTCCTCCTGAGGTTGCCCCTCCTACACCTGCGGCTACGCCGGTAGCACCACCTCCCTCCGCACCTCCCAAAAAGTCCTGGGCTTCCCTCCTCCGCCCCTCCACTTCTGCATCTGGTTCTGCATCCGCTGGTCCATCTCGCAACGCCCTTCCTACCTCTTCTGTCGTGGGGATCTCCATACCCGCTGCTAGCGCTGCCGTACAGGATCCTGCACTCCATGTATCCCCGAGTCGGAGAAGCGAACTCGTGAGGTTACTGACGAGTGGGCCTGGTGCTGGTCATCCCACCGCCACTACTGCAGGTGTTTCTTATGCATCTACTACGGCGACGACGACGACTACAACCATGAATCTACCATCGTCAACAAAAATCCGCCCTCGCGGGTTGATCAACTTCAACTCTGGCAACATGTGTTTTGCCAATTCGGTGTTGCAGATTATGGTGTATTGTCCGCCTTTTCATCGGTTGTTTGCAGAGTCGGGGAGGGTACTCGGGGGTTCCGGTACTTCAGGTGTGGGTTCGAGTGGGTTGGGTGCTGGGGCTTTGGGTGTTAGTGCGGGTATGAATGGGATGGTTGGAAAAAATGGAGACGGTACAGGGGCGGAAGCGAGTGCGTACCCACTCGTCGACGCCACAGTGGAGTTTTTGAAGGAGTTTGTTGTGGATGATGACAAGTCGAAGGACTTGAAGGAGAAGGGCAAGGCGAACGCGATCTCAAACTTCAATGGAAAAGTAGCCTCGGGATCAGGGTTGTCAAGTAGAACGTCGAGCTCGCGAGGTGGGAAAGGCAAGGAGAGAGAGCGGGGTGATTCTGTCAGCGGAGGTGGTGGTGCCATGGGGAGGAGGGAAGATGACGATGGGGGGACAGAGTCGTTTTTGCCAACGTATGTGTATGATGCGAAGAAGTGGTTAGAGCATATGCGGGTGAGTTTCCCTCTCGTTTCTTTATCCTTCCATTCTCCTGTCATTTCCTCTCCCTTTCCTTTCCTTTGGTGTTGGCGACGATATCGACCCCTAGTACTTATAAGTCTCCTGGAATTTCATTGTTATCTTCGTCCGGATTTCGAATGATGGCAGTAAGAACAAAACCCGAATTCATCACATTCAACATCCCACGATAACGAACACATTTTTCCGCTCTCTCGTCATGAATCCTCTTGCTAAATATTTCTCTGCATTCGATTTTCCCTGAATCTTGCCTTCTCATCGCACTCTGACCTCCGAGTTTGGTGATCTGCACTGCCTCAGCCATGCGTCGTGGCTGTGTTCTTGCGCCCTCATATATAACGTCCAAGGGACGACCTGTCAGAACTCTTGCTCTTCCTCACCCCCACCCACCGCTTCCTGGAAATTTCTGAGGGATTAGTACGATCTCGTTGATCCCCTAATTCCCAGAGGGCAGTTTGCACTCCTGAGGGTCCCTATCATGTTTACAAATGCGAGGAATATGGTTTTCAGTGGAGGGGTCTTCAATACGGTAAACGATGGCAGGAAATGTGAGGCTACTACTTACATCTCAACCGTAAAAATACTGATAGTAATTTTTAATTCATAGTAGCGATGGATCTCCTACTTCAACATATTGCACCAGGCGCATTTCACAACTCAGACGAGCGTTATGACCCGCCCAAGTGTCATCCACATACACGGAAGGCGGTTTTGAAGAAGATCATGGACTGGGTAAAGGATGCGAATAAGGTCACGCTGTTTCTTTGGCTATATGGTCCTGCGGGAGCTGGCAAGTCAGCAATCGCACAAACCATCGCAGAGCTTCTTGCGGAGTTAGGGCTTCTTGCCGCTGCTTTCTTTTTCTCTAGGAATGCAGCCGGGCGCAACGATAAGACCCGATTGGTGCCAACTCTCGTTTACCAACTCATCAAATCCATACCCGAAATCCGTGCTTATGTTCTTGAGGCATTGGAGAAGGACCCCGCCCTCTTCTCATGCTCGACTGACGCACAAATTCAAGCGCTCATCGTCAAACCATTGAACGCTGTCGCGAACGAGAAGACACCTGCACCGATCCTCCTTTCTCGTCCACGGTTAATTATCCTGGATGGGCTAGACGAATGCTCTACCACATCAGCGCAAACCCAGATTTTGAATGCCCTTTCCACAGCCGCAAAACATCTCCAGATCCCACTTTTCTTCCTCATCGCGAGTCGACCAGAGCAGGATATCCGTCAATCGTTCAATGACGAAAATGCTCTAGGCTCACTTTCATTCAGCATTCCGTTAGACGATACCTATCAACCTGATGACGACATTCGGGTCTTCCTTCAGTCAACATTCGACGACATCAAACAAAATCATCCTTCAAGGGCTCACTTACCCACGTCATGGCCAAGCTTGGAAGATACCCAACGGCTGGTAAATAAATCCTCTGGCCAATTTATTTTCGCATCCACAGTCGCAAGATATGTCAATTCTCATCGCCACTGGCCTCCTGATAGATTGAACATTATTTTCGGGAAATCGAAGCCCGGCCAGGAGACACCTTTCGCTGAGTTGGATAGCCTGTACCATCTCATTCTCTCATCCGTCGCCGATCCCCAGAAATTGCAGGATGTCTTGATGTTCCTAGTCCTCCGACCCTTCTCAAATGATGATCTGTGGTTTTCAGAAA
>Ga0307513_10005545_pt1 | contig 16640 bp, 11 predicted proteins | sample 15_EM_MG_FD_202174 | JGI IMG/M metagenome (GOLD analysis project Ga0307513, IMG submission 202174) | Populus trichocarpa ectomycorrhiza microbial communities from riparian zone in the Pacific Northwest, United States - 15_EM | ecosystem: Host-associated > Plants > Roots > Unclassified | place... | reverse complement strand
GCATATGGGTTACACACCACATCATCAAATAAAAGGAAAAGAAATTGATGACACAGCATGTGGGTTACACATTGCATCATCAAATGAGAGGGGAAACAAAAAGAAAAAGAAAACAATGACACAGCATTATCATAGCAATGGTGGCAGACGCTGGGGAGGCATCCTCGACACTTAACATGGCAGATCGGAGGACGGTGGGGGAAGCATCCTTGATGCTCCACGTCGAGTGACATGGCAGAGCAGAGGGCGAAGTGGTCAGCGCCGGGGGAGGAAACGCCCTCAACGCTTAATGTCAAGTGACGTGGCAGAGCAGAGGGAGGTTGCAGGCACCGGGGGAAGCGTCCTCGACACTCAACCTTGAGTGACGAGGCAGAGCAGAGGGCCTGAGGGGTGGTGATGATCCTTGATACTGCTCGTCGAGGGTAAGGGGAGGGGTCAGCATCCGTGTTGTTTGAGAGGCAAGAATAGTCTCACTGTCCTTATCAACGAGGTCGAGGGGGGATGTGCTGGCAGTTCCGAACATGGCCCACATCTTTTGAAGGAGGGGCACATGGGTGAAGGAGGTGGCGACGGCGGCTAGTGTAGTGTTTGATGGTTGGGGGTGGTGTTGGGCGGACGAAGGTGGGAGGGAAGGTGGGAGGGAAGGTGGAGTTGAACTTGAAGAAGTTGAACTTGAACATTCAACAAGTCAACATGTCATGTGATCATGTCCACACATGATCACATTCACACACCCAAACAACTTCGTGATTGTGTCATGTCGTCTCCTCCCACCACCAATGCCGCCCGCAAGATGCCCCTCCCCTCTCATGAGGGATGTGGGCCCGTCTGCATGGGCGAAAATGCGAAGGGAGCGAGGAGCTAAGAGAGGGTAGGAACCAGGGCAAAAGGTGCGTCGCGAAAAATGAGCTACGATTTTTGTCGTGGCTCATTTTCGCCGTTCTTATCTTCCATCCCCCCATTCCCATTTATTTACTGACCGTACCACCAGGACAAAACGACACCCGAAGTCCCTGCTACCACCACCACCTCCCTCGTGTCCAAACGCGAGCCGGAGGTGGTTGATTTCGGTGTTTTGATGCGACTCCCATCACCACCACCTCCCTCGCGTCCAAACGCGAGCCGGGGGTGGTCCATTTGGTCATTTTGACGCACATCCAACCACCACCATCTCCCTCGCATCGAAACGCAAGCTGGAGGTGGTTCATTTCGCAGTTTCGATGTGCCTCCCACCACCACCACCTCCCTCGCATTCAAATGCGAGCCGGAGGTGGTCATTTTCGTTCTTCCAACATGCCTCCCACCACCTCCACCTCCCTTGCATTCAAACGCAAGCCGGAGGTGGTTTTTTTCAGCGTTTCGACCCGTCTCCCACCACCACCACCTCCCTCGCATCCAAACACGAGCCGGAGGTGGTTTTTTTTCATTCTTTTGACCCGTCCCCCACCACTACCACCTCCCTCATGTCCAAATGCGAGCCAGAGGTGGTCATTTTCGTCATTTCGATGCGACTCCCACCACCACCACCTCCCTCGCATCCAAATGCGAGCCAGAGGTGGTCATTTTCGTCGTTTCGACATGACTCCCACCACCACCTCCCTCGCATCCAAACGCGAGCCGGAGGTGGTTCTTTCCGTCGGTTTCGACGTGACTCCCACCACCACCTCCCTGGCGTCCAACCGCGAGCCAGAGGTGGTTCTTTTCGGCGGTTTTGACACGACTCCCACCACCGAGGGATACGAGGGAGGAGGAGGGGCAAGGGGCGATGATGATTTGCTTGTCGTCGTTCCCCTCATCAATGACCCCCCCTCCATTGTGAGGGGTTTTCTCCTATGGCCTTGACAAAGGGGCGGTGTTCATACCACATGCTACCCCATTGATTTTTTTCTCTTTTTGTAGTCAACAATATGTATTTAGATCACACTATAAAAATTTGTAATGACTACACCTAGAAGCCACCCAAGATTCTTCCAAAGATGCCAGAGAGGCCCAGAGAATTCTTATTTTCCAAAAGAGGCCCAGGGAATTCTTATTTTTCCAAAGATACCCCAGAGACCACCAGAGAGACTTGAGCAATTTGATTTGTTTCCAAAGACATATAAAGCAACCTAGAGAGTCCTAGAGAGTCAAAGTTGCTTTGGGAAAGTTGAAATTACCTAGGTTGCTTTGGGTTTCTTTAGGACCAAACCCCTTTTTCCTGATGTGACAATAACTGGTCCTGACCGGTCCTGACTGGTCTTTCAACACTAAGGTTATACTAAAATGTTCACCTATTTACAAGCTTTTTAATGACCCAAAAAACATAATTTTTGGTTCAGAATTTAAAAAGTTATAACTAATTCGATGTATTGTGACTTAAAGTAAGCCTTGTCACCTGTGTGACGATACAGCCATTGTTCCTCCCACCATCCACAAATTCCACCCAGGGTGCAACTGGCAAATATGCACTTCACATCAAGCCAAGCAAGTTGACCACCATCACCACCTCAACGTCATTTCTTGCCCCTTCCCTCCTTGAGGGATGTGGGCATCCATGCTCCCTGCCACATCATCTGCAGCACCATGGCCCACAACAACGACAGCGAGCGCAGGTGTATCGATAGGGACACAGGTGCATCAATAGGGCTGCAGGTGTATCGACAGGAGGTGGGTGTATCGACCACAGGGCAGGCATATTGACAGCAGGGCAGGCATATCAACAACAGGGCAGGCGTATTGACAGGATGCAGGCGTATGTATCGACAAGGGGCAGGTGGATCGACAAGGGGCAGGTGTATTGACAGGGGGTGGGTGTATTGACAGGGGGCGGGCATATTGACAGCAAAGCAGGTGTATCGACAGGGGGCGGGTGGATCGACAGGGGGTGGGTGTATGTATCAGCAATGGGACATTTTTCTTTGTTCTTTGTGCTCTATTTAGTATCCTGTATGTACACATTTATGTATTTAAGTAGTCTCCTAATGAACCAAAGCCCTCATGTTTTTATGAGAGTCCTTTTGCACATACATCTACATATTCTACCGTCAATAACTGGTTACAACCAGTTAATAACTGGTTATGACTGCAACTAACCATGACTGGTTATATAACTGCAAATAACCACCCCTAACTGCTCCTAACCGGTCTGTATCAGTCTGGTCCAGTTATTTTGGGTTCTTAGGCTGACGCTAACCAGTCTCGGTCTCGGTTAGTGCCCATGGGGACCCAATAACCAGACCAGACTGGACTTTTAAACACTACTCAATCCAGAGGCCCTGGGAATGTTTTTAGTGGATTTGAGGGTGGTACCGTGTACACAGTCTCACTGCTGCCAGTTCACAGACAATCCAAAGCAGCCCATATGTTTGCTTCACCCTTTGCTCTCACAGAGTCTCACTAACATTTTTCTTGCTTGTGCAACTGAGAATCCCATTTCAAACAATCTGGTCAAGGATGTGGAAGGTGGAGTGAGCAAAGGCAGCCAGGAATTCATGTGTGTGTAAGAGGATCATCTCCCTTCCCATCATTGTGCCCTCACTTGACCTCACATGCCCCTGTCATTCGCCCCATGAAACCTCCTTACATTTCCCCCAACATACATGCTGCCATAGATTCCTGTTGTTGATCCATATTCCCTACTTCCTTTGAGCCCACCTTACACCCCATCACTGTTGTTACCCATTTTGGTAGTTAGATCATATGACATAGTCAGTAGATAGAGACACATCACACTAGGGATTCTTAGCCTTTTCTCTTTGGATCTCCCAGGTATGTTGTTGGTTTTAGGCGTCTGCCCTTTCTTTTATTTTCAATATATTCATCTTTGGATCTCCCAGATGCTTACACACGCTTGGCGCCCATCCGCTGGTCATGCTCTTACAGTGTGGTCTAGAGAATGGGAGGTCTATGTAAACTAATGTAGTAATTTGAGTGCTTGGAAAAATGATCATGGAATGAAATACACACCTTTTATTGAGTATTTGCTTCACTGGGTTTGATAAGTATGCCCAGGACATCATCAAGGGGGTTCCAGGATCTGAACCTGGCATGTAAGGTTTGATTCCTGAAAATTTTTTTTACAGCCATTGTCAATGGACTAACTAACTACGTAATCAGGCACTATATCCTAATATGGAAATATGACATCACCACCATGCCACCTTTCTCTGAGACCATACACAGGCATCGCAAATCCATTTTTTGTGCATCTGGTCAACAGTCACTGCATGCCAAGAGACTTTCTTACCATTAATGCAGGTTACATTGCATTGCTGAGAGCTGGATTCTAGGGAGAAATTTGCAACAGCCAAAGATCAAGATCTTATCTTAATCTTATCTATATTATTATTATTACATGATTGGCTTTTCAACAGCTTCTAGCCATGTATTTTCAACTGCAAATACTTCACAACAGTTCTTATAAGCAAAAAAATGATGTGTCCCATTCTTCCTCACCTGTTGACTGTTCATATCGTCAAAGTTCAATAGCCCTAACCTTCCACACTTCACAATGGAAATCAGAATCAAGATATTGATGCAGAATATGAAGTCTGCTTTTCTTTTGCTGGTAGACACATAAAGGGGAGGAGTGGGCAAGGGACATATAAAATCCTCAACATCCTATTCCTTGAATATCTTCCTTATTGGTTTCTCGATTGCAATGCTGATTACTCTGGTACCTCATGTATGGGATAAAGCAGCAATGTGATTCCTAGAGATTGATGAGAATGTTACATATATTCAACTGCTGCTGACATTGAGCAGAGTCATCTTCCTGATAGATTAGCAAACTAAGGTTGAAATACAATTTATCAGCTGCTAAACAGAGGGGAAATAGGGTGTGCTCACTCAATCTTAAAATAAGAGGTGTATGCCAGAGGTGGGCAAGAGCAAAGGTTGGATGTGCTTAGGTTCAGTACATGTCATCATCTTCTGCTGGTGATTATTTGGTATAAGCTCTACAGTATAATGGGCAAGTATGACAATGCTTCCTTTGACAATGTTTTTTGTCTACAGCTACCACAATCAGTGCCAAAAAGCAGAAGAAGGCAATTGTGGCCTGGTCACAATGCCTTCATGATAAATACAACAACATCAACCCAGCTTTTATCTATAGTGACAAGGACAAGCAAGACTGCTTAGGATAAGTGTGAGGAAAAAATTGTTGGTGGCATCAACAACATGCTATAAGAACCCACCTAACAAAAGCAAAATTAATGACATCACCATACAAGATCAATTGAGCAATAGCAGAACTTGCCTTTATCAAGCCTGACTTGGTCCTACCTAAGACAAGAGTGAACATAGATGGTTATGAAGGAAGTATCCTAGATATTAAACTACTGCTTCTCATTGATGACAATGCACCAGCTGCTCAATCAGCAGCACCTTCCACTGCTCTGACTGCTGCCTCTCTATCACCTCTTGCTGTTCTGACAGTGGCCTCTCCACTATCTCCTGTGATTCCAATGGCCATGGTGCAGCTGTCTGTTTCAGCACCTTCCAATGGACCATCCCAACAGCAACCTCCTCCACCACTTGCTGATGCAACAAACATCCTTTGGATAAAGTTACCACATCCTTCAATACTTTTCATTCCCCCACTGATTCCTCCCGGATTTTGCAGGAATGAGCTGGAATTCCAGGATTCCAGTGGATTCTGGGGGAATCTGGGGGGGAATCCGCCTTCAATTCACTATCAAAGACATAATTTAAAGTCTACATACTCTGTGTAATCACTTATATAAGGGCCTTGCCCCATTACACATGTTTAAAGTATACATTTTATTTTATTTTTCATATATCAAATATTTAAATTAAATTAAATACATTGGAGGGATAAAATAAGCAAAAGGGGGCAGCGTGTGGAATACACACCATCCCGTTGTCGTTAATGACAGTGGAGAAAAATCCCCCCAACAAGGGGGAGTAAACAAAGTTAAATGAGGGGATGGTGTGTGGGTTATATGCTGCCCCATCATTTTTAAAAGGATCCCCCCCATCGACGGGGGGGGTGAATAAGTGGGAATGAGGTGGTATGTGGGTTACACATGCCACCCTCCATTGCTGATGCCATGGAAGCAAGGGGTAGGAATGAGGAGGCGCACATGCATGCCATCCTCCACTCCCCATCGTCATCATCATCATCATCATCATCATCATCATCATCGTCATTGTCATTGAACACTATGGAGGACAACGATGGGTGTGTCATTGTCCCCCTGCCCTCCACCCTCCCCTGTTATCAATGAACTCTGGGGAACGATGACAAGCATTGTCGTCGTCCTCCTGCCTCTTCTCCTCTCTTGTATCCCCTGCCCCTGCCAGGGCCTGCCTCTATCCCCTCCCACTCTTCCTCTGTCACCCTTTGCTGGTTCTATCAGCAGTGATGTGGCACTGGAGGTTGGGGTCGTTGTCGTTGTCATTGGCCAGTGATGATGTGGCAGTCAGGATGTCGGCAGTGACACGGGAAGGTGGGCGGTTGTTGTCATTGGGTGACATGGTGGTGATTCAGGTGACATGGCAGTGATTCGGGTAGTGTTTGAAGGTTCAGTCTTTGGGCTTTTTGACACTTTTTTTGAGCTAAGACGTTGTAATAAAAATTCCCCACCACAATTAGGGTTTTAGAACACAAAATTTCAGGGTCAGTCCAGTCTTTTCCAGTCTTAAGACTGGAAATTTTCCTTTTCAGATGCCCCAGTTTTAATGCAGAATTTTTATGGCACCTTGCTAGCTCAAAAAATGCCCAAAAAGGCAAAAGACCAGACTTTCAAACACTAGATTCAGGTGACGTGGCGGTGATTCGGGTGACATGGTGGTGATTCGGGTGGTGCTGGGGGTTGAGAGGGGCGGTGACATGGCAGTCTTGGGTCGCGTGGGTATTGACGAGCTCACCCTGGGTTGGCCCAAATATGGGTGTTAACTGGGGCGCTTGACAATGGCAGTGGTGGCATGTAGTGGTGGTAGTGGTGGATGGTGGTGGTGGTGAGAAGAGAGATGGGATGGTCATGATGTGTGACGCTAGTGACATTTCAACTGTGGTTGCTCGATTTGGCAACATGCAGGCGCTTATTACTAATTAGGTATAATTAATAACTATTACCTTTAATAATTACAATTACTAATAAAAAACATTACAAACCAACCCAGATTCTGTTTCAGGCAATTCCAGGTGCAGTTCTGTTCCAGGTATTCCTGTGGCCATTCCGGTGGAATTTGAATTCCAGTTGGAATTCCGCCGGAATGGAAATTACAATTTAAGCAGGCACCTCTGCTAAATTTCCATTCCCCCGGAATTCCCAGAATCACCCAGATTCCGGGGGATTCCACCTGGAATACGTGGGGGACTGTAAAGAACTCAGTTCTTGGGTGCATTAGAATGCTATAAATCACAGCTCTTAGGATGAATTTGGAGCTTGCAAATGTGGCCAGTATTCGTTGAGTAATTCAATTGTGGGTTTTGGGGCCATTCTTAGAGTTCTTAGGTGAGTTAGGAAGCTATAAATCACAGCTCCTAGGACGAATTTAGAGCTTGTAAATGTGGTCAGTATTTGCTGAACTCATCCTATTTACATGCTGTAACTTCATCCTAGAAGTTGTAATGTAGAGCTTTCTAATGCAACCAACAATTTTAAGAACTGTCCACTATGAGTGAGAGGTCTTTACACTCCCTGGGTGATTCCATATGGACTTCATATGGACTGGGTGGACTATTTTTTGGCTGGGTCCCCAGCCATTTTTTCAGTCCATACCCACTATGGAATCCATATGGATTATCCATGGAATACACCATTCCATATGGATTCCATGGACTGGTCCATATGGATTCCATGGAATTTCCAATGAATTTTAATTGCAAATCCATATACTATTCCATATGGAATCCATGGAACAGTCCACATGGAATAGTCCATATGGATTCCATGCACCAGTCCATATGGAATCCTTAGGGATTTAGTTAGAATAGTAATGAATGTATTCAAATATAATCTAATACCCTTATTATATATATAGTAAATAAATAAATAAATGCAGCATGCGAGAATTGAACCCCAGGCTTGGGAGCACATGCAAGCAGGTGCTGTAGCCGAGTGAGCCACACTGGCATTTAATGCTATGCAATTAATGGCCTAATGGTGACATCCAACAGCCCGCAGACTGCTGCTTGCCAAATCCAGTTGTTCATTACTTGACTGTCACATCACTGGCTTTCTCTTTCACCACCACCACCCATCATCAACCAGCACCACTGTCACCACCAACAACAATGACAAGCACCCATTGTGCACACCCCAGGTGAGTTACCCCGCCCATTCGCCTCCCTCTTAAGGATTGGCATGGGTAACCCTGGGGTTTTCCAGGGCTACCCACACCCGTACCCCAGAAAACCCGTACCCATGCCCAAGGGTACAGGTACGGGTACGGGTTTTGCAAAAACCTGGGGGTACGCAACCTGCCTGCGGGTGTGCCCCCAGAAAATGACCAATAACCTCGCAAGTGCAGTGCAAATGTCAATGGACACTGTCCTGCAGCCTTGTGAAGATAGCAAAGTCGTCTCTAATGACAGTGGCGGTCAAACTGGGCTCATTGATGGGGCTTGTTGATGTGGCGGTCGACGACTCGATGATGGGGTTGTTAGCGGGGCTCGTTGACATGGCGGTCGACGCTGGAGTTGTTAACGGGGCTTGTTGACTCAGACATGGTGGTTGACAGCAGCCGACTCAACACTGGAGTCATTAACGGGGCTCGGCTGGTTGCAGGGCGCATAGTCAGTCATCAGGGTGCGCAATGTTGCTGGTGGTCGTTGATGTTGCCCACACTTGGCCCATCATGGGCATTTGTTGGTGATGTGATGGCAATGAGGTGCGATAGGGTCGATACGAGCAAGGGGGGGTCATTAATCATTAATAGCAGACCACAAAAAAGTAATATGTCACACCTACCAGATATCGCATCCCATGGCCCTCTCCTAGTGCTTTCTGCCACTGCCTAAGTTCCTTCTACAATAGAAAACAATGCCTACATCCCTCGTCGGAGGGGAGAGGCAATGTGGTGGTGCTGGCAAGGTATGTGCTGGCGTCCTTGAGGAGTGGTGAGAGCGAAAGGTTTTCTGTGAATGTGTTAGCAATGTGTAGAAGAAAGGTAATGGGGCCTTTAACTCACATTGTTCTTGTGTTTTTGGGGCTCCTGTGAAATGCAATGGGTAGTGGATGAAGGTAGGAGGGAACGACTGACATCTTGAAGGCACTTGATCTGATTTTCAGGTGGAGTTTAAATTTCAGACCAACCCACCAACTTCCCTCTGCGGGTACGGGTATGGCGAGGGTTGGACAAATCCAACCTGTACCCGCACCCCAGGTCAACCCGCGGCACTTACCCGCGGGTTTCTCAAACCCTAACAAACCCTACTCCCTCTCCCTTCCTAAACACCAAACCAGACAGGACACGGCTGCCAGGGTCACCGACGTTGATGAGCGCCTGCCCACTACCTGCCCACTGCCATGTCATTGACATTGACAAGTGCCAGCGAGCCCAACAATGAGCGCCCAGCTCCCAACACCCACCCACTGCCATGTCACCTGCTCACCGCCACATCACTGGGGTTGACGAGCGCCGGCAAGCCCAAATGACAACAACAACCACCCAGTTCCCAACACCCACCCACTGCCACCATCAACGACAACAACCCCCACCCACCACCCACCTATCCGATGATGAAACGCCCCGAAAATGGTGTTGACAGGTCCGAATGCCCATGACCAAGGGGAGGGGATGGTCCGGAACGTGAACAGCGATGAGGACAGATGAAAAAGGGCCCAGGTAAGCACCCCCAGCCCACTTCACCCACCCTCCCAGATTGCTGAGCCCCCACCTGCATGCCAGGGACCTCCCCTCCACATCAGAACCCACGGAAGCACCCCACTAAGCACCCGGAACCCGATGACAGCATGCCCACCTTGAATGCGGCCAGACCGCCACGAGGACAGTGAACCCCAACAGCAGAGGGTTAACGACCCCGATGAAGAGCATGATCTTTGCTATGGGGTGAAAAGGGAAAATGCGAGCAGATCTGGAACAAGCCAAAACCCACAAACACCAACACCAAATCAACACCAATCTCAAAAACACAAATCACACATTCTAATAGTGTGAGGGGGAGACTTCTGGGGTATGCACAGAATAGATCTCACAGGGACTTCAAATATAAGGTTTGTAACCGTTTGATAGAGTTGCAATAAATGTTTATTGCTTGTAAAACAAAGTGCAAGCACAATTGTAATACATGTTTATATGGGACTTCAAAAGTGTATCAAAGATACAACAGACAACGTGCGAGAATCACAAGTGCGAGCACCTTGATTATGAGACAACGAATATGTGCGTGTGCAAACAATCGAAGACTACACCTACGTCTAGTGAGTCTGTACGTGACGTGAGGCCGGCACCTACGTCTAGTGCGCCTATGAGAATGAAAGACTAGCTTCTTAAGCTAAAGTCTTGAAACGTAACGAGACTATCACAAAATGTGAGCACTTGGACTGATCCAAAATGCGAGCACAACTCGACTCTAACACACACTAGTCTGCACTTCAAACTGCACTCTGCTAGAGTCTAATTGAACACACTGCTCGCAAACGTGAGCAGGGGCAATTAACTACTGTACTACTTGATTTGCGAGCATATTTATACTGTTTATGAGCCAAGGCTTTTACAAATGAACGTGAAATAAGATGTTGAATGTGAAATAAGACAGAATGGAAATGGAGAAACAGGAACAATACAAAATGGTTATTGCGAGCATAGTTAACCAGTTCAATAGAATGGCTATTGGTATAGGAGCGCAGCTGTTGAACCCGCACAGGTATCTTTTTGATCGGTTGCAATCATTATTTGTCTGATGTGATCCATCCTCAACTTGGATCATCATCTGTGCCTGCGCGCATTGCCTAATTTGGACATAAATGCGTGCGCACAGCGGCCCCTAAGCTCTATCAGGGTCTGGCTTCGTTCTGCTCGCGTTTTTGAGTTTTTTTGTCCCCCTTCCCTTTGTTACGTGCGTGCATATGTAGTAACACCCATTGATATGCTTTTTAGTTACTAGACGACACGGCCACACTTCATTATTGATAGTGGGACTTAAGGTTATGACTCTAAGAGTGCTCGCATATCAAGTACACTTGCTTGGACTTAATTATAAGCCGTGTGCAAGTCTCTTTAGTGCTCGCAATTCGTCATTATTGATGTACGCGCGCGTTCACTTGATCAACTAGCCTGGGTCTCACTAATGATCCTTATTAACTCCTTATTCCAATTGTAAGATCATAGATAATAGTATTAAATTGTAAGGTTTCATGTATGAACCAAAACAACCCTTATCACCAATGACGCATGAACGATGACAATGACGATGATGATGCATCAACAACGACAATGGCGATGCATCAACAATGACCCCGATGCATTAACAACAATGACGACACGTTAACAACAACAACAATGTGTTAACAACAACAACAACGCATTAACAACAACAACAATGCGTTAACAACAATGACGACACATTAACAACAACAACAACGCATTAACGATGAAGGCAACGGGTTAACGATGAAGGTGGCGGGTTAACCACCCCCGTTGTTCAAAGCCCCTACCATCATTCGAAAACACCCCACCTTTCAAAACCCACCCCTGCCCTTCATAACTCCCCCAGGTGAGTCCCCCACACCTCCCCCTTTCCCCTTCACCCACACCTGAACCCCCTCATATATACAATCAAGTACTATGTATTTTAGTTTATATATACAATATATATATGTTAAAATTCTTTTTTTTTTTAAGTCCTACAGTCAATCACCAGTCAATGAGGCACCCAAATGAAGTTAAGCCTTGGAAACATTTAGTATAAGAAATATACATATTTTGAACGGACAGAACTATGGAAAGACATCGTAGAATACATAATATCCACTCACAACTTCAAATTTCAATTGTTGAACAATGCATCGCTCCTTATCAATGAAGCAGGCAAAGATTAGCTTGAAACCAGTCAATGAGGCACTTGTCACACTGGCCTAATTTAGACTTTTTCTCCACACAGATTCTGAACATGGCACTCATGACAGAATGTGACCACCCTTATCTTCTCTCCATTTCGAGCATGATTTCATCCTTTTGGTGACTTTTGGTTTGTTGAAGCAACAGGTAGACTCCAAAATGCCTCCATTCTGTCCCTTATTTGGTATTGAATATTAATCTCCTCAAAAAATGGCTCTTATGCATGATTTAGTCCAGAGATCATGCAGATATAAATTCACTTTTTAGCTATACTCTCACCTATTTGGCTATATCAAGAGATCCAGAAGTCTCAATGCCTAGAGAATGAGGGTCGACATAGATATAGTATATTATAACATAATTCCAAAAGAATTAGAATAATTGCTTCAAATTTGAGCCTGGAAATATGTTTTGACTCATTGACCGGTGATTGACTGTAAGTATTTATTTCATATGGATTCCAGTCCATGGAATGAACATGAAATTCATCTTGGACTTGGTGAATTTTCTGATAAAATCCCATTCCATGTGGATTCCATGCACCAGTTCATATGGATTCCGTGGAACAGTCCATGGATTCCATATGGATTCCATAGTCAAAGTCCTTATTTTAGTCATTTTAGTAGAGTTTGAAAATTAGTCCATATGGAATCACCCGGGGACTGTAAAGTACTGATGAGTGAAGAGAATAGATTATTATGATGTATCCTTTCTTCTGCACAGGTGATCAAAAATTTGAACTTGAATTATTGGACAAAGACTCAACCAATAAATACACTGTAACTTCATCATGATAAGTATAATCTACAGCTTTTAGAGGAACCAAAGAACACTAGAAACGAGCCAGAACTTGTGAAACCATGAATATATTTGATGTACACCTCCTCCTGCACATGAGATCAAAAACTCAAACTTGAATCACTGCACAAAGACTCAACCAATTAACAAGGTGTAACTTTTTTATAATAGCTATAATTTAGAGCTTTAAAATGAACCCAAGAACAGTAGAAACCACCCAGAACTTGTGGAATAATGAATATATTTGCTGTACCCCCCCTACTGCACAGAGGATCAAAAACTCGAAATTGAATTACTGCACAAAGACTCAACCAATAAATGCGGTCTAAATTTGTCATAATAGCTATAGTCTAGAGCTTTACAATGAACCCAAGAATGCTAGAAACCACCCAGAACCTGTAAAACAATGAATATATTTGATACACCCCTCCTCCTGCACAAGGGATCAAAAACTCGAAATTGAATTACTGCATAAAGACTTAATCAATCAATGCACTCTGACTTTGTCTTGAAAGCTGTAATTTGGAGCTTTTCAATGCACCCAAGAACTCAAAGAATGGTACAGCATGAGTGAAGAAAATAAATTATTACTAGTATATCTCCTCCTGCATCAATGATCAAAAACCCGAACTTGAATTGTGAGATAAATAGTGGGTATATTAACACAATAAAGAACCGTTCTAAAAGCTGTGAGTTAGAGCTTTCTAATGTACCTAAGAACTCAAAGAGTCGTGCAGTATGAGTGAAGAAAATAAATTATTAGTGGTACATCTCCTCCTGCATCAATGATCAAAAACCTGAACTTGAATTGTGAAACAAATACTGGGCACATTAACACACTGAAACATCTTCCTGAAAGCTGTGATTTAGAGCTTTCTAACGCACCCAGGAACACTAATATTGACCCATAATATCCAAAAATACGAAGTGATCTGTTCTACCCCTGGACCTTTCTTCTGCACCAGATCAAAAACCTCAATCCACCTCTTCCCCTGTACCCAATATTAGCACAATGTTATAATCTGGACCTTTAGGGAATTATATAATGCTAAAACATATCTGCAGACATTCAAGGAAATAGACATCTCTAAAAGATATTTGAAAGCCACCTGGAGATACCCAGGGAAATATACATCTTTGAAAGATACTTGAAAGATATTTGAAAGATATCCAAAGACACCCAGGCAAATATCCATCTTTGAAGGACATCCAGAGATACCCAAAGCTCCCCAGGATCTTTGGAAATATTGTGATTACCTAAAGCACTTTAGGTCAAAAGGGCTTTTCCTGATGGCCATAGCAATGGCCCTCAAAAACAAGTTTTTCATTAGAACCCTAATGTACAGGTCAATACCCAATTGGTGCAATAGATGCTTAAGTACACAAGATGGACTGTATTTGGCATTGTTAGTGAGTGCACCAACCATAAAGGCTTTGCAACCAAAGCCTTTCTAAGATAAAATAACAAGGGATGTCATCCAATGCCACCTGCTGCCATCTATCCATTCCTGCCACCCATAACCTATGGAAAGGATTACAGCTGTTTGTGAAATAGTTTTGCAAAAAGGTTGGCACTGCCAAATTTGGAAAGTAAATAAATAAATGTTAACCCTAGATTGGGACTTTGCCGTTTTAGCAAGCTAAAAGGCTGTAGAAATTTAATTAAATGCTTTTTAGTATAAAAAGGACTGCTCTGTAGTCTTTGGTAAAGTTTTGTGGCCCAAATCACACTCAGAAGCTCATTAGCGGTGAGGACTTTCCAGAATGAATCTAGGGTTTACTTTCACCAGATGTCATTTTTTACATATTTTGAGATCTACTGGGCTCAAACCTCTCTAAAAGTTGTAAGGATATTCTATTTGACTAATATTAGGCCCTTCTTATGATGAAAAATGGCCCAGTTACTGAGGGATAAGCCAAGGATGAGCCAAACCCTAAGATTGGGTTTTGGTGTGTTTTGTTTATTTCTGAATCTGGTAGTGCCAACCTTTTCGCAAACAGCTGTAAATTACATGTAAAAGTACTGTAGCTAGTAATATAATTCTTTTCCAGAAAGAAAAATCATCCCCAACATGCTGAGCATGATGAAACCCAACTGGCATCACCTGCCTAATTGGGAAATCCTTCTGGAACCCATTGTCAAATCACATTCTGCCACTTCCTTCCTGTCTAGAGTCACCATATGGACAAAAATAAGTATTCTGTATCAATATTCAACCAAAATATCTCCCCCAATATGATCAGCAGTGAGTACAACCCATCTAACTGCATATAGCAATATTGATCAGATCAAAGATGTGATCAAAGTTTGTAGAGCACCCAGTTGTAATCCTGGTCGGCTTACTGTGCCATAACCTACTGCTTCTGGATCAGGGTCCAACACCATATATAGAACCAAATGGCTGAACTACTAATTGTTCAGTTATTCTGCCTTTTGGCCTAACTGGTTTGAGAATGTAAATTGGCTGAGAGAACCATGTTTATGTTAGATTTGGTCATGTGACCCTGGTGCTCACGTGTCATCGAGTACATATTCGGTAGTTTACATCAAATACAACTTGCCGTCATACCCCATACGTCTGTTGTGGCCATTAGGTGTCTGCATTTTCCCTTAGGTGTTTTAGGTGTCCTCCCCTCCCTTCATTCCTCAACTCTAACAGCTTAAACCAGTTATGCTAAAAGGCAGAATAACTGAACAATTAGTAGTTCAGCCATCCGGTTCTATATATGGTGTTGGACCCTGATCCAGAAGCAGTAGGTTACAGCACAGTAAGCTGACCAGGATTACACCCTCCCCCACTCTAGAACTTCAATCCCCACCATAAGGGTTTCTAGAGTAGGAAGTATACACCACCCCAGGGAATTGCACCCTGCTCACTTGCACTTGCTAAATTAGTAGTCCAATCTGCTGATGTATTTTGCCACCTGCTAGGATTGAACCACCAATCTGCTGCAAGCAGTTAATTGTTCAGTTAATATAAGTTGGCTGAGAGAACTGTGCTCAAACCAGTTATGCCAAAAGACAGAATAACTGAACAATTAGTAGTTCAGCCATCTGGTTCTATAAATGGTGTTGGACCCTGATCCAGAAGCAGTAGGTTATGGCACAGGAGTGCATTCGTGAATTGGAATACTGCGGCGATCACTGCGGTGATCACTGCGGCGGGAATTTCCGTGTGGGCGGTCAGCCGCCCTCCAACCCTCCTCGCGAGACTCCTTTATACCTATCTACTGTACTATAACGACATACGGTGTTATGATGTAGTGGCATAAGATATATTTGTATTCCTACAAGAGCCACAACCAAGATGACTTGCACCACATCTTGGTTTGATTGCAACAATCACCTGGAGCCCGCCTTGTACAATACTTACAACCTAGTAGCTTACGGTGGCACTCATCCAATAGCCTGTGTAACTATTTATGTAAATAATCTATTGGTAATTGTTTATCTTGGGTTTGCATGATGGGAACCAATGAGGCAAGTGGTCAAGACTCAAGAAGCACTCGCCAATGGCCATTTGTTATAGAAGTTCCACTGAAGTGCAACGTCCAATCATATTTCTTATGACAGCAAATGTCAAAGAGACATCCTGTGCCAATTGCACTTAAGTTGCTCCCACTTAATGTGGTCATGGTGTCAGGCTTGAATTATGTTTCGAGTAAATTCCCCATAAATCCCCCACATTAACTCAACACAAAATAAGGGTAATTCAAGAACTGTACAATTGGCGCTACCCCCAATGGACAATAGCAAAGGCTAGACCACACCCATAAGGCCTAGACCACTCATGCACAGCCATGCATAG
>Ga0307513_10005544_pt1 | contig 16644 bp, 18 predicted proteins | sample 15_EM_MG_FD_202174 | JGI IMG/M metagenome (GOLD analysis project Ga0307513, IMG submission 202174) | Populus trichocarpa ectomycorrhiza microbial communities from riparian zone in the Pacific Northwest, United States - 15_EM | ecosystem: Host-associated > Plants > Roots > Unclassified | place... | reverse complement strand
TTTTCCTTTTCCTTCTTCTTCTTATCCTCTTTGTGCCCAGTCCGAGTCAATGCCTGTGGGTCATCCTCCTTGGCAGTAGTGGTGGTGGACCGAAGCGCGCTCGTCTCGAGTACAGACTCCTTGCTTTCACAGGTCGTGCCTGCACTTGTGGTCGTACTTGTTGGTGGTGGGGAGGCGTCCGAGTTGGGCAACGCAGAGGAGCGGGACGAGCCTGACAAGCCGCGCAAGTGCACATGCAGGGGTGAGTACGGTGGGGAGTCCATCACGCTCGTGCGGAGTGTGGTGTACTCATTCATTCGGGCTCTAGTGCGCGCATGCTGCGCTGCGCCTGAGTGGGGAGATGCTTAGGACTTGGGCAAAAAAATTCATTTTTGTCAGTCATGGTTCACGAACAGTAACAGGAGAAGGAGAGCCTGATGTACCTCGTACGCACACCCCTTGTGGCTCCACCCCCAGGATGAACTAACAATGTCACTGGCACCCGGGCCACCATAAAACCGGCCACTGGGCATGTGCGGGTACACCCTGAGGACAAGCTTGACATCCTCTCCGGTGCCCTGGATGTGGACGCGCCCATTGCTGGTGCCAAAAACCTCGACATGGCACCACTCCTTGACCTTGTCCCACTTGAGCAGGCCCGCATGAAGCGCAGCGAAGATGACATCTGACTCATCTGTGTAGAACTTGCACTCGTCTCCGCCCACCACAACCTCTTTGCCCACCCTCCCTCGTGCTGTGGTGGCGGCAGAAGGGTTGGGGCCAGTGGGTATATGGACACCAAATGCAGCCGAAAACCCGACATTTGTCTGTCCCCAACTGTGTCCTCTTCGTCCCCCTCCTCCTCTGCCACCACCCCGGCACCCCCTGCTCCGCCTCCAGCGACGAGTCCACACCCATCGCACCCGCATATCCTGCCACACATGCAGCCTGCATTTGTGTGCCTCAGGCTGGTAGGGAGGGACCCATTGAGGACGACAACAGCAAGGGTGGTGCGGCGGTTGAGCAGGAGCATGCGCGGTGTGATGGGGGAATGGCAGACTTGGGTAGACAAACGTGCCAAGGTGAAACATGCCAAGGTGTCGAGCGGGAGCTTGGGGCTCAGCGTGCGGGGCGGTGGTGGAAGGACGAGCGGTTTTCTCCGGCTTGACAGGTGGTGATGGTTGGGATGGGACTGAGAGCGGGAGAGGGAGAGGGTGCAAGGGTGGGGTCAGTGGGTTGGTTGAGCAACAGAGGGCAGTGGGTGCAGATATGTTCTTCCCCACTCGTCCCCCTTAACGCATTCATGAATTTTCTCAGAAAAATGCCTTGTAAATACTTTATAATTAATTGTGAATTTACATACAAATTTCCAGCCCAGCGGTGCCTGGGGGTCAATGTCTGGGCTGTCCAATATGGGGTGGGCTAAGCACAGTTTTATTACTATTTGTTATTTAATAAATTTATATATTATTATTATTATTTATTATTATGTATTACTGTCGTTTGCCGACACACTCAATGACTGGTCCCAGCCTCTGACGAGATGACCGTCACACCGTCACACACTCCAACACTGGGTCACCTGCCGATTGGTGCCTGTCAACCTGCCAACGGAACTGTCAAACATTGCAACTTTTGGTGGGTCATTAGCCTCAAGTAATTTGTGGGCCCAGAGTGACACAATGTTGTGTTCCAGATGTATATCCAAGGCTGGGTGATAACCTTTGTTGGCAAAGAATGGTGATAGGCCTGTTGAGGTGTTCAGTGTGTTATTGTATGTGAATTCTGCCAACAGAAGGAGTTCAGACCAGTTATCTTGTTGATAGGTGCAATAATGCCAGAGATATTGCTCAAGGGTTGGTTTGCCCTTTCAGACTGACCATCAGCCTGTGGGTTATATCCTGATGTAAAGTGTAAATTGATATTAAGCAGACTTCCTAAAGACCAGAAATTTTGTGAAGTAAACTTGGAACCATGGTCACAGGTGACATGAAGCAGAACACTGTGTTTAGTGAAGATGTGGTGAAGGAACAGTTTAGTGATCTTGGGAGCAGTGACCTTATTTGTTGGGATGGAGATGAGCTGCTTGCTTGCTTGGTCAATGACATTGAGGATTGTGGTGTGTCCTTTGGATGCCAGGAGCTGTTCAATGAGGTCAAATGAGATCAAATGCCATGGACATGGTGGAATGGGTAGCTGTTGGATTAAGCTGAAGGGTCTGTGTCTTGGAGCCTTGTTCCATTTGCAGGAAACACAGCTGTTGATGTAATCTTTGATGTCCATTTGTATGTTTGGCCAGGTATACTCCCTACAGAGTAGTTCTAGTGTATGGTTTTGCCCAGGGTGGCCTATGGTAATGTGATTGTGCTTGAGTTGCAGGATGTGGGTGTGGACACTTCTGGATCCTGGACAATGATCAGGAACATAAATGCATGAATTGATAAGTAAAAAGCCAGAATCAGAGATAGAATAGTGGGAATCAAGAGGGAAGGGAATGGAACAGAGTTGCTCTTGTGCAAACTTATCATGCTTGAGACCTTCAAGAATGTCAGAATGGAGGGATTCCATGTCAACAAGTTTGATAGCTCTTGCTACAACAGGTTCTAGGCCTGTAGCTTGTAGAGAAGTGGTCAGCTGTTCCTCAGTGAAGACAGAGCAGTAATTCTGTGGGTTGACAGATGAGTAGTCTGCCTCCCCCCCCTTTGGGTACATGTCAGAACTGTGGGTGAGAGCATCAGGCTTAGCACCAAGCTTACCAGGGTGGAAATGAATTGAGAAGTGGAACCCAGAAAGGTACTCTGACCACCAGGCTTAATGCCAGGTCAGCATCTTTGTCATCAAGAAATATTTGAGATTTTTATGGTCAGTAATGATGTTGATGCAATGTTGGGAACCTTCAAGGTAATGGCACCAGATTTTGAAACATTCAAAGATGGCCAGTAGTTCCTTATCATGTGTATCATAATTCTGCTTGGTGTCTGTGAAGGTACAGGAATGGAAACCTATAGGATGGATCCCACCATCAGGGGAAAAGGAGGAAATAATACCTGCAAGGGCATAGTCCAAGGCATCAGTTTCAATGAGGATTGGAGCATTGGGTGACCAATGCATGAGGACCAGAGCCTTGGTAAAAGCTTGCTTGAGGGTGTGGAATGCAGAATCAGCCTTGGAATTCCAGTCCCAAGGTACATGTTTGCAAGTGAGGCGAGTAAGGGGTACAATGATGTCAGAGTAGTGGAAAATAAACATTGGTAGAAGTTGGTGAAGCCAAGGAAGGACTGAACTTGCTTGAGATTCTTCAGAGTTGGCCATTTGAGAATAGCATCAACTTTGGACTTTGACATTGAAATGGAGTTGGGGGAAATAATAAAACCTAAAAACTCCATGGTGTTAATGCTAAATTTGCATTTCTCTGGCTTAGCAAAGAGCTGATTCTTCTGAAGGTGCACAAGGACTTTGCAGATGTGTTTTGTGTGTTCTTCAGGGTTCTTGGAAAAAATTAGGATATCATCAAGATAAACCACTATGAAGTAATCAAGACAGTCAGTGAAAATGGTGTTCATGAGTTGCTGGAAAGTAGCTGGAGCATTGGTGAGGCTGAAATGCATAACCAAGAAGTTGAAGGAGCTGTAATGAGTGCAGAAGGTGGTCTTCCACTTGTTGCTGGGAGCTATCTGGATGAGATTGTAAGTGCCCCAGAGGTTGATCTTGGTGTAAATGTGTGAACCACATAGTCTGTCAAGGAGGTTGGGGATGAGGGGTAGTGGATATTGGTCCTTTTTGGTGATGGAATTGAGTCTGCACCAGTTGATGCATAATCAAAGAGAGCCATCTTCCTTCTTGACAAAGAGAACAGGGGCCCCACATGCAGACTGAGATGGGCGATGAAATTACAGGCAAGATTCTCCTGTAGGAAGTCTTGGAGAGCTGCAGACTCGACCTTAGAGAGGCTGTAAATAGGTCTGAATGGGGGTTGTTTACCCTCCTCAAGGTTGATATGATGATTGTATGCAGGGTTGTGGTCCAGAAGCTTCTCAGCCTTGCTCTTGCTGAAAACATCAAGTATTCAGGAGGAATTTGATTACAGAGGGATTTGAATTCTTGAGAATTAAGAGGGTCAGGAGTGGGAGTGGCAGCTTGAGGCTGACTTTCACACCACAGAGGAATGCTTCAGGGTCAGAAGGCTTGATTTGAAGTACACCAGATTGTTCACCATGTCAAGTATGCATCTGGAATGCTGCAGTATTGATGAAAGACACATAGACAGGTCATGCACCTTTTGGCAATGCCAAGGGTGCAGGGGTTGCCAAAGGGGCTGGAGGTGCTGAAGAGGCAGGCATTGCAACAGGTGTTGAAGAGACAGGCAACTGCAGAAGGGTTGCCAAACCAGGTGATGCTGGAGAGGCAGGAGTTGCCAAAGCTGGTGTTGAGGAGACAGAAGGTGAAATGACAGGGGAAGATGGAAATGATGAATCTGGAGTTGGGAAATGGATGTGGCTAGTCACCCAATTAACCAACAGGTTATGCTGGCATAACCAACTTATTCCCAATACAGCAGAAACATCTGGGTCCAATGGGGTCACCAGGAAGGTAACTGGAATAGTATGATCAGCATCAAATAGGATTGGAATGGTGACTTCATAAGTAATTGGATCAGCAGAAAAAGACATAAGTGTAAAGGTTGGGGAAGAGTGTGGACAGGGAGACAATGATCAGAGACAAAAGAGGAATTGATGAAGCAATGTGTAGCACCAGAATCAAGAAGTGTTTTTATAGGAATTTTCAAATAACTAAGATTAAGGATGAAAGAATCTGAAGAGTCTGAAACCATGACACTCAACCTCACTTTGAGAGGCTGAGTGGGTGCACTACTGTGACCACAAGGGCCCAGTGCACCAACAGGGTTGCATACTAAAAATCCAAGGCATCAGTGAAAGCTGCCAGCTCAGAATCAGATTTGTTGGAAGCATTTTCAGCTTGTGCAGCACAGCCCTTGGGTTTAGGTGTGTTTGAAGTGCTGGCCGGTTTATTGGTCTTTGGAGTGCTGGACGGTTTATTGGTCTTTGGAGTGCTGGACTTGTTGAAGCCAGAGGTGGGCACTTATCCTTGATGCTGTGATGAAGGCAGAGACCAAATTTCTTCTGGCATTCCTTCTCTTCAGGAAGGAGTTTACTGTCTGGTCTGAGGACAGTGGACAGATCTTTATAGGAGTCAGTATTTTTGGCTGGTGTTCACAGCATGGACAAAGAGGTCAATGCTGTCTTGTTGGGGGTTGATGATGATGAGGACTTGGAAGACTGGCCAGATTTTGTGGGTGTGCTTGACTGTGATTTCTGATCAGGAGTCTTCTGCTCAGAGGCAGATGGCTTGCCAGGCATAAGAGTCTTCTTCTCATCAACACAGTGCCAATAGTGGAGATCTGCTTGTTGAGCTTGGTCAACAAGGTCAGCAAATAGGGGTGGTGGACTGGTCCAAGCCCAGAGATCTTTGATACAGTCCAGGAGTCCCCTGTAGTAGAGTGGATGGAGAACATCATCAGCCCACCTAAGCTTGTCAGCATACTCTTTGAAAGTGATGGTATATCAATGGATGTGTTGATTTTCATTCATCCAGAGAGTTATAAGTTTCTCTGTGGCATGCTTGACTTGATCTAGGTCACTGAAGATAGTCTCAAGTTCATGGGCAAAGGCAGCCCATGTTGTAACTCACATGGTCCAATACCCTTGCTCAATATCTCACTGGAAATGCCACTTAGCAGTACTGGTGAGATGTTGTATCACATAGATAACATGAGCCCAGTCTGTGGTGTAAGTAAGTGGTTTAGTGTCAAAAACTAGGCCACACTCAAAAAGAAAGTCTTGGAGTTTGGAGTTTTTGTCCCCTGAGAACTTTACTGGAGCTTGAGTGTCTCCCTCCTTTGGAGGTCTTGGAGGTGGTTGATTCTGCAAAGTAAGTGATTGAAGAGTGGGCAAGAGTGACATGATAAGAGCTTGATTATTCAACCCATATTACCAGATCCATGCCTGCAGGTGCTGGAGGCATAGCCAGTGGATTCAGAACTGGATTGACAGCTGGGTTGACAACCAGGTTGACAACTGGGTTGACAGGAGGATTGGTCAAGGTTGTGTTGGAGGTTGATGCTGTGTTCCAGCTGGGTGTGGCCAGATTGCTAGTGAGGTGATGAAACATTGTGTCAGCATGTGGGGGCAGATCCCAGAGGAAAGTCTGGAGTGTATCATCTTCTTCCTCTGGAAGTAGTGGAGGTTCTTCTTCTTGCTGGGGTTGTTTGTGAACTTCAGGAAGGCTGGCATAGCAGCCAGACCAAGGGGGTCACATCAAGACATTGCTGGTTGAAGACTACAATCAGTCTTTGGATACTGTTAGGCACTGAGCCATGTCAAGGGGAATGAGAGTCCAGGACAAAGGAACAAAGTCTGGGATGAGAGAACAGAAATCTGGGATGGGAGGACAGGAGTCCAGACACTGGAACTCTGGATGACAGGGATAGACCTTGAGGGATGGTGAATTGTGACAGTCATTGATGAAGACAATATCTTGGGAAGGAGTTGAGCCAAAGGAGTGGACTCTGGAGGGAAGGTAAATGGAGGGATGAGGGAATTGAGTAATGGGCAACATCTAGTTGATCCAAAGACTGGAGAACTAGATAGTGAACACAGTTGTCTAAATAGTAAAAGAGAAATGACAACCAGAAGTAAATGGAAGCAAATACATGTGAAAAGAGAAGGCTGCACAAGTCTGGAGCATGGAAGCAAACTACATGTGATAATGGATGGGGCTCTGTATGAGATACATAGCTAAGGTGAACTGCTGGAACAGTGAAACAATAACATGTGAGGATGAGTCCAGAACAGTCTAGAACTAGGACATGTGAGATGAACAGAGACTGAAGCATGGAGAGGAGTCTGGAGTGTAGGTGTCCAAGACTGGAAAATGTACAGAGAAGTAAAATGAATAACAGAGAATGGAAATGAATGGGAACAGATGAAAATGAATGGGAAAATGAAGAAGTGACATGGGACATGACACAGTGATTCATCAAGGGTGCCCAATTGTAAAATGTATATCAAACCAATAGCAAGGACTAAAGTTCTGTACTTTGGTGTAACAAAGGACAGGATATCTACCTTTGTTGGGAAATTTACAGGCATTTACCTTTGTTCCCTGAGCCATAATTTAGCTCACAAGCAAATTTTGACCTTTTGTGAATCAGTTTTTTTGGTCACTGGAATTGGAAGTGGGTTAACCAATGCACAGATGAGAGTCTGAAAGGAATGAGGCATGAACATAGGAGTCCAATGTTGGAAAGTGTGCAGGGAATGGAAATGAATGGGATGGATGTTGAAAATGAATGGGACAATGGAGAAGTGACATGAAACATGACAACATCCACGTTATGGTTCTTACTTTTGAGGAATAAGGCAAAACTAACTAGTACTGATATATTAATAACAATGAGAATAGGAATTAATATCTCTGGTCCAATACATTGAGCAAAAAAACTGATTCACAAAAGGTCAATTTCTGCTTGTGTGCTAATTTATGGCTCAGGGAACCAAGGTAAAACTGTGCAAATTTGTGACAACAAAGGAAGATGTCACATCCTTTGCTATGCCAAATAACAAAACATTTAGCCCCCTTTGTTGATTTGATATTGACTTTAATATGGGACCCACTTAATGAATCAGTTTTTTTTTTTTTTGTGCCATGATGTCACCCTAGCCCACCTTCAGGTGAACCCTCAGGCTGCCCCCAGTCATTGACCCAGGGAAAGTGCTGTGTTCTCTAGAACTCTTGTGTGGACAACAGGATGGAAAGATTTTAAATCTGCCTGTGGGGTTGGACCCTTGCAAGACTTCCCCCACCACATGTCCAGGGATATGAGTGCAGGCAGTGTGAGACTCCTCCACATACTTAGTTTCAGTGGCAATACTCACTAAAACCACCTGGGACCTCACTGGGGACTTTGCCTTGTCATCCAATCTGCACTTCGCTTCACTTCAGAACAGCGTACCCCCACGTCCTGCAGTGTTTTATCCTTGTGCCACTTGTTGCCCAGCCTGGTTGGGCAGCCCTCTCAGGCACTCTCCATGGTCTGGGCCACAGGAACAGTGGTTTTGCAAGTAGGTTGCTATTTTCTTGCATGGCATGCCATGTGTGACACGTCAACTATTTTGCTTACCAGGTCTTCCACCGTTGGCAGGGTGGCACTTACCAGTCTGGCAGCTGGTGAGACTCCTCACCAGATGACCTGGCAGGGTGTGCCAGACCCCCAGGGCTGGCGGCTGGGGAGACTCCTTGCCTGACAGCTGCGGGAGTGCGCAAAGGGGGAGCAGCATTCTTGCAGTCATTGGTGTTACTGGGGAGGGCTTGCCAGCCCATCGCTGACCCGCCTTGGATTCCCCGCCCCTCAGTTGGCCTCAGTGCTCAGTTGGACATCACCCCACTTGTCACTGGGTCTGGCACTTGTGTTGCGGGCCCCTTTCTAAGTTGGGCATCAGCAGATTTAACACTGTTTTCCCAGCATGCCCCCAAAGACTTTTGTAACTAGCACTGGTTGTCTCTGCTTGGCTGTCTACTCATCCCCATGCACAGGCTACTGCCATCCCTACCACGCCTGGTTCCTTTCCCCTGACCAAACAGAGGCCGGTGCCCAGCCTTGATGCCGTAATGTCACCTGTGGGACGGGTCTCTGCAGTGCATTGGCTTCCCCTTGGGGGGTTGACTGCTGGGGGATTCCTGTGGACCAGGGCTCCCCTTTTCCTGCCTGCGCAGCTGCTTCACGCCCGACGCTCCCATTATTGAACCTTGCATGGCAGCTGCGGCCAATGCGTGTTGATCATTCTGGAGCTGTGCCAACCCCAGGTGCCCATCGGGCCCCACACGGTCAACACGTATTGATCAACCCCGGGTCCGCACTGATCCCAGTCCATGCCACCCTCCTCCAGTGGTGCCGCTGGCTTTGTTTAGGGGCTCTCATAGGGTTGGTGGGGCCCAATCTTAGGAGGGATAAGGGACCCAACTGCCCAGCCACCAATGGAGCGTGCCACAACACATTTGTCTCAGGCGCCCAGGTTGGGGCCAGGTGTGCTCAGTAAGGCACCGATCATCCGCATAGCACCCGCCGCCTCCCTGTCCACCCTGCATGAGCTCCCAGCCAGTCCGCCAATAAGGGCAAGCCCATATCACCATAAGGTAGGCAGCCTTACAGACTACCACCTGAAGGTGGCTGGCCACAACGCTGAATTGTTCTAACTAAATGTGCCCCCTGCAGGGCACACCACCTGTATTAACTCACAGGGGCAGGGAAGGTGGGGGAGGGGGGCAGCTACTCTGGAGGTGGCTACTGGGGGTGGGGCCACACTGTTTCCAGATGGCCCAGTCCAGGGTGGGCAGACACAGTGGGGAAGGGGGGAAGGGAATTCTTGTGGCACAGGGGGACACAACCCCCAGCCTGGTTTCCTACCTGAGTTGTGGCTGTGTGTGCATGAGGCAACCGCACAGCCGATGTGAGGCCCCCTCTAGGGGGGCTGGGGGCATTGCACTATGTACAAAGTTTCTCCCTGCAGGGCACAGTCACAGGCAGAGGGGCTGGGGCAGACCCCTGCCCATGCCAGGTTACCTAATACTACTCTACTCGATAGCACACAGGGGGGGGCCGGGCGACGTCCCCCCATGCTGCAGCGAGTGCCAGCTCATTGTCACCCAGATCAGCAACGACAAGCTGGGGCACCTTGCCACCCCCCACTAATTGTTAGTAGGGCCAGGGGGACACCCCTTGGTGCCCCCCATCAAGCCAAGGTGGCCCCGCCAATGCTGCGGTTGGCGACAACAGGGCCTGTTAGCCAACGCTTTGCAAGAAATGGGCCCCCCAGGCTAAGGGGGGATCCTGCGACTCACCTGAGACCACTCTTAGCCTGCTGTTGAGCAGTTGCCCAGCTTGACCAACTTGGAGGTGGTGGTTGGGTCCAAGCCTGAATCAGTTTTTTTTTTTTTTTGGTTACATGCCAGGACGCTGCCCATGCACCAGGATGTCATGCTCTCTAGAGCTCTCCCGTGGACTACAGGAAGGAAAGATTTTAGATCCACCAGTGGGGTTGGACCCTTGCAAGACTTCCCCAACCAGGGCCCTGCTGTATCAGATGCTTGGCTGTGTACAGCATTTCCACTGACAACTACAAGAGCACTGTTGACAGGGTGACCCGCCTTCCTGTGGGGTACAAGTGCTGGTAGTGTGAGACTCCTCTGCCTACTGATCATTTCGGCAGCCATACTCACTAAAACCTCCTGGGGCCTCTCAGGCGACATTACCATATCACCTGATCTGTGGGCCTTACCCATCTCTGGGTGCTGCTTCATGCTGGGACAGTGTACCGCCGCGCCCTCATTTGTTTTACCCTTGTGGGGTGGGCCAAACGGCTGGGTACAGCAGCCTCTTGGCACTCTCCACAACGCAGGACCAGAGACCCCCCTATGCAAGCAGGTCGCACACAATGTGTGAGTGCCACATGGGGGCACATACTGGGTCACTTATCTCCAGGGGCATGCTGCTTGGGCATGCCACTCCGGTCGCCCCCCAGGAGGGCCCCACCCTTACCCTGGCCGGCCCAGCCTGCATGCACTAGGGGCAGGAGCACTGGCACCCTAAGAAGGCTGTTGCAGCCTGGCGTGTCTCTTGGCCGTGGCCCAGCCCATCCCCTTCCATGCTGACCCCTGCTAGATTCCCATGGCCTGATGGGGGGGTTCCCCCAGCCCTGCCAGGAAGGGCAAGTTACTGGCCCACAAGTTTAAACAAAGCACCTTGCAGGACCATGTCAGGCTCTGGTATTTATCTTGGCCCAGGGATGGAGTTTCGTTTTACCCAACCTGATTGACACCTGCAGAGGGTCCCTGCTTGAGCAAGGCCTGGCCTACAAAGTCTGCCTGCTTGACACACACTGACATGTGGGGGATTCTTGTGGTGGGTAAGGGGGAGGGGCCCCCAGGGGGTGGGCTGGAATGGTGAGTGCCTGTCAGGCAGCCGCCAGCAGCTTGGTTTCAATTCACATGCAGGGCTGGCAAGGCCCTGTCCTAAGAGGGATAAGGGTCCCAATCGCCCTGCCCCAATGGAGAATGCCACAACATATTTGTCTTGCATGTGCCTCAGGTAGCAAGGCACATGTGCACTCTGTGGTGCATCAGCATGAGGCCTGCCGGTGGCCCACCTGCCCCACCCCCACCCCTGCAAGAGCTCCTGGCCAGTCTGCTGAAGAGGGCCTAGGCCCAATCACTGTCTGGTAGGCAGCCTTATGGACTACCACTGAAGTGGCTGGCTTTGATGCCACACCATCCTGACCATGTGACACCCCTGTGGGAGCACTGCCCATATTAACTCAGTCATGCAGGGTGGGGGGAGGTTAGGGTGGCATGGGGGGGGCCTGGCCTCTTGGCACCCTGGGAACAGGGCTGTGCTGTTTCCAGATGGCCCAATCTGGGGTGGGCATACACAGGGGGAGAGGAGAAAAGAAGCTCTTGTGGCATGGGGGGGCATGACCCCCAGCCCGGTTTCCTACCTTTTTGCTAGCCCCAAAACATGAGGCACACACACAGCTTCTTGCCCACACTGTGTGTCTTGCTGGTTGCTATGTACATTGAGCAGGAGGGTATGGACAGGAAGGAGGTGTGGGGGTGAGGGTCTATGGGGGTGGGGGTGGGCCCCAGCACTTTAAATATTTTTTGGTGCTGAGGTGGTGCAACAACACTGGCACCAGGCCAGTGACGAAGGGTGTGGCGAAACATGGTCTGCTGCCTTGGTGAGTGGAGCAACTGACTATGAGAGGAGTGGAATGCAACTAAGAGGGAGAGGGAGAGTGAGCTGAGGGTCTCTGAGGGGTGTGTATAGGTTCGGGATGCAAAGACAAGATGGGGATCTCTGATCACCATCAAGAGGTATTTATATGTCTATGGAGTGAGAAGGTACATGAGTGTCATATGAGAGCGTAACCCTATCGGGGTGGTGTGAGAGTGGAAAGTGAGTGGAAGGAGAGTGGCTACTGAGTGTAGAAGGTAGGGTGCGTCTGAGTGTGAGAGTGGCAAAAGAGAGAGTGCCGTGGTGTGAGAATGCTAAGTAAGCAACTAGAATGAGAGTGTGACTACATGTGAGAAAGGGGCTACATGAGTAAGAGAGGTGCATAAGCAGAATGAGTACAAGAAGGCAAGAGAGTGCCTTGGAGTGAGAATGAGAAGGTGAGGGACTAGGAGGGACAATAAGGACAATAGGCAGAGTATGCCATCCTGTGAGAGAGTTGCATAAGCAACTGAAGGTGAAAGGCTGATAGTGAAGGAGAGTGACATGCTTCTTGAGGGAGAGTGGCATGAATGGTGTCTAGGAAAGGAAGGTGAGTGGTCTAGAGTGAGGCTGGAATGAGCCTGACAGAGCCTGACAGTTGTGCAGCCTGTTGTGGATTGGAGTGAGGCTGGAAAGAGCCTGACACATGACTTGACAGGTCACATGAGGACAAAGGAAGGGCATATTATACCCAAATGGAAGGAAAAAAAGAGAGAAAAATGATAGGAGGGGTAGTTTTGTTACAAAGGGGGGGTGGGGGAGTTCATCTGCTACCTAACATACAATGTCCCAAGACCACTCTTGGCTACTCACCTGTGAGCATTGCCCAGCTTGACCAACCATGGAGGTGGCAGTCGGGTCCAAGCCTGAATCAGTTTCTTTTTTTTTTTTGCACCATGACTCCACCCTTGCCCACCCTTTGGCGAACCATCAGGCTGCCCCTGGTCATCGACCCAGGGAAGGTGTCATGTTCTCTAGAACTCTCATGCAGACAACAGGATGGAAAGATTTTAAATCCGCTTGTGGGGATGGACCCTTGCAAGGCTTCCCCCACCGCATGTCCAGGGATACGAGCGCAAGCAGTGTGAGACTCCTACGCCTACTTAATTTCAGCGGCAATACTCACTAAAACCACCTGGGGCCTCACTGGGGACTTTGCCTCATCATCCGATCTGCTTGCGCTTCACCTTGGAATGGCGTACCCCCGCGCCCTGCAACGTTTTACCCTTGCGCTCCAGCCTGCTGGCCCGGTCGGGCAGCCCTCTCGGGCACTCTCCACAAGATGGGCCGAGGGGGCTGGTAGTTTTGCAAGCAGATCGCACATGTCTGTTTAGCCCACCATGGGTGGCGCACTGTTTATTTTGCTTACCACACTTCATCACCCTCCGTCGGGTGCCGCTTACTGGTCCGGCGGCTGGTGAGACTCCTTGCCAGACGGCTTGGCGGGGCGTGCCGGGGGCCTGGGCCGGCGGCTGGGGGAGACTCCTCGCCAGGCGGTCATGGAAGCATGCAGAGGGGGGGGCGGCGTTTTTGTGGTCATGGACTGTACTGGGGCGGGGGGGACGGCCCGCTGTGTTGACCTACCTCAGAGTCCTCCCGGCTCCCTCCGGCTCGCTTTCAGCCCACCTGGAACTAACACACGTGGCGCCGGCCCTTTCAGGCATTGGCCTACGAAAATGGGCGCTGTTGCCGACTATTCTAACACGTGAATGTGCCCGGAGGCCCAAGCCGCGACCCATCATGCACAGGGTGCCTAGCCCTTCTTGACGTGCCGCACGATATAACTTAAGCCAGCAATCCCACTTACTGGGAGGCCGACCGACAGGCAATTGTATAGAACTGTCGAGTCAGTGGTGGCAACTCTCCGCCACCGCTACGGCCCGGTGGCCCGCTACTGGCACCACTTTCCCGTCGCACTGCACCCGGTTCGCATTGTACTATGTCTTCGTACGTGGATCCCCTGGGTAACGGCACTACCTGTCTTGCGCAAGGTGACCCACACAGACCCCACAGGGTCGTAACGGGGAGTATAGCCCTCGCACTAACGTCCACTCCGGCCGCACTGCTACCGTCAAGTGGAGGCGGGTGACCTGTGTCCTGTAGCCGCACCTGGTCGGTTTACTCCAGGAGGGAGGCCGCCGCGTTGTTGGCCATAGGGTCGGTTTGTTTTTATCCGCATTACCCGCTGAATCAGTTTTTTTTGCACACATTGAAATTGGGCCTAATCACATAGATCACAGGACTAAACCTTAAATATCATGTGAGTGCATCTTAACAGTATATATAGCATCCCTAGGTATCATTTACCCCCCAGTAAACATGTCCTCCAACACCCAGCAACTTATCATATTATGCTCCTGCAAATGGCAAATCCTGCTGACAGATGGCCTCCCTTTGTACCAAAAAGTGTTTGCTAGCTTGTGGTTTGGGGCTTCCTTGGTGATTGTAGCCTGGTGTTCCTCATGTGCTTGGCATTTGAAGGCTATGTGCCCATGTGTCTGGAATTCTTTGTTGCATGGGCAGGTGGTGGGTTCTTGTATGTTGTGTGTTTGGTAATATTCCTCAAAGTATCCATGCCCAGTACATGCTTGTGTTACTACTCCTAATGTGCATCAGTTGAGTGTGCAGAATGCATGTGATCCTGTTAAGGATTGTGGTATCATTCAGTCATTGGTTTGCTTGCCCATTCATTGACCCCTTCTAGCTTCATGCTGTCCCGTATCTGTCGGAATAGGTTTGGTAATGTGGTGGTTTCTTTGGCAGGTTCAAGTTCGGTCGCCTCCTTTGCTATCTCATCTGCTCTGTCATTTTCTGCTATGCCGTGTGTCTGGGACCCACGCTACCTCTATGCTTGCCTCTTGCAACTTCCATGAGCCTCTGTGATGTCCGTTGGCTTGACCCTGGGCTCTCATTTGCCATTGCAGCAACTGAGGATGTGTTGTCTGCAAATAGTACTATTCTTGCCTGCATTCTGCTCCCTTCCGGCATTGCTTGTTGGAGTACTATTGCTGTTTCCAGTCCTCTCAAGAGCACCAGCATTTCGGCATCGTATACTTCAGCATCTATGTGGCATTATTGTCCTGACGCATCTTTTCTGCATGCTCTTGTCCTTCCTTATCTGATCTTTATCCCAGTCCACCACACTTGTGAAGCATAGGTTAGCACTGGTAGGACGGACGTATTGTATAGGGCCTTCACGTTCTGGTGGCTCAACCCATCAGTTGTGTTTGCAAGCATCCGCAGGCATCCAGCTGTGGTCGCTCCTCAGCTTGGTTGGTGCTGTACGTGTCTACATGAGAGCTTTGAGTTGAATATGATTCCTAACCATTTGATGCGTAGTTGAGGCTTGTCGGTTCTTGTTTCTCTAAGAATGTGTAATTGGCGTCCCATTGCTGCTTCTGGTGTTCTCGGGTTTTTGTGCAAGTGTTGCACGGTAATAGTTAGCCAGCACTCCGGAAACTGGGCTGCTTGAGGGTATCCCGTTCACACGGCCCCAGCTCGCTCTGTCTTTATAACCATCGACTCTTATCCTGGTCTCTCAGTTGTTTACGAATGATTGAACCCATCCGCAAATTGGGGGCGGCATGCCCTTATTCTGTAACACTCCTAGTAACCTGTTGTGGTTAAGTTGCCTGTTATGTCGAAAGTCATCAGGGTTGTGTAGGGGTTGTGCTTGTTTGCTGTATGAGTGTCGTGGGCTAGGCATAGTGGGTCGACTTCCCTGGCATGGCTCCGAACTGGTTTGGGGGAACAGCCCATGTCTCATCGCATAGTAGAGCAGTTTTGTTGCTCTATCCATTTACCCAGCGTGCTGAGGTGTACCAGTCTTCATGCGCGAGGATTGGAGTAATCCGCTTTCCCAAGTTTTTGGGGCACTTGGGAGATCGATCTGTGGTATGCGCTTGGGTGGTACCCACTTCGGACTTGCTGATAACCATGTGGTATTCGTCTGCTGCAACGTCCTAACTCTATATCAGGGCTCTGTTCGGGACGCCGTCCTCTCCTGGCGCAGTGTTGGGTGTAGGCGTCATAAGTGCGCACAAGCATTCCTCTTGGGTGATATCTGTCCATTCGATTTCGTCTGCATGTGGTGTTGATAGGTCGCGGGCCTCGTCTGGCAGCTCTGCTGGGGCTGGGAAGTGCGGCTCCAGGAATGCCTGGCATTTCTCTTCTGGTGTAACTGCCTTGTGCCTATTCCGGTTTGTAATGGGTTCGGTCGGGTACTTTCGGGCTCCTGTGGACCAGCTCCAGAACTGGTATGTGTCTGTCAGGGGTGCCTTCTACCTTCCTAAGAACTGCTTCTTTTGCTTTATCCTACGGGTGAATGTGTTGTCAGCAGTATGGTATTCCCTCTCCAGAAGTTGGGGTATAGACCCCTATATATCGATTTGTGCCTTCAGCTTGCTTCCTTTGCTCACATCCTCGTGTCATGCAATGCACTGAGCTGTTCATCCCAATATAGGACCGAGTGTTGGCATAGTTTGCCACTGGAACTGTTCTCTTCATGGCATCGTGGTGTGCGTCCTTCATTGCGTCTGCAGCATCCCCTATGCCTTACTTGTGTGTTGCTCCTGATTCATCACGCTGGACAACTGGTCCTCTAATCTAGTAGCGCTCTTCCTTTACATTCCTCCAGCCTACTCGCCTGCTGTGCCCTTCTATTCGCGATTGTGTATCGTATTACCGTCTGGTCAGAACCAGCACGTGCCACCGAGGGGTGCATGTGATTGTGGTGGTGAAAGGCTGGGTCGTTATGTCCATTGAGTAGTGAATACGACTGGCTTTGTAGCCATTCCGCCATTGCATTTGCTGCTGTTGTT
>Ga0307513_10005543_pt1 | contig 16645 bp, 12 predicted proteins | sample 15_EM_MG_FD_202174 | JGI IMG/M metagenome (GOLD analysis project Ga0307513, IMG submission 202174) | Populus trichocarpa ectomycorrhiza microbial communities from riparian zone in the Pacific Northwest, United States - 15_EM | ecosystem: Host-associated > Plants > Roots > Unclassified | place... | reverse complement strand
TTCTATTGGCGTAAGCTATAGAATAAAGGGGTAATTTTGCATATATCGGGCAATCGTGAAGATTTTATCGGTGAGTATTCGCACTCGGAAGGGCAATGATGAATATTGAATAATCGGACATAGTACGATAAGGTTGTATGTCTAAAGGGAAACAGCCCAGAACAAGAGTTAAGGTTCCAAAATTATTGTTAAGTGAAATTAAGGAAGTTTCTATCTAATACGACTAGGAAATAGGCTTAGAAGCGGTCCATTTTTTGAAGATCTCGTAACAGAGCACTGGTTTAATAAATAAACGCTTGCGTTTAATTTATATTGATAGTTGCACCGAAAATTTAACGGATCTAAACAATATACCGACACCTTGTCCATATTTATTAATAATTTATTATTATATTTAATGGGGTAGCAGAACGTTGGGTAAATCTAAGACTTATTCTTTTTAAGAATGAATATATGATAACCCAAGTGAGAATGCTGACATGAGTAACGAAAAAGGGAAAAATCCCTCGCCTAAAGCTTATGGTTTTAATAAAGTAACGGCCTCTAAGTTTACCAACCTAAGGGATTAAACGATGAGTAAATCTTTGTTACACAGTAACAACCTTCTTTTTAATCTAAATTACGTAAGTAATATATTTGAAAAGAAAAATAAAGTGAAGAAGGTTCTGGAAAAACAGTAACTCTATATATGATTGTAATAAACTGAAGTAGATGAGCAATCACTATACATATAGAGAAGATAAACCGTACCTAAAGACTACCCCCAGTAAGCTAGTAGAGAATACGAAGGCGTTTGAGTGAACAATCATTAAGGAACTCGGCAAACTAACTACCGTAACTTCGGAATAAGGAGAGCCATTCCTCCTGATTAATATCAGGTAAAGAATAGGAAGCATGGAATAGTGTTGTACGACTGTTTAATTAAAACAAAGCACTCTGCAGTAAGATAATAAATCAAAGTATTGAGTGTGATTTCTGCCCGATGTCGGCTGGTTAACGGATTTGCTAAGTTGACTAATATAAGCTTGGCTTTGAAGGAAACCCCGATCAATGGCGGCCTTACCTATGAGGGTCCTAAGGTAGCGGAATACCCTGGCCGTTAAATGCGGTCTTGCATGAATGATTTAACGATACAACAGCTGTCTCAATGATTGGCTCAGTGAAATTGGAATAACTGTGCAGATACAGTTTACCTCTAGTTAGACGAGAAGACCCTATGCAGCTTTACTGTTGCTAGTTATTGAATATGATACTGCGAATTTTAGTTATAAGGTAGTGTTAACACAATTGAAACACCTTTATTTAGTTTATCATATTGGTAGATTTTCTACGTGAAAGTCTCAAACTTCTTTTGCTTTTGCAAGAGATTTGAGATAATCATTAACCTTCTTTGAAGGAACAATTGCTAGGAGGCAGTTTATGCGGGGCACAGATCCCATAAAAAGTACCTGGGTGTATCCAAAGTTAATTTTGTAAAATTGTCATATAATTATGACAATTAAATATACTAATGATGTATATTTTTTTTATTTTTAGTATGTTATTTGTTATAGCTTAAGCTATAACTAATCCAGCTATATATCTATTGAGTTAGAACTAATATTTTTTATCCAAGTAAGATTTTAACTATATGGAAAATAGTTGTAATTAAAACATTAAGAATACTATTTTTTTTTTTAGTTTTCCAATGTTTTTAGTTATATTATTAGTAGGCTTGTACTAATACAGCACATCCGGTGATTAATAAAATTACTAATAATATAATTATGTTTATTACTTGTCAAGTTTAATGGCTTAATCTTGCTTTACTGTTTGACTTACACGTCTATCAGTCGCGTAAGCGGGGCATATGATCACAAGATGCAGAAAGGAAAGGTCTTGGATAATTGAAAAAGCTACGCTAGGGATAAACAACAATCGCCTATTGTCCCTCAATATTTATTATTAAAATAATAAATATTGTAATAATTGGATTAATTTCAAGAAAGACTTTAAAAGTTAACTTGAAGCGAAATTTACTTTTAAAAGTAAAGACGTTCAACGACTATAAGGTTTTGTGTTATATAAAACCTTAATATGAATCCAACATTTTTCTCTTCCTTTATAATATTTTAACGTTAGGTTATTTTAAATTAGTTATTTAATTTAAGAATAATTTAACAAATCAATAATTAATATTCTTTATATTAATGAAATAGACTTAACCCTAGATTAAAGGTTAAGCAAAATAGGAAATAATATGAAATAACATGAAGGACTTAAAAACACAAGTAAATATTGAGAACAATTCTCAAATAAATTTAGATCAAAATTTACCTATATTATTTGACAAAAAAAGTAAAACAACCATATCTAAACAATTGAATTATATTAAAAGTGATACGGGTAAAACTAGACATTATACACCTGCAGCTCAAGAGTGGTATAATAGTATATATTCATACGATTCTAATTATATAAAAACATTGCCTGCAGCAGATAAAAATCTTATGAATCTTTTAAAAAGCTTTTTTAATTTTCAACTTAACCGAAATTTAATGCAAAATAAAACTAAGCAATTACTTCTTAGATTCAGACGAGTATCTACAAAAAAAGTTTTCATAGGTAGAGGAGAATTAAAACATACAAGTAACAAAGTATTAATAACATTTTATGTTCTTAATACAGAGGGTATGTTATTATCTCAGAATTACGAAAAGGCTAAAAAAGAAATTTTTTATCCTCGTTATGATTTGAAAAGATTTGTTAAATATAGCCGTGAAGGTAAAGCCATAATAAAATATAATAGACCTTTAAGTTGAGAGGAATTTTCTATTTTAGGTGACCATGATAATTTATATGAATTATATACTATGTCCATTATTAACAAATACGCTAACTCTTCGGAAGTAGAGCTATTAAATACTTATTATGAATATTTAACAAGCTTAGTGGAGACAAATACTTTAACAGAAGATGAAAAACGTATTATGTTTCTTAATAAGATTTCAACTTGAAAACCTATAGACTATCTTAAATTTAATCAAGTTAAATTTGAATCTGTAAAACATTTTAAGGAAAAAAAATTACTATACTTTTATCACCTATTAAAATTAAATAGTTTAAAATTTACAAATCAGTTTATGTCAAAGCTTATTTTTTTAGTTAGAAAATTATATAATAAAGAAGTTGAATTCAATATTGTTAAATTAAAAAAAATGCATTTAAACAGTGATATATATACTCAAGTTGTATCTTTAAAATTAAGAAATAGAAATAATAGATTATATAAAGTTTTAAAAACATCTTTACGTAAAATTAAATTACCTGTTATTAGGAAAATAAGTGAAAGAATAAGTAAACCAAATAAAGACGAATTCTTCGTTAATAGAATTCGTAATAATATTATTAGTACTATGTTTAATGATAACAATGGTAAAGATTCTTTAAACAATTTGTTATTAAGTTTCTACCCAGCAGCTGATGATTTAGAAATAAACATAATAAAAAGGTCTTCTACAAAGAAACAAAAAGTTTCTTTAAAAGGTTTTGTTATTAGACATCACTTAAAACATTTAAAATTAAGAGGTATTAGAGTGGAAGCTAAAGGAAGGTTAACTCGACGAGCAACTGCATCAAGATCTGTATTTAAAATGAAATGATTAGGTGGGTTAAAAAATGTGGATTCTTCTTTCAGAGGTTTATCTACTATAATGCTAAGAGGCTACCATAAATCAAATGTACAATATACGGTTATAAATTCTAAAAACCGTAACGGAGCTTTTGGTGTTAAAGGTTGAGTAAGTAGTAAATAAAAATCTTAAATCAACATATTTAAAGGTATCTTTTCTATATACGTCTTATTTTACATATAGTTTTATAATGTCTAAAAAAGTTTTTTTATTATATTTTTTTTTCTTATAATTTAAATTTTTACATATGTGTATGTTTATATTCGCCATGTTTTCAACTTTCGCGTTGCTAATATTATAAAGAGATAAAAATGAAGAAATAGTCTGATCCATTTTGAAAAAAATGGTAGTTAAAAGTAAATTCTATTGCTTTTAATTTAACACTAATTGAACAGGCTAATTGCGCCAGGAAGTACAAATTGAGTGCGCAGTTTGGCACCTCGATGTCGGCTTAACTTATCCACATGAATGCAGGAATCATGAAGGGTTCGACTGTTCGTCGATTAATAAGTTACACGAGCTGGGTTAAATACGTCGTGAGACAGTATGGTTTCTATCTTCTAGAGGAAATTAGAATAAAATAAGGATATCCCCCTCGTACGAAAGGAGCTGGGTATATTAACCTCTGGTTTACCTGTTGTTTATGTGCCCAATATTAATTAAATGAAGAAAGACCTAAATAAACTAAAGAGATGATAGGTACAGGGGTGTTACTTACACTTAAGTAAATCTATAGCATAGGCACGGCAGGAACGCTAAGTTAGTTAAAAATAAGTGCTGAATGCATCTAGGCACGAAATTTACTTTAAGATATTCTTAAATATACGTAGTGGAATACTACGAAATAATAAATAATAAAAAAACTTTTTTTTATATTATTTATAGGCTTTAGCTGAAAGAATTTAAATGTTTTTAGGTATAAAGTACTAATTTTATATTAAACTAAATTTACCCGATATCACACATATTTTTATGTATATAAGAATAACAATAATAAATACAACTACATTAACTTCAGTCCGGTTAGCATAAAAGTAATGTAGCTGTTTTGTAACCAGCTGAAGCAAGTGCGATACTTGCACTGGACTTCTTTTATACATAATAGGCCTTATAGTCAAGTGGTTAAGACATAATGTTTTCGTCATTACATGCGAGGGTTCAACCCCCTCTGAGGCTATGATTAATATACAATTTTTTATATATTATATTTTGTATAACGATGAAGATAATTATGTAATAATTATATAAGTTGCTAATATCAAGTTATATTTTATTATAATGCGGATTGATGTAATAGTAACATAACTGGCTCATGTCCAGTCTATATTGGTGCAAATCCTTTGTCCGCATATATAACAAGGTCATAGCTTAATTGGTAAAGCAAGCTGCTCATGACAGCTGAGATGAGTGTTCAACTCACTCTGGCCTTAGTTTAATTTAAAAATATACGTCCGAGTGCTGGAATTGGTAGACAGGACGAACTTAAGCTTCGTTGATATAATATCGTAGAGGTTCAAGTCCTCTTTTGGATACGTAATATCGTTTAATTTTAAATTAATAAAAAAAATATTGTTTATATTATATAAACGCTATGTCAGCTACATAAAGGTAACATAGATATTAATATTACAATATAATAAAATGCTTACATAAACAAAAAGTGAAAAACATAGTACATAAAAATAATATTATAAATAAATATTTAATTATATAAAAAGGGGACATAGTTTAACTGGTAAAACTGCGATTTTGCATATCGTTATTTCAGGATCGAGTCCTGATGTCTCCACTTAAGGTATAGGTATCTTTTTCAGACTGGTGATTAGAAAAAAATATATAAATGCAACCCGCTGATGTATATATTTGGCGTTAGAAGCAATATTGTCTAAAGTTAATGTTTTTTTATAAATATTAGTTAATTTAATTATTAATGTGCTAGCACTTAACTAAAAAAAATATTTTTATTTTCCTTTAGTTATAATTATGTTATATAACCATATAAAATTACACACGTAAGCTAATTTGTATATAAATTATACTTTATGTCTCAAGATAGATATATCACCTATATATGTGATGTATATAGCTTGACAAGCTTTATATATAGCTCGAGAAGCTCAACCTGGTAGAGCGGAACTCTGAAGATGTTTAGGTTGTAAGTTCAAATCTTATCTCGAGCAATTTAAAGGTAGTGATGGAACTGGTAGACATGAATAGCTTAGGCCTATTTGATTATTTTTATATCTTATCCGTTCAAGTCGGATCTACCTTATGCAAATTTATTAGTTTATTATTTATCTATATATTAATTTATTAAAAAAATATGTTGTGGACTAATCGGTAAGTCATAAATTTTTGGTATTTACCATTGAGTGTTCGAATCACTCCAACATAATTACTTTTTAGTATTATATGTTTAAAGTTTTATATACTTTATGATTTAAAGGTGGATATAGTTCAATAGGTAGAGCGACTGTATGTGGCACAGTATGTTCCCTGTTCAAATCAGGGTATTCACCCTTTATTTTATAATCTAAAGTACAATAACAGCCAGGGTAGTTTAATTGGTTAGAACATTAATTTCATGCATTAAGAATGAGAATTCAAATTTCTCCTCCGGCTATTTTTTTTTAATACTATACTATTGTATTATTTATATTGTTATGTAAACATCAGATACATATACTTTATATCTTAATTTTATATTGTAATATTTACAATATAAGGCGTAATTTTTAATTAAATGTTTGAAGTTATATAGGGATTGTTCATAGCATGAAAAAGACACAGATATAAAATTAAAATCGAGATATTTTTTTCTTGTTTTGTAAAAAATAAACATATATATAAAAGTTAGACTCTTTTACTTATTTAATGGTTATATTATCAATATTACAATTATTATTATCGAATGCGGTTACCTTAAGACGAGATAAGTCTATATTATATAGTAGAGTGTCTATAATAATTCTTCTTTATTCATCATTATTATCTTTCACGAGTTTATACTTTACGTCCTTAGACAGAGGTATAGGTTTGTATGGAGGATTATTTCATGCAACTAGTATTACACATAGTTTTCATATTTTTATATTCTTAATCAGTGCACTAATACTTCAACTTACAGCATTTTATCCTAGAAGGGTGTGAACAACTACATATTCTTCTTTAAATAAAATGCTTTTTTACAACCTATTATATTATAGAACTAAAATTGTAAACAAAATGGGGGAACAATTTAAAATAATAGAGTACCCTTTAATATTATTATTTATAGTTAGTGGTGCAATATTTTTAGTATCTACAAGTGATTTAGTTTCTATATTTCTATCTATTGAGTTACAAAGTTACGGTTTATATTTACTTAGTACATTGTACCGAAATTCTGAATTAGCTACTTCAGGTGGTTTAACTTATTTCTTATTAGGTGGTTTAAGTTCTTGTTTTATTTTACTAGGTACTAGTTTATTATATGCAAATTCAGGTACTACTAATCTTGATGGTATATATGTTATAACTAGTTTAAGTGATTTGGCCAATGATGGTGGTAATAATATTTTATACTGATATAAAAGTTATTATATTAACTTTTCATTGCTTATACTTAGCGTAGGTTTCTTATTTAAGGTGAGTGCTGCACCTTTCCACTTTTGATCTCCTGGTGTATATGATGCTATACCTACTATAGTGACTACATTCGTAGCTATTGTTGCAAAAATTTCTATATTTGTATTCCTATTAGAATTAGTACATTATACAAGCAATTCTTTATTTAATTTTACTTTTAGTTGAACTTCTAGCTTACTTGTAAGTTCTTTACTTTCATTAATTGTTGGTACAGTAGTAGGTTTAACTCAATTTAGAATTAAAAGATTGTTTGCTTACAGTACTATATCACATGTAGGGTTTATTTTACTTGCACTAAGTATCAACAGTATAGAGTCTATACAAGCCTTTATATTTTACCTAATGCAGTACTCTGTTAGTAATTTAAATGCATTTATTATATTAATTAGTATAGGTTTTTCTCTTTATTATTACGTAAACGAGAGCAATGAATACAAACAACTAGATGATAAAAATAATTCACCTGTACAATTAATAAGTCAACTTAAGGGATATTTTGAAATAAACCCTTTATTAGCCTTAAGTTTAACTATTACAATTTTCTCTTTTGCAGGAATCCCTCCTCTCATAGGATTCTTTGCAAAACAGATGGTACTGAGTGCTGCATTAGATAGTGGTTACATTTTCCTTGCACTAGTTGCTATCTTAACTAGTGTTATTAGTGGTGTTTACTACTTAAACATCATTAAACAAATATTTTTTGATGCTCCCGAGCATAGAATTAATCCAGAAACCGCCAATCTTACTTTACACGGTAACATAATACAAAATAATAAATTAGTTGAAAAAATAACATTTAAAGCAAATAGTATTATATTATCTAGTTATTTAACGATTACTATTTCTGTATTAACTTTAATAATACTTTTATTTATATTTGCACCTCAAGAATGATTAAGTTTAACTAATATTTTAGCTTTGATATTATTTAATCAATAAATGACAAGTACTACTTTTTTTTTTGTTTTTATACCTTTATTAGCCATTATTTTATTGGCCGTTAATTTGATATTTGCTCCACATAATCCTTACCAGGAAAAAGATAGTGCGTTTGAGTGTGGTTTTCACTCATTCCTGGGTCAAAATAGGACACAGTTCAGTATTTCTTTCTTTATATTTGCATTGTTATTCTTATTGTTTGATCTAGAAATTCTTCTAGTTTACCCTTACGTAGTTAGTGCATACACAAATGGTATATATGGTCTAACTATAATGTTGATCTTTTTTTTAGCTTTAACATTAGGTTTTGCATTTGAGTTAGGTAAAAATGCTCTTAAAATTGAAAGTAGACAAATGCTTAATCTAAGTAATTTTAAAATAAGTACAATAAGTCATATTTCTAGTTTTAAAGTTTCAATTCCTAGAATTATGGCCAAATCTTCACCCCTAAAAACATAGTTTTTATAAAAACTATATATTCATGGCTAGTTTATTAGTAATGCATTACTCTAGTTTTGCTATAAATTTTATAAAATAAGAAATTAATTTCTTATTTTATAAGCTGTTTAATGGTTTCTAATTTATAAATGTATGTAATTTATATTAGAAAAGACTAAAAATAATTTTATATGATTAACTTGTTATTTATAAATATTGTTAATAATTGTGATACACCAAAACCGTGAGGTCTTTATTTTCAGGATAGTGCTACTCCTCAAATGGAAGGATTAGTTGAATTACACGATAATATTATGTTCTATTTAGTTATAATCTTATTTGGTGTAGGTTGAATAATGATTTCCATTGTAAGAAATTATACTAGTACAAAATCACCTATATCTCATAAATACTTAAACCACGGTACACTGATAGAACTGATATGAACAATTACTCCTGCCTTAATATTAATATTAATAGCTTTCCCTTCATTTAAGTTATTATATTTAATGGATGAAGTTAGTGATCCTGCAATGTCTGTATTAGCAGAGGGACACCAATGATATTGAAGTTACCAATACCCTGATTTTTTAAATGCAGATGATGAATTCATAGAATTTGATTCATATTTAGTACCAGAGTCTGATTTAGAAGATGGAGCTTTAAGAATGCTTGAAGTAGATAACAGAGTTATCCTTCCGGAATTAACACACGTAAGATTTATTGTTACAGCTGCGGATGTTATTCATTCTTTCGCCTGTCCTGCTTTAGGTATTAAATGTGATGCTTACCCTGGTAGATTAAACCAAGTTTCAGTTCTTATTAATAGAGAAGGAACTTTTTATGGACAGTGTTCAGAAATATGTGGTATTTTACATAGTTCTATGCCAATAGTTATAGAATCAGTAAGCATAGAAAAATTCTTATCGTGATTAGAGGAACAATAGATAAATTAATAATAAATTTTGTATTATTTAAATGCTTATTTTCTTCTTCGAACCGTACAGATATACTCATACCAACTAAGCCTCCTATACTAATAGGTGATATATTTATACCTCTTGGTTTGGATGCTGGTTTACTGATAGGTTTATTGTTAGGTTTACTGTTTATAAAAAGCAGTATGCTTTAGAGATCCTGGACTATAAAGGGGTATAGTTAAAAACTATAATAGTTTAAAAACTATCTCTTATTATATAAATATACTAAATTACTGTAAAAACCTAAAAATATAGGTTGTGTTTCTATTTCTTATATAGAGAGGGGAATGGGAATCTAGATTAAATAAATCTTCAATAGAAAGCGTAAATTATGCATAATATAACCTATTTTAATATAATTACTAAAAAAAAAATATACAATGAATTTATCCTTAATACTTTTTTTAATCGGGATTTTAGGTTTCGTTTTAAATAGAAAAAATATAATATTAATGCTTATTTCAATAGAAATAATGTTATTAGCTATTACGTTCTTAATATTGGTAAGTTCACTTAGCTTTGATGATATATTAGGCCAAACATATGCCATTTATATAATAGCTATAGCTGGTGCAGAATCAGCAATTGGTTTAGGTATTCTAGTAGCATTTTATAGATTAAGAGGTAGCATCGCAATAGAATATAAATAATGTATTTAGCTATAATTACTTTACCATTATTAGGATCAATAGTTTCCGGGTTTTTTGGTAGAAAAGTCGGTGTTAGCGGAGCCCAATTAATTACATGTACGAGTGTAATTGTAACAACCTTATTAGCAATCGTTGCCTTTTTTGAAGTAGGTTTAAATAACATACCTGTTTCAATAAACCTTTTTAGATGAATAGATAGTGAATCACTTAACGTACTATGAGGTTTTCATTTCGATAGTTTAACAGTATCTATGTTAATACCTGTCTTAATCGTTAGTTCTTTAGTACACATTTATTCTATAGGGTATATGAGCCATGACCCTCATAATCAAAGATTCTTTAGTTATCTAAGTTTATTCACTTTTATGATGATTATACTTGTTACAGCTAATAATTTTTTATTAATGTTTGTTGGATGAGAGGGTGTAGGAATTTGTTCGTACCTTTTAGTAAGTTTCTGATTTACTAGAATAGCTGCAAATCAAAGTTCTATGTCTGCTTTTTTAACTAACAGAGTGGGTGATTGTTTTTTAACTATAGGTATGTTTGCTATATTATGATCGTTTGGTAATATCGATTATAGTACAGTATTCTCTTTAGCTCCTTTTGTTAATGAAAACATTGTTACAATTATTGGTATATGCTTATTAATAGGTGCTATGGCTAAAAGTTCTCAAGTTGGATTACACGTTTGATTACCCATGGCCATGGAGGGTCCTACTCCGGTTAGTGCATTGATACACGCAGCTACTATGGTTACAGCTGGTGTGTATTTATTAATGCGTACAAGTCCTTTAATCGAATATAGTTCTACTGTATTAATTTTATGTTTATGATTAGGAGCTATAACTACCGTTTTTAGTAGTCTTATAGGTCTATTCCAACAAGATATAAAAAAAGTTATCGCTTATTCCACTATGAGCCAATTAGGGATGATGGTGATAGCTGTTGGATTGTCTTCATATAACATAGCTTTATTCCACTTGGTTAATCATGCCTTTTATAAAGGGCTATTATTTTTGGGTGCAGGTGCTGTAATTCACGCAGTAGCAGATAACCAAGACTTTAGGAAGTATGGTGGGTTAAGACCCTTCTTACCTTTAACATATTCTGTTATGTTAATAGCTAGTCTTAGTTTAGTTGCTTTCCCTTTTATGACTGGTTTCTATAGTAAAGATTTTATATTAGAATCTGCTTACGGACAATTTTACTTTAGTGGTACAGTAGTTTACTTCATAGCTACTATTGGTGCTATGTTTACTACCTTATACTCTGTTAAAGTTTTATACTTAACTTTCTTAACAAACCCCAATGGACCTGTTGTTAATTATAAACATGCTCATGAAGGTGATATATTTATGAGTTTACCTCTTATTATATTAGCTATATTTTCTATATTTTTTGGTTATATTACTAAAGATATATTTATAGGTTTAGGTTCAGGGTTCTTTGCTGATAATAGTTTATTTATTCATCCTACACATGAAATAATGTTAGATACTGAATTTGCCGTACCTACTTTCTTTAAATTATTACCTTTATTCTTTACTGTATCTCTGAGTGTTTTAGCTATAATTCTTTCAGAATTCTTACCTAAAATACTTATAAGCTTTAAATTTTCTAAATTAGGTTATAACATATTTGGATTCTTTAACCAACGTTTCTTGATTGAATTATTTTATAATAAATATATTACAGGTCTAGTTCTTAAATTAGGAGGTCAAACTACTAAAGTCATAGATAAAGGAAGTGTTGAATTATTGGGTCCTTTTGGACTAGAAAAAGGTTTAATTACTTTAAGTAGAAATATAGCCAATTTAGATACAGGTGTAATTACAAGTTATGCTCTATATATTTTAATAGGTTTTATCTTTTATATATTAATACCTTATTTATCTTTAGTTGACAATAGTTTACTTTTATTATTATTATTATCATTGTTTAGTGTTATTAATACTAATAGTAATATAAAAACTAGTAATAATACTTGTTTAAACATTTTTAGTCCTTTATTTAGCTTTACTTAAAGTTATTAACTTTAATACATTTACAGGAGTTATCTTTAATACATTTACAGGAATTATTTTTAAAATTACTATTATGGTTTATATTAAATTATATTTTAATTTAGAATCTAATTCAATTTTTAATTATGATAATGTTGTAACAGCATTTTTAACGCCTATATCTATTATACATCTTTATTTATTTGCTTGTTTTGGTATAGTTTTAAATATTATATTAAACGAATTTAATATAAAGAAAACAGACTATAAAGCTTTAATTATGGTTACTATAATTTTTATTATTAAAATTTTAATTAGTGGAGGGTTTAATTCGGATTTAAATCATTTTATATTAACAATAGTTCAACCTCTTAACATCCGAGGATGGTTATAACGGATTTTTAACTCAAAAAAATACTAATAAAACAGCACTAGCTAGTAGTAGATTGTTATGTGAGATAGGTACACTACTTAGTTATTAATTACAGAATATGTTTATTATATTTTGTTTTATTTTTATTAATAAAGCAGGTTTATTAGTAATATGATTATGCCATATACAAATATACTAAATAGTATATAACGTTATATAGTTAAATTAAACTACTAGAGTATTAAACCAGCAAATATAAACAAATGTTTATATAAAATATTAATAATCCTTTTTAACTTCTAGATAAAACAATAAACAATACATTAACTAAAAATGAGAATTTTTAAGAGTCATCCTTTATTAAAATTGGTTAATTCCTATATAATTGATTCACCACAACCATCTAATCTAAGTTATTTATGAAATTTTGGTTCTTTATTAGCCTTTTGTTTAGCTATACAAATAGTTACAGGTGTAACATTAGCTATGCATTACAACCCTAGCATACTAGAAGCGTTTAATTCTATAGAACATATTATGCGTGATGTAAATAACGGATGATTAATACGTTACTTACATAGTAACACCGCTTCTGCTTTCTTTTTCTTAGTGTATTTACACATAGGTAAAGGTTTATACTACGGATCATACAGAGCACCTAGAACATTAGTATGAACTATTGGTACATTTATCTTCATATTAATGATTGTTACAGCATTCTTAGGTTACGTTTTACCATATGGACAAATGTCTTTATGAGGTGCAACTGTTATAACTAACCTTATGAGTGCTATACCTTGAATAGGACAAGATATTGTTGAGTTTATTTGAGGTGGTTTTTCTGTTAATAATGCTACTTTAAATAGATTTTTTGCATTACATTTTGTATTACCTTTTATATTAGCTGCATTAGTATTAATGCACTTAATAGCCTTACATGATAGTGCAGGGTCAGGTAATCCTTTAGGTGTTTCAGGTAATTACGATAGATTACCTTTTGCTCCTTACTTCTTATTCAAAGATTTAATTACTATATTTTTATTTATCTTTGTCTTAAGTCTATTCGTATTCTTTATGCCTAACGTATTAGGTGATAGTGAAAATTACGTTGTAGCTAACCCTATGCAAACTCCACCTGCTATAGTTCCGGAGTGATACTTACTACCTTTTTATGCTATATTAAGATCTATACCTAACAAATTATTAGGTGTTATAGCTATGCTTAGTGCTATATTAGTTATATTAGCTATGCCATTTACTGATTTAAGTAGATCTAGAGGTATACAATTTAGACCTTTAAGTAAAATAGCGTTTTATATCTTTGTGGCTAATTTCTTAATATTAATGGTGTTAGGTGCTAAACACGTTGAATCACCATTTATAGAATTTGGACAAATAAGTACAGTGATATACTTTTCTCACTTCTTAATTATAGTACCATTTATAAGCTTAATAGAAAATAGTTTAATAGATTTAAATACAAATAAATAAAAACTATTTTTCTATTAACCAAAACTAAATGGTTTAAACAATACTTAATATCTAAAAACTAAACCCTAAGTAGTTAATCTCTTAGGTCTCTTAAGATAGTTGAAAACTATCTTAATAAGTCTAATTTAAATTTTAAACCTACCTAGTGCTTGTAATAAATTTTATTACTATATAAGCATAGTGTAATGGAGTCATTGCTTGCCTGCTGCCCATCTCCATGTCTACAATGTTTCATATAATGGTAACATATCAGGACAGCAACCTGAGGAGACACATTGGTCAAATATATCTGTTTTAAAGTCAAGTATATCTTTATGAACAGAGCGTTGATTCTTGTCTTCTAATGCTAAAGATATTGGTACACTATACTTAATCTTTGCTTTATTCTCTGGATTAGTTGGTACTGCTTTTTCTGTTCTTATAAGATTAGAATTAAGTGGACCAGGTGTTCAATATATTGCAGATAATCAACTATATAATAGTATTATTACAGCTCATGCTATATTAATGATATTCTTTATGGTTATGCCTGCTTTAATCGGAGGTTTTGGTAATTTCTTATTACCATTACTAGTAGGGGGTCCAGATATGGCATTCCCTAGACTTAATAACATAAGTTTCTGATTATTACCACCTAGTTTATTATTATTTATTTTTGCTAGTGGTATAGAAAACGGGGTAGGTACTGGTTGAACTCTTTATCCACCTTTAAGTGGAGTACAAAGTCATAGTGGACCTAGTGTCGATTTAGCTATATTTGGATTACATCTATCTGGTATAAGTAGTTTATTAGGTGCTGTAAATTTCATTACTACTATACTAAATATGAGAAGTCCAGGTATCAGGTTACATAAATTAGCCTTATTCGGATGAGCTGTAGTTGTTACAGCAGTATTATTATTATTATCTTTACCTGTTTTAGCGGGTGCAATCACTATGCTTTTAACTGATAGAAATTTTAACACATCATTCTTTGAAGCAGCAGGAGGTGGTGACCCTATTTTATACCAACATCTTTTCTGATTCTTCGGTCACCCAGAAGTTTATATTCTAATTATACCAGGATTCGGTATAATTAGTACCACAATATCTGCTAGCTCTAACAAGAGTGTGTTCGGATATTTAGGGATGGTATATGCTATGATGTCAATTGGTGTATTAGGTTTTGTTGTTTGAAGTCATCACATGTATACAGTAGGTTTAGATGTAGATACAAGAGCTTATTTCACAGCTGCTACATTAATTATTGCCGTACCTACCGGTATTAAAATCTTCAGTTGATTAGCAACATGTTACGGTGGATCTTTACATCTAACACCTTCAATGCTATTTGCTTTAGGTTTCGTATTCATGTTCACAATTGGAGGATTAAGTGGAGTTGTTTTAGCAAATGCTTCACTTGATATTGCATTCCACGATACATATTACGTTGTTGCGCATTTTCACTACGTTTTAAGTATGGGTGCAGTATTTGCTTTATTTAGTGCATGATATTTCTGAATACCTAAAATGTTAGGTTTAGATTATAATAGAATGTTAGGTAAAGTACACTTCTGATTACTTTTCATAGGGGTTAATGTGACATTCTTCCCTCAACATTTCTTAGGGTTACAAGGAATGCCTAGAAGAATTAGTGATTACCCTGATGCCTTTGCAGGGTGAAATTTAATCAGTAGTTTTGGTAGTATCATTAGTGTTGTTGCTACATGATTATTCTTATACATAGTTTATGTTCAGTTAGTTGAAGGTAAAACCGCAAGCAGATACCCATGATTAACACCTCAATTCTATAGTGATAGTTTACAAACATTATTGAATAGAAGTTATAATAGTTTAGAATGAGCTTTAAGTAGTCCACCTAAACCTCATGCATTTGTAAGTTTACCTCTACAATCATCTATTAAAGTAGTTGCTTAGTTTTTTTTTGCTTGTTATTTGATGACAAGTGAGGAGCTTTGTGGCATAAATTTAATACTTTCATCATGCAATAGTAGATGCTGTTAAAGAAGGAAACACCCTTCTTGCAAATATAAATTTTTAGGTTTGTTGATGTATATATTATATAGACAATAGTCATATACTATAAGTGACTAATATTAATTTTATTCTATAGAATAAAATTAATATTAAAAGTCATTTAAACTTATAAAGGTTTCCTTTATAATAATAACTTATATAAAAAATGATACAAGCAGCAAAAATTATAGGAACAGGATTAGCAACTACAGGTCTAATAGGAGCCGGTGTAGGTATTGGTGTAGTTTTCGGTGCATTAATCTTAGGTGTAGCTAGAAATCCTTCTTTAAGAGGTCAATTATTTTCTTACGCTATATTAGGTTTTGCATTTGCAGAGGCTACTGGTTTATTCGCTTTAATGATGGCTTTCTTATTATTATACGTTGCTTAAGTGCAAATATAATATTATATGATTCTTAAGTGCAATTGTATATTATATTTATATTAAATAGTA
>Ga0307513_10005542_pt1 | contig 16645 bp, 9 predicted proteins | sample 15_EM_MG_FD_202174 | JGI IMG/M metagenome (GOLD analysis project Ga0307513, IMG submission 202174) | Populus trichocarpa ectomycorrhiza microbial communities from riparian zone in the Pacific Northwest, United States - 15_EM | ecosystem: Host-associated > Plants > Roots > Unclassified | place... | reverse complement strand
CTGCGCTGATGGATTGGCACCGACGCCGCCACGAGGCTACGTCCCGGCGCGCCTCATCCTGTTCCCCGACGAGGGCCACGGCTCGGTCAAGCGCGGCAACATCGTGCTCACGTTCGGCCACATCATCGCGTTCTTCGAGCAGCAGCTGATGGGCAAGTCCCGATCCGAGTGACCCTGGCCGCGCGCCGCCGTCAGGCAAAGCCCGGCGGCCGCTCGGCGGCGACGCCGAGGGCGCGCTCGAGGGCGATGCCGGCCCGGCCGAGGGTGCCTTCGTCGAACAGCTTGCCGATCAGGGTCACGCCGTGGGGGACGCGGCGCGGTGGCGAGAAGGTCGGCATGGGGTGCGCGGGATCCGGGGCCCAGTCGCTGCGGGCCTGGGCGACCTCGACGAAGCCGGCGCGCAGGGTCAGCGACGGGTGCCCGGTGAAGTTCGTGATCGTCAGCATCTCGTCGCGCAGCGACGGCACGAGCAGGACGTCGACGGTCGCGAACACGCGCGCCATCTCCTCGGCGACCTTGCGGCGGAGCCGATCGGCCTGGACCAGGTCGACCGCGGACAGGAAGCGCGCCTGGCGGAGCAGGTTGGGCCACGCGTCGGGAGTCTGCATCTTGAGCTGCTCGAGGCCGTGGCCGAGGGTCAGCTCCTCGAACGCGGCCGCGGCCTCGGCGAACAGGATGGTCATCAGCGACTGATAGGGCCAGTCGGGGATCTGGACCTCGACCGTCGCGGCGCCGAGCTTCTGGAGGGCGGCGAGCGCGGCGCGATCGACGTCGGTCGCCGGCGGCTCGGCCATCCAGCGCGGGAAGTAGCCGACCTTGAGGCCCTTGATGCCCGCGCCGGCGTCGAAGTCGAGCTTGCTCGGCACGCTCGAGACGTCGCCCGCGTCGGGCCCGGTCAGCGCCGCGAGCACGAGCAGCGTGTCCTCGACCCCGCGCGCCATCGGCCCGAGCTTGTCGAGCGACCAGCACAGCGTCATCGCGCCGGTCCGCGGCACGCGTCCGAACGTCGGACGCAGCCCGGCCACGCCGCAGCGCATCGCCGGCGCGATGATGCTGCCGCCGGTCTCGCTGCCGAGCGCGAAGCCGACGCAGCCGGCCCCGGTCGCCGAACCCGGCCCGGCGCTGCTGCCCGACGCGCCCTCGGCGAGCAGCCACGGGTTGTTGGTCTGCCCGCCGAACCAGATGTCGTTGAGCGCGAGCGCGCCGAGGCTGAGCTTGGCGACCAGCACCGCGCCGGCGCGATGCAGCCGCGCGACGGTCGCCGCGTCGGTCGTCGGCAGGCGATTGCGGAACGGCTCGGCGCCATACGTCGTCGCGATCCCCGCGGTGTCGACCAGGTCCTTGGCGCCCCATGGGATGCCGTGCAGCGGTCCGCGGTACTTGCCGGCGGCGATCTCGGCGTCGGCCTGCTTGGCCTGCGCGAGCGCCAGGTCGCGGGTCAGCGTGATGACGCAGTTGAGCTTGGGTTGAAAGCGCTCGAGGCGCTCGAGGTAGAGCCGGGTCAGCCGCTCGGCCGAGAGCTTGCGCGTCTCGATCCAGCGCGCGAGCTGCGTCACCGTCGCGAACGCGATGTCCTCGTCGCGGCCGGGCAGCTTGCCCGCCGCCGCGCGGCCGCGCACGAAGCGGTCGCGCGCCGGCCCGATCGCGAGCCCGGGCAGCGCCGGGTTCCACCGGGTCGCCGGCGCCACCGTCGCCTCGAGCGCGACCTTGCGAGGCCCGGTGCGCCGCTCGTAGAGCGGGGCCAGCGAGACCCGCCAGCTCGCCGCCGCCTGCGTGCGCTGCGCCGCGGTGTAGCTGACCTGCGCCAGCTTCTCGGCCTCGGCGATCGTCGCCACGCTGATCGCCGGCCCGACGATGGGCCCGGTGCCGAACGCCGGCGGCGAGCCCGCGGGCGGCGCCGGATCCGCGCGCGCGATCCGCCCTGCGACCGCGGCGCCGACGATCCCGAGCATCGGGCCCTTCAAGAACTGTCTGCGCGAGCTGGCCATGCCGCGACGGTACCCGAGTCCCGCGCCGCCGGCCCGCCCGGCGCTCCCGAGGGCGTCGCGATTTCTTGTAACGCCCGGGGCCCGACCCCACTCTGCGGTGTATGCCCAGTGCCGTCGCCATCGCCGAGCGCACCGATCAGGAGGTCATCGCCCACGTGCTGGGCGGCGACCGCGCGGCGTTCGAGATCCTGGTTCGCCGCCACAACCAGCGCATGTTCCGCGCCGCGCGCGCGATCACGCAGACCGACGCCGACGCCGAGGACGTGCTGCAGCAGGCGTGGCTCGCCGTGTTCCGCAGCCTCGCGCAGTTTCGCGGCGACGCGACGTTCGCCACCTGGGCGACGCGGATCGCGGTCAACGAGGCGCTCGCGCTCGCCCGCAAGCGGCCCGCCATGGCCGAGGTCCTCGACGCGCCGAGCGACGCGGCGCCGGACGCCGAGCTGGGACGCGCGCAGGTCGGCGCCTTGCTCGAGACCTGCCTCGCCGGCATTCCGCAGGGCCATCGCGAGGTCATGGTGCTGCGCGACGTGCTCGAGCTCGACACCGCGGAGACCGCGGCGTGCCTGGGGCTGACCCAGGAGGCCGTCCGCGTCCGGCTGCACCGCGCCCGCGCCGCGATCGCCGCCGCGCTCAGCGAGCACCTCGCCGAGCACGCGCGCGAGATCTACTCCTTCGACGGCGCGCGGTGCGATCGCGTCACCGCGCACGTGCTGTGTAACGTCCTGGCCAGCCCGCCCGTCGAGGACAAGCCGCTCGACGGCGCGGCCGGACAAGCGATTGGCTTACACCCATGACGCTCCTCTCTCACCGGCCGCGGCGACACACCGACGCGAGCCGGCTGGATCATTTCCGCAAGGCACGAGATCGTGCCAATGGAGGTACCTGATGGCGCTCAATGTTCAACTGCTGCGCGAGAGCTTCGACGTGGTCGCGACGGCGAACCCGAAGTTCATCTCGCGGTTCTACGAGATCCTGTTCGAACGTTATCCGCAGACCCGTCCGCTGTTCTCGCCCAGCGGCGCCGTGCGCCAGGCCGAGATGTTGACCGGCGCGCTGGTCGCCGTGCTCGATCACCTCGAGGACGCGCCGTGGTTGCAGGACACGCTCGGTGCGCTCGGCGAGAAGCACGTCGGCTACGGCGTCACGCGCGAGATGTACGACTGGGTCGGCGCGTCGCTGCTCGCCACGCTCGGCGAGGTCGCGGGTCCGGCGTGGACGCCGGAGCTCGAGGCCGCGTGGGGCGAGGCCTACGGCGTGATCGTGTCGCTGATGCTCGCGCGCGTCGCGGCGTAGCGCCGGGCGGCGAACGCGCGAGCGCCGCCGCGTATTGCGGTGATCGCGCGTGTGTCACCGGCGGCGATCGTCGTGGCTCGCGAGACACGCGCGCCGCCAACTCCGCAGCGCGCCAGGCCGCGCGCGCGGCATCGCGGGTGCACGACCGCCGCGGATGGCGTCTTTGTACGCGGCTGCGGCCGCAGGTGTGATCGGCGTGGTGATCGCAGGGTGTGGTGGCAACCCGCCGCACGATCTGCAGGTGATGTCGTATGCGCCGCAGGGCGCGCTCACGCAGGCCGGGCCCGTCGAGATCAAGTTCGACAAGCCGGTCGTCGACGAGGCGATGATCGGCAAGGCCGCCGCGCCCGACAGCGTGCGGATCACGCCGGCGATCGGCTGGAAGGGGCTGTGGCGCGATCGCCAGACGCTGATGATCGAGCCGACCGCCGCGCTGGCGCCCTCGACGCGCTACCGCGTCGCGCTGACCGGCGCGCTGGCGCGGCGGGCCGATGACTTCTCGCTCGCCTTCGTGTATCGCCCGCTCGTCGTCGAGGGCCTCACCGGCGTGGACCCGGAGGCGCTGGCCCCCGACGCGCCGCTGCCGCTGTCGTTCAACCAGCCGGTCCGGCCGGCGGACGCCGCGGCCCACTGCCGGCTGGCGACGCACGACGGCCGGGGCACGTCCCCGGCCGTCAGCGCCCCCGGAGGGGGGCGCGGTTCGATCGACGCGAAGCTCGCCGACGTCGCGCTCGAGGTGCGCGATCCCGCGACCTCGACCACCGTGGCGCTGGTGCCGGCGCGGCCGCTGGTGCGCGGCGCGTCGTACACGCTGATCTGCGTCGGGCTGACCGGCGCGGGCGGCGACGTCGCGCTCGAGCCGGAGTTCACCTCCGCGGTGCGCGCCCGGCCCGCGCTCGAGGTCTCGGCGATGGAGCCGACCGGCGACGACGTGCCGGCCGACGAGGTCACCATCGCGCTGAGCTTCTCCACCGCGGTCACGCTGGAGGCCGCGCGCGACGCGATCTCGAGCGTCCCGGCGATCCGCGGCCTCGATCAAGGCTACCTGTCGGGCGACGGCACCGGCTACCAGGTCACCGTCGATCTCGACAGCAAGACCAGGTACCAGATCAACGTCGACGGCCTGGTCGACCTGGTCGGCCAGCGCCTGGCCAAGCCGGCGCGCTTCGAGCTCACGACCGGCGAGGCGCGCGCCCGGCTGTCGATGCAGCGCGGGATCTTCGCGCTCGAGGCCAGCGCCAAGGGCTATCCGCTGTGGTCGCGCAACGTCGGCAAGCTCGCGATCGAGTGCGCGCAGGTGCCGCGGGCCAAGCTCGTGCAGCTGCTCACCACCGACATGAACTACGATCCGTGGGGCGGCAACGACGACGACAAGCCGCTCGACTGGAAGGCGCTCGGCGTCACCGCCCGCACCAGCGCGCGCACGATCGCGAAGCGCGCGACCTGGGTGCTCGACGAGCTCGATCTCGGCGCGACCTGCGCGAGCCGGCCCGGCCAGCGCGGCGTGTACCTCGCCGAGGTCAGCTCCGAGGACATCGTGCCGGACGCGCAGCGCGGCTGGCTGACCCCGCGGCGCAACCGCGTGCTCGCGAACGTGACGGATCTCGGCGTCCTGCTCGAGGTCGGCACGTCGTCGGGGCTGGTCTGGGTCACGTCGATCGCGAGCGGCACGCCGATCGGCGGCGCCGCGGTCGCGATCTACACGCCGGCCGGCAAGCAGGTCTACAGCGGCACCAGCGACGGCGACGGCCTGGCCCGGATCCCCGGCAGCGCGCTGCTCAAGGCGCAGCCGCCGACCAGCGAGGCCGCCGAGGGCGAGGGCGACTGGGACAGCTACCGCAGCCAGCGCTTGATCGCCGTGGTCGAGCGCGCCGGCGACGTCGCCGTGGTCGACGGCAACTGGTCCAACGGCATCCAGACCTGGAACTTCGGCGCGCGCGAGGATCGCAGCGGCGGGGCCTCGAAGATCCGCGGCTTCATCCAGAGCGATCGCGGGCTGTATCGCCCCGGCGAGACCGTCCACTTCAAGGGCCTCGCGCGCGAGGTCGCCGACGGCCGGCCGCCCCGCCTGCCGAACACGCGCAGCGTGGCGGTCGAGATCACCGACAGCCGCGGCCAGGTCACGCTGAGCACGACCGCGACGCTGTCGAGCTTCGGCGGCTTCGCGTTCGAGCTGCCGCTCGGCGCCGACGCCTCGCTCGGCGACTACTACGTCGCCGCCACGGTCAACCACCAGGTGTTCCGCGAGCGGTTCTCGGTCGAGGAGTTTCGGCCCACCACGTTCGAGCTCGGCCTGATCAGCAAGGCGGCGGCGATCCGGCCGGGCGACGCCCTGGCGTTCACGCTCGACGCGCACTACCTGTTCGGCGCGCCGGTCGCCGGCGCCAAGGTCGAGTGGGGCGTCCGCAAGCGCGCGCACGTCCTCGCGTTCGAAGGCTGGGACGCCTACACGTTCTCGAGCGACGCCCACAACGGCTGGTGGAACGAGCGCGGGCGCGACCACGACTACGGCGAGATGGTCGGCGACGGCACCGGCGAGACCGACGCGCAGGGCAAGCTGGAGATCACCGCGCAGGACGACGCGAAGATGTTCACCGGGCCGGTCGACTACATCGTGTCGACCAACGTGAGCGACGCGACCGACCAGACGATGGGCAAGTCGGCGATCGTCACCGCGCACCAGACCGCGTTCTACCTCGGGCTGCACCCCAACGAGTTTGTCCAGGCCGTCGGCATGCCGTTCGGCGTCAACCTCGTCGCGCTCGCGCCCGACGGCAAGCGCGTCGCGACCGCGGCGCACCTGTCGTTCATCCGCACGGTCAACACGTGCGCGTGGTCGGGTACCGGGCGCGCGACCTACCACTGCGACGCGGCGGACAAGACGGTCCTCGAGCGCGACGTCCAGATCGCCGCCGGCGGCTCGCACACCGAGCGGATCTACCCGACCGATCCGGGCGAGTACGTCGTCAAGATCGAGGCCAAGGACGCGCGCGGCCAGGCCGTGGTCGCGGCGAGCATGATCTGGGTGATCGGCAAGGGCGAGGCGTTCTGGAGCGGCGACGAAGGCGATCGCATGACGGTGATCGCCGGCAAGGCGAGCTACCAGCCGGGCGAGACCGCCAGGCTCGTCGCGCAGGCCAACCTGGTGAAGCCCACCGCGCTGGTCACCGTCGAGCGCGACGGCGTGCTCGAGGCGCGCGTCCAGCGCCTGGCCTCGGCGAGCGCCGGCCTCGAGCTCGCGATCCCCGCGGGCTGGGCGCCCAACGTGTTCGCGCGCGTCGCGCTGGTCAGCGGCCGGCACGGCGCGGGCGACGCCAACCGGCCGATGTTCAAGATGGGGCTCGTCGAGCTCACCGTGTCGGGCGCCCGCAAGCAGCTCGACGTCGCGGTCACGCTCGATCGCGATCACGTGCGGCCCGGCGAGCGCGTCACCGGCAAGATCACGGTACGCCAGGGCACGGCGCCGGTCGCCGCCGAGGTCTCGCTGTCGGCCGCCGACGAGGGCGTGCTGCAGCTGATCGCGTACCAGACGCCGGATCCGATGAAGACGTTCTACGCGCCGTACGGCCTCGGGGTCGACGCCGGTACCAACTGGAACCGGATCGCGCGGCTCGCCGATCCGGAGGCGGGCGACCCCGACCAGGGCGGCGACTCGGCGAGCTCGAACGACACCCAGCGCGTGCGCTCGAAGTTCGTGGCGTCGGCGTACTGGGCGCCGATGCTGACCACCGACGCGCGCGGCGAGATCGCGTTCGCGTTCACCGCGCCCGACAACCTGACCGCGTTCCGCCTGATGGCGGTCGCCGCCGACGCCGGCGATCGGTTCGGCGCCGGCGAGCGCCGGCTCACCGTGGCCAAGCCGCTGATGGCGACGCCCGCCCTGCCCCGGTTCCTGCGCGGCGGCGACGCGGCCACCGTCGGCGTCGTGGTCCACAACCACACCGATCGCGCCGGCCAGGCCACGGTCACCGCGCAGGCGACCGGCGCGACGCTGGAGCGCGCGACGCAGACCGTCGCGCTGCCGGCGAACGGCGAGGTCCGCGTGCGGTTCGCCGCGCGCGCCGGCGACGCCGCCGAGGCGACGTTCGCGTTCGCGGTCGCGATGGACGCCGAGCGCGACGCGCTGCGCGTGACCGTGCCGATCGACCGGCCGCGCACGATCGATCGCCGCCTGATCGTCGAGCGCACGATGGCGCCCGGCGAGACCTGGTCGGGCGCGCTCGGCACGACCGCCGACGTGCTGCGCGACGAGAGCGCGCTGACGATCACGGTCGATCGCACCGGCGTCGGCGATCTGGCGCCCGGGCTGCGCGCGCTGGTCGAGTACCCCTACGGCTGCCTCGAGCAGACGATGTCGCGCTTCCTGCCGCTGGTCGCCGCCAAAGATCTCGCCAGGACGCTCGACGATCCGAGCCTGCAGGGCACGCGCGCGAGCCAGTTCATCGCGGCCGGGATCGCCAAGGTGATCCGGCACCAGCAGGGCGACGGCCTGTTCTCGCTGTGGCCGCAGTCGCAGACCTATCCGCACCTCGCGGCCTACGCGCTGTGGGGGCTCACCGTCGCCGAGCAGGCCGGCGAGACCGTCCCGCGCGACGTGTTCGATCGCGGGCTGCCGGCGCTGCAGGCGTGGATCAACGGCGCGACGCTCCTGCCCGACGGCGAAGCGGCGACGACGGCGATGGCGGCGTACGTGATGGCGCTGCGCGGCAAGCCCGACGGCGCGCTCACCGCGCGGCTCTACGCGATGCGCTCCGCGCTGCCGCGCTGGGGCCAGGCGTTCCTGCTGCGCGCGCTGGCGGCGTCGGCCAAGACGATGGACGAGGCCGCGCAGGTCGCCGAGCTCGAGCGCCTGATCGTCAGCGAGCTCAGCGTGGCCGACGGCAAGGCGGTCATGCACGAGACCGGCACGCCCGGCGAGCACGAGCACTACATGAATTCCGACGTGCGCGCGACCGCGATGACGCTGGCCGCGCTGCTCGAGGTCGATCCGGCCTCGGCGCTGCTCGCGCCGCTCGCCGCCGGGCTCAAGGCGGCGCGCCAGCACGACGGCGCGTGGTCGTCGACGCAGGACAACCTGTGGTCGCTGGTCGCGCTCGCCGCGTACGGCCGGCGCGCCCAGCCCGGCGAGCTGACCGCGACGATCACCGCCGGCGGCCAGCCGGTCGCGAGCCGGCGCATCGCCGGCAGCGAGATCTGGACGGTGCGCACGCCGCTGCGCGCGATCGCCGGCGACCGCATGCAGATCACGACGACCGGCGCGGCGCACGTCAGCGCGCGGATCAGCGAGGCGCGGATCGACGCCGGCGCCGCGGTCAGCCACGGCTTCGCGCTGGTCCGCAGCTACCGCAACGCCGCCGGGCTGCCGGCGACGACGTTCAAGGCCGGCGAGCTGGTCACCGTGACGCTCGCGGTCACCGCCGACGAGGGCCACCGCTGGGTCGCGCTGGTCGATCCGCTGCCGGCCGGCTTCGAGGTGGTCAACACCAAGCTGGCCTCGGGGGGCCCGCCGCCCGCGCCGGTGGCGGGCGATCCGTGGAGCGCGGCCGACTGGCAGAACGCGATCACGTGGACGCACCAGGACGCGCGCGACGATCGCGTCGAGTGGTACGCCGACGACGTGCGCGCCGGGCGCTACACGCTGACCTACCAGGCGCGCGCGACGATCGACGGCGCGTTCGCCGCGATGCCGGCGACGATCGAGGCGATGTACCAGCCCGAGGTGCGGGCGAGGACGCCGCGAACGGCGATCACGATCGCGCCGTAGGCAGCGGCAACGGCTACGGCTACGGCAACGGCTACGGCAACGGGAATGCGGACCGAACGCCGAACGCCGAACGCCGAACGCCGAACGCCGAACGCCGAACGCCGAACGCCGAACGCCGTTCCCGCTGCCGTTGCCGCTGCCGTTGCCGTTCCCGCTGCCGCTGCCGTTGCCGTTCCCGCTGCCGTTGCCGTTGCCGACTGCGCTACCGGTCGCGGACCAGCGTGATGTCCTGCGTAATGTCTTTGTCCAGCGTGACCTCGAGCAGCTGGCTGTCATAGCGCAGCTTGCGCAGCTTGATCACGTGCGGGCCAGCGTCGGCGTCGACGGTCTCGTCGAGCGGCGTGTGGCCGAGGCGCTTGCCGTCGAGCAGCACGGTGGCGTCCGCCGGGCGGGTGACGATCTGGATCCGGACCTTGGCCGGCACGGGCGCCGGCTCGGCGTGCGCCGGCCGGGGCGGTGGTGGCGCCGGTTGCGACGCGCGCGCCGCGGCGGGCACCGCCGGCGCGACCACCGACTTCTCGGCGGAGCGCGGCGACCGGCGCAGCATCATGTACGCGATGCTGCCGAGCACGACCAGCGCGACGACCGCGGCGATCCAGCGCACCGACCAGCGCCGATCGCCGTGCGCGCGGACCAGGCCGGCGCCGACCAGCGCGTTGTGCACGTCGGTCCCGGTCGAGCCGCGCACCGACGGATCGACGAGCGGCGCGGGTGGCCCGAGCGACGGCGGCAGCGGGAGCGGCCCGGGCGGGATCAGCGGCGCGTTGAACCGCACGACGGGCTCGACCGGCGGCACCGCCGCGACAAACGGCTCGACCGGCGCGGCCTCGCCCATCATGCGCGTCAGGCTCGCCGACTCGGCCGCGCCCATCGCCTGCGTCAGGCTCGCCGACTCGGCGGCGCCGATCGATTGCGTCAGGCTCGCCGAGCCGGCAGCGTCCTCGATGTTGAGCGCGTCGGCCGCCTCGGTCGCCGCGCGCAGCTTGCGTGGCGCGGTGCGCATCCCGCTGTTGCCGCTGGAAGCCGCCAGCTCGGTCTCGCGCCGCAGCAGCGCGAGCAGCTCCTCGGGCTCGCGGCGGATCGTCAGATCGTGGTCCGACGCCGCCCACTCGAACGATGGATCCGACGCGCGCGACGCCGGCGAGCTCACCGCCCGCGCGTTGGGCTCGAACAGCTGCCCCATCACCTCGATGATCGCGGCGTCGCCCAGCACCAGCCGCATGCGGTGGCCGAGCGCCTCGACCGCGCGCCGCATCGCGTCGGCGTCGTTGAACCGGTCGCGCGGCTCGACCTGCAGCGCCTTGACCACGATCGCCTCGAGCTCCGGCGGATAGCCCGTGATGATCTGCGACGGGCGCGTGAACTTGCCCGCCTTGATGCGCTGCATCGTCGCGAGATCAGAGCTCTCGCGAAACGCGCGGTGCAGCGTCGACAGCTCGTAGAGCAGGATGCCGAGCGCGAACACGTCGGTGCGCGGATCGACCTCGCGACCGCTGACCTGCTCGGGCGACAGGTAGCCGACCTTGCCCTTGACGAAGCCGGTCTGCGTCTTGGTCGTGCGATGCACCGCCATCGCGATGCCGAAGTCGATCAGCTTGACCGCGCCGTCGTAGCCGATCATCACGTTCGACGGCGTGACGTCGCGGTGCACGATGCCGAGCGGCGTGCCGTCGGCCTCCTTGCGGGTGTGCGTGTAGTGCAGCCCGTTGGCGGCGGCCGACAGCACGGTCAGCGTGAAGTCGAGCGGCAGGGTCGCGCCGTACTGCAGGGCGCGCTCGCCGACGTCGTGGCCGCTGTAGCCGTCGACGTAGTCGAGCACCATGAAGTGGCGGCCGTCGTCGTCGCGGCCGACCTCGAACACGCTCGCGATGTGCTGGTGGTGGAGCAGCCCGAGCAGGCGCGCCTCGTCGAGGAACATCGCGATCGCCGGGTCGCTCTCGGCGGTGAGCGGGGTCTCGAGCGTCTTGATCACGACCTTGCGCTCGAACCCGCCGATGCCGGTCGCGCGGGCCAGATAGATCCGCCCCATCCCGCCCGTTGCCAGGGCGGTGACAAGCTCATAGCGACCGATCCGGGTCGGGTTCCGCGCCACCAAAATCAGCATAACGGCTTGGCCCGAGGATGGGTATCTGAACGGGCGCCGTGTGCGATGCGTGAGGAGGCCTACGGTCCTACGGATGTAGGCTGCCGAGGATGACGGCTGTTCGCGCGGCGCGGGGACGGAAGGATGTCGAGTGCTCGAACGTTGCACTCGCATGAAGGGACGCGTACGGCGCGCGTGGCAGCTCGGGCGCTGGGCGCTGGTCGCCGGGCTGCTGCCGCTGGTGATCGCGCTCCACGCCGCGATCCTCCTCGTGCGCGTGCGGCCGTTCGACCCCGCCGGCCTCGTCGCCGCGAGCGAGCCGCTCGCCCTGGTCGACGTGCGCGGGGCGCCGATCGCGACGCTCGCCGCGCAGGGCGCCGACCGCCTGCACTGGACCCGGCTCGGCGACGTCCCGGCGATCGCGGTGTCGGCGGTGATCGAGTCCGAGGACGAGCACTTCTGGCGCCACCGCGGCGTCGACGGCGCCGGCGTCGCCCGCGCGCTGTGGCTCGACCTGCGCGGCGGCCGGTTCGGCGGCTCGACGCTGACCATGCAGCTCGCGCGCATGCTGATCTCCGAGGGCCAGCCGCGCAGCTGGCGCGCCAAGCTCGCCGAGACGTTGCTCGCGCTGCGCCTCGAGCGCGCGACCGACAAGCGGACCATCCTCGAGCAGTGGCTGAACCGCGCGTACTTCGGCAACGGCGCGTACGGCTTCGAGGCCGCCGCGCAGCTGTACTTCGGCAAGCCGGCGCGCGCGCTGTCCGACGGCGAGGCCGCGCTGCTCGCCGTGATCCCGCGCGCCCCGACCGGCTACGATCCGCTGGTCCACCCGGTCGCGGTCACCGCGCGGCGCGATCGCGTGCTCGCGCTGCTCGTCGCGCGCGGCGTGATCAGCGCGGCCACGGACCGCGCCGCCCGCGCCACGCCGGTCGCGGTGTGGCGCCACGATCCGCCAAACGCGGCGCCGCACTTCGTGCGCTGGCTGGTCGCCCAGCTGCCGCCCGAGGTCCGGCGCGCCGGCGGCACGGTCCACACCACGCTCGACCTCACGCTGCAGCGCGTCGTCGAGCGCCGGGTCGCCGAGCGCGTCGCCGAGCTGCGCGGCCGCGGCCTCGCGCAGGCCGGCGTGGTCGTGCTCGACACCGGCACCACGGAGGTCCGCGCGATGGTCGGCTCGACGAGCTGGACCCAGTCGCAGCTCAACGTCACCACGCGGCGCCGCCACCCCGGCTCGGCGCTCAAGCCGTTCATCTACGCCACCGCGATCGAGCACGGCGCGTCGCCCGCGTCGATCGCGTGGGATACCCGCGACACCAGTCCCGACTACGTCGCGCCGTCGGGCGGCGTCGAGCACGGCCCGGTGCGCTACCGCGAGGCGCTCGCCAGCTCCTACAACTTCGCCGCGGTGGCGGTGCTCGCGCAGGTCGGCGTCGCCCGCGTGATGACCGTGCTGCGCGCCGCCGGCGTCGCCCCGCTGCCCGGCGCGCCCGGCGACTACGGCCTGCGGCTCGCGCTCGGCGCCGCCAAGGTCCGACTGATCGATCTCGCCGCCGGCTACGGCTTCACCGTCAAGGCTGGCCGGGTCGGCCGCCCCGTCGGCGTCACCGCGATCGACCGCGGCGACGGCACGCGCTGGACGCCGCCGCGCGCCCTCGAGCGCCGCGTGTTCTCGCCCGCGACGTCCTGGCTGGTGATGGACATGCTCTCGGATCCCGAGGCGCGTCGGCCCGGCTTCGGCATGGAGCTGCCGCTCGATCTGCCGTTCCGCGTCGCCGCCAAGACCGGCACCGCGCGCGGCTTCGCCGACACCTGGGCGGTCGCCGCGACCCGCGAGGTGATCGCCGCCGCCTGGGCCGGGACGCTCGACGGCGCGCCGACCCAGGGCCTGGTCGGCATGGACGCCGCCGCGCCGCTGGTGCGCGACGCCCTGCTCGCCGCCGCCGACGGCAAGCCGCTCACCCTGCCACCGCGCCCCGACGGCGCCGACGACGCGATCGACGATCTCGAATTCTGCGCGATCTCCGGCATGGCGCCCGGACCGCACTGCCCGCGCGTCCACGACCATGCGCGCCACGGCACCGCGCCGACGACGCCGTGCACCTGGCACGACGCCACCGGCCAGCTGCGCTACCCGCCGATCGCCAAGCGCTGGCTCGCGCGCAGGCGCTGAGCCGCCAAGCGCCAGCGCGGCGGCGAATCCGGGAGCCTGATACGCTGAGCGAGCCGCTACTCGACGCCGCGCGGCGACAGCGCCGGCGAGGCAGCGAGCACGCCGTCGGTGATCGCCAGCGCGGTCGAGGTCAGATCGCCGAACGCGTCGGCGCCGACCACGTCGCGCGCCGCGGGGTAGATGATCACCAGCGCGTCGAGCAGCTCGATCACCAGGTCGCGCCGGCCGGCCTCGGCGAGCGTGGCGCCGAACCCGGCGTCGAGCAGCGCGCGCACCGCGGTCGCGTCGCCGTAGACCCGCCAGTGCTCGGGCAGCGCGAGCTCGAGCGGCGTGGTCGCCAGCGCGCTCGGCATCTCGGCGGGGTACGAGCTCGGCATCCCGAGGCCGCTGCGCGCGAGCTTGGCGATCGACGTGGCGCGATCGCCGACGTCATCGGCCATCATCTCGTCGCCGCGGCCCTGACGCTTGAACAGCACATGAGGGAACGCGCGATCGACCTCGCACACCACGATGCTGACCGTGCCGCCGATCCGGAACGGCGGCTCGACCGGCAGGTACGCCCACTCGCCGCGGCGCTCGCGCAGGGTCTCGAGATCGAACGCGGTGACGTCGAGGTCATGCTTGCCGCGCGACAGCGCGCCGTGCACGACGCGGCCCTCGAAGCCGCCCTCGGCGAGCGACCACAGCGCGCTGCGCTGCAGGCTCGACGGCAGGTGGCTCAGGCCACCGACTGGCACCAGGCCCGAGGCGTCCGCGGCGGCGTCCTGCTGGCGGCGGCGCAACGAGCCGCGGCTGAGCAAGTAGGCGGCGCCGGCCGCGAGGCCACCGTAGAAGTACCAGTCCACGCCGCGAACGTAGCATTCATCGCGCCGCGCGGCCCGGCACCGCCTCGGCGCCCTCGTGCGCGAGCAGCCAGCGCTTCATCTCGAGGCCACCGCCGTAGCCGGTCAGCGAGCCGCTGCTGCCGACGACGCGGTGGCACGGGATGATGATCGCCAGCGGGTTGGCGCCGTTCGCCGCGCCGACCGCGCGGCTCGCGAGCGGCCGGCGCAGCGCGCGCGCGAGCTCGCCGTAGGTCCGCGTCGCGCCGAACGGGATGCGGCCGACAGCGCGCCAGACCGCGGCCTGAAACGGCGTGCCCGGCGGCGCGAGCGGCAGCTCGAACACGCGGCGCGTGCCGGCGAAGTACTCGGCGAGCTGCTCCATCGTGTTCGCGAGCACCAGGCTCTTGCCCGGTCGGGCCTCGGCGCGCGGGACCGACCGGCCGGGGAGCGCGAGCCACACCAGCTGGTCGTCCGCCGCAAACAGCTGCAACGGCCCGACCGGCGTGCGCGCGGTTGCGGTGATCAACATCGCAGTGACCGATCGCACGCCGCGCGGGCCGCGTTGTTCAGGTGGCGTCGTGCAGGTCGGGCTCCCACTGCGAGCCGAGATCGTCGTCGAGCGCGCTTCATCGCCATCACGCTCGACGCGTATCACACTGCACAGGACGAGCGTGGCGACTTCCGGACCTGGTGGTCGCGCGGCAGATCGCCGACACTGGACGATCGACGCGCGAGCGGCAGTCGTCACTGACGCGTCACGCCGGTTCTGATACGTTCGCCGCCGTGAGGACGTTCGGCTTGTTGACCTGGATCCCGCTCCTCGCGGGGTGCCGCTTTGGCTTTCAGGCGCAGCCCGACGCGGAGCCGCCACCACAACCGCCGCCGGACGTCGGGATCGACGCGATGATCCCGCCCGACGTGCTGCCGCCGCCGCCGCCACCGGCGGTGCTCGCGTGTGGCGCGGCGACCCGGTTCTCGATGGTCACGGCGCCCAAGCGCATCGCCGCGACGGCCACCGCCGCCGGCTACAACCTGATCACGAGCGACGACGCCGACGTCCGCGGCTACGCCTACGCCTTCGAGGGCGACACGCTCGTCGCCCAGCGCGGCGACGTCCCGCTGTTCAGCGGCACGCCCGCCGAGTTCACCACGATCGCCGATGGCGATCGCACGCTGCTCGGCATCGCCAACGGCACGCCGGCGCCGGCCTCCACCACGCTGGTCGCGCTCGACGCGAGGCTCGCGCCGCTCGGCCCGCCGGTGCCGCACGACACCTGGGTCGGCGGGATCGGCAGCCTGGCCCGCAACGACGCCGGCTCGCTCGCGTTCCTCGCCACGCTGGTGCCGGCGTTCACCTCCGAGACCGACGTCCGGATCGTCGGCGCCGACGGCGCGCCGGTCGGTCCGAACCACGTCGTGATCATGGACGGCGAATCGCCGACGATCTCGTCCGCCGGCGACAACTTCCTCGTCGTGTGGAACGCGTACGGCACGAGCTCGCGGAACATCCACGCGTCGGTCGTCGCGATGACCAGCGACAGCTTCGTCAGCACGATCGCGCCCACCACCGTCAGCGTGCTGACCGCTGACGCGTTCAACGCGCGCGGCGCCTACGCGGCGGCCAGCGAGACGTACCTGATCGCCTGGATGCAGAAGCCGGGCGACCCGCTCGACCACATCTTCGTCAGCTTGCGCGATCGCGATCTGAAGGAGATCGGCACGCCCAAGGAGATCGGCACGGGCAACCAGCCCTACGTGATCGCCGGCAAGGATGACTTCCTCGTCGTGTGGCGCATCGATGCCGTTCGCCTCGGCGCCGCCCGCGTCAAGCCCGACGGCACGGTGACCCCGGTCCCGATCGAGGGCACGGCGCGCGACGCGATCAGCATGGATCTCGTGGTCCGGGCCGGCCAGCCGGCGCTGGTGTGGGTCGAGCGCGACGACGGCGGCGGCGCGACCGTGCGCTTCGATCCGCTCTGCAGCCGGTAGCCATTCCTCATGCCGGGGCGCGCCCGCGCGTGGTAGACGCTGGCGGTGGCGCGCGAAGTGACCCATCGCTACGTCGACCCGCTGGCCCAGGTCTGGCTCGGCGCGGCGCGCCGGATCGGCCTGCGCGTGGTTCGCACGCCCGACGCCTACGCGGCGACCGACGGGCGCGGCACGCTCGCGATCGGCACCGACGCTGACCTCGACGCCGACGACAGCCTCGCGCAGATGATCTTCCACGAGCTGTGTCACTCGCTGGTCGAGGGCGAGGCGGCGTTCGCGCAGCCCGACTGGGGGATGGACAACACCGGCCCCGATCACGACTGGCGCGAGCACGCGTGCCTGCGCGTGCAGTGGGTGCTCGCCGGACGTCACGGCCTGCGCGGCGTGTTCGCGCCGACCACCGAGTTCCGCGCGTTCTGGGATCAGCTCGCGGGCGACGTGCTCGCCGACCGCGGCGATCCGTCGGTGGCCGCCGCGATCACCGCGCTGCGCCGCGCCGGCCAGCCGCCGTGGGCACCGGCGCTCGACGACGCG